>Ga0207931_1000189_pt1 | contig 23869 bp, 21 predicted proteins | sample NGESurdeep092012_2_FD_184478 | JGI IMG/M metagenome (GOLD analysis project Ga0207931, IMG submission 184478) | Arctic peat soil microbial communities from Barrow, Alaska - NGEE Surface sample 415-1 deep-092012 (SPAdes) | ecosystem: Environmental > Terrestrial > Soil > Wetlands > Peat ...
AAGAAAAGTGGCCTCACTAAGAAACAAACCGCGTCAGTGCTCGATACAATCAACGCGATAGTTGCCGGGCAACTCGGCAAGCGAGGACCAGGCGAAGTCCTCATCCCAGGCCTGCTTAAACTGTTTGTCGTTGATAAGCCTGCTACGCGCCAGCACAAAGGCATCAACCCATTCACCAAGGAGCCGATGATCTACAAGGCAAAAGCAGCGAGCAAAGTGATAAAGGCGAGGCCTCTCAAAGCATTGATAGACGCGATATAAGTTCCTGCCAGCAAATCTGGCGTTCTCACTAATGCGGCTGGCAACTTCTCATTTTGCTGGATCGGAAAACTAACATGAATACTGTGCGCCGCGTTCAGTGCATTGCCGCTATATGGGCATCGGTATTGGTTTTGCTGACCCTGGCCACCTGTGGGACGCAGCCAGAGACTCCCACCGCGCCCTACGTCGCAGTGATTTTGGGTACGCCTGTGGGAACAAGTGCCCAGGCAACTCTGGCAGCTGCACTGATCCAGGAGAAGAATTTTACCGATAATCAGGCTGTAGCTACCGCTGAAATTGTGCGCGCCAACGCACAAGCAACCTTGAATTCAGCCAATGCAACGCTAAGCGCGGCCCAGACTCAGCAGCAAAACAGTGCCGATGTCATAGCGGCTCAGATCGCGGCTGCTGCCGAAATTGTGCGCGCCAACGCACAGGCGACTTTAAATGCAGCCAGTTCTACGCAGAGCGCCGCGTTTACCCAGGATGCGATCCGGCAGACCCAGGTGCAGGAGCAACAAAATAAAGCCGAAATTGCTGCTGGCACCCAGACGGCTGTCGCCAACCTTATCGCTACACAAACTCAATCCGCGGTTGCTACATCTCAATGGTACGCTGACCAGTCACGCCAGCGCGAAGAACAAAGACAAGGTCCGATTGCATTCCTGTGGACGTGGTGTCTGCCAGTTTTCGTTGTACTATTCGCGGGTCTGTGCCTGTGGGGTTTCTGGTACTGGCTTAAGCGACAGCAAAACCGCCAACGTATTACCGAACAACCGGTCGAGAAGCAGCAAGCGCCATTAGACCCAGGCAAGCCGCAAGACAGGTTCATTCCACCCAAGAGCGATATAGTCAATGGCCTGAATCGGCGTACGAAGCCTGAAGAACAGATGCGCGGCTGGCTGGATGAGATCAAGCGCAAATTGTTAAATCGTGAAAAGGATAACGATGATAACCCGGATAGTTGACCCGAAACATTTTCGTCAAAGAGCGAGGCAGATCAGAGCCCGCGTCCCGGTGATATTGTCGCAGTGGGGATTGCCGCCAGAGTTTAACCGCTGGCGATTGACGCAGGACCCGGAGACAGGATTAGTCGTGTTGTTTGCCGTGTTGAACAACTATTATATAGCTACACATTCCACCATCCCGTTCAGCGACTACTTTGATCCCCGTTTGTTGCATGACCTGGCCAACGATCTGCATGTGCAAGTAGTTTCTTGCAACAGCGATGGGCTCCGCTACGCTTTCATCCTGGATCGGGGCCAGATTGACCTGTTACCGACGCATATAGATTTCCCCTTCCTGGATGGTGATAAACTTTTGGTCCGTGTTGTCTACGGCGATAAGCCGGTACCGGAAGTGATGGAACCGCAAATTACGCCCGCACCACTCATTGCTGCTGATATTGTTGATGATCAGACGCTAGTCCGCCGAGGCGTGGAAGCTTTCTTGAAAGTACTTGACGATATTAAACTAAAGGGCGATGCCGCCTCAAAACTCTCTGCTCAAGGTCTACCCGACGTCGTAGTTATAGATAAAGAGGAATTCAATAAACGAGTAGCGGAGCAAAAGGCCAATCGGCAGAGGAGCAACAGCATCCGGTGATTGTGGCGATTGTTTAACAAATCTGCCCGATAGCATCAAGAATATTGTACACACGAGCCAAGGGCAAATCCAACTTGTAAATCAATAATTCTTAAAAAAATGAGAAAATAATCAGACGCAAAGGTGTCAGTAAGGATGCCCCAAAAAAACCGACAGTCTTCCAACGCCGATATCAATGGCTCTTCCGAAGTACGCCCAGGTGAAAGCATGGCACTCCATTCACCTTCGCAACTGTATAATTGGACATTCCGGCGGGTCGTGTGGGCGACTCTCGTCCTGGTTTTTGTCGCCCTTGGCTTCTGGCTTCTTTATAGGTTTAACCAGGTCATTTTCATCTTGTTTATCGCCATCTTGATGGGCACAGTGATCAGGCCAGTCGTAACCTGGCTGCATCAGCGAGGACTCCCCCGGATAGCGGGAGTCATTCTTGTCTACCTTCTGCTGCTCGCCCTGCTCATCAGCTTCGTGCTCTTGTTATTCCCGTTGATTGTCGAGCAAGGAACAACGATTGCTGCCGCAGTGCCGGGTTACTACCAAAGCCTGCGTGAGTGGATGGTTAATTATCCCAATCAATTGATTTTGCGCTTAAGTGAGTTCCTCCCAGCGACACTACCAGGCCTGAATCCGGTACAGCAAACGGGACAGCAGATGCTGGCTTCAGCAGGGCAGGTGCTGGATTACAGCACATTAGCAGCTAAGGTTATCTTGATCGCCATCGTTATTCTGGTACTGGCTTTTTACTGGACGCTTGATGGGCCGCGAACCATTCAGTCATTCTTACTGCTGGTTCCACAAGGCCAGCGCGAGAGCATTAGCGAACTTATTTCGGCCATGGAAACCAAAGTGGGTTTCTATATCGCTGGACAAGGCGTCCTTTGCCTGGTCATAGGTATCATGGCGCTGCTTGCCTATCTGCTGATCGGCTTGCCCAATGCCCTGGTGCTGGCGCTCGTGGCGGGTGTGCTGGAGGCAGTTCCGATGATCGGCCCACTGCTTGGCGCCATTCCTGCGGCACTGGTTGCCCTGACCATTGCGCCTGCCAAGCTGGTTTGGGTCATCATCGCTACAGTCATTATCCAGCAGTTGGAAAACAGTTTCCTGGTACCACGCGTCATGCGCAAGGCAGTGGGGGTCAATCCATTCGTCACACTTCTAGCGTTTTTTGCCTTTAGCTCCTTGTTCGGCATTGCCGGCGCACTCATGGCGATCCCCATGGCGGCCATTCTTCAACTCGTGCTCGATCACTTCGTCTTTCATCCAGAACCGATGGAGCCAGAGGTCTCGGCCGGGCGCGATTATGCCAGCCGGCTGCGCTATGAAGCACAGGATTTGGCCCAGGACCTGCGCAAGCAAGCGCGCCTCAAGAAAGGGGGCTCGGATCTAAGGGTCAAACAGATTGATCAAGTGATGGATGAGATTGAGGCGATTACCACCGACCTTGATGCTCAACTGGCACAGATCCATACTTCAGGTGCGCGATGACGAAGCGACTGGCAGTGTTCGGTGCGGCGATTATGACCACGTTGCTGGCGCTGGCGGTGCTGTGGCAGTTCCAGATTGCTCTCGTTTACGTGTTGATCTCGCTCGCGCTTGCGGCAGCGCTGCGCCCATTGGTTAACCGCCTGGTCGGGCGAGGCTTCATGGTGCGCATGGCTTGGATTCTACTGTACCTGGTGGCACTGATCAGTTTCGGCTTCTTACTCTTCCTGACCGGTGAGACCGTGATCAATGAGATTCAACAATTGGCCCAGACAGTGTCGGTGCAGGATGCGTGGAGGCTACCGTTATGGTTGGAGGGCAGTTCCTTCCAACAGGCACTGGTTGCGCGGCTGCCAACGCCGAGTAAGCTCTTTGAAGCAGTTACCGGCGCCCAAGGGCAGCTCGTGCTGCCAGCCGTACTCGGCATCACGCAGGGCATTGGCGGGGTCGTGAGCGGTGTACTCGTCATTCTACTCTTGAGCATCTATTGGAGCATCAATCAAATTCATTTTGAACGACTCTGGCTCTCGTTGCTTCCATCTGACCAGCGCAAACAGGTGCGTGATATTTGGCGGATAGTAGAGCCTGACCTCGGCGCTTATATTCGCAGCGAGGTAATCCAAAGCCTCCTGGCCGGGTTGCTATTAGGCCTTGGTTATTGGCTGCTTGGATCCCCTTACCCAACATTGCTGGCGCTGATCGGCGCGCTGGCATGGCTGATACCCATAGTGGGAGCGCCCCTGGCTGTGATTCTGCCACTGTTATTGGGACTGTTCACCAGTGTGCAGTTTAGCCTGTTTACGGCTCTCTATACGCTCGTCATCTTGATTAGCCTGGAAGTTTGGGTTGAGCCACGCCTTTTCAGACGCAAATGGGATAATCCCATTCTGACCTTGGTCATACTTCTGGCCATGGCAGATGCTTTTGGGCTGATTGGCATCCTCGTGGCGCCGCCTCTGTCAGCTGTATGCCAAATTCTGTGGAATCTCCTGGTCAGCAACCGCGCTGTTTCAGGGGCTGCGGTCAATGTTTCAGACCTCAAAGAGCGGCAAGCACGCGTGTGGGACACCGTGGGGGCAATGGATGAACCGCCTCCGGCATTGGTGACCAGCAGCATGGAGCGGCTCACCTATCTGATTGAGAAAGCTGAACCCATTCTGCAAGCGGCTCTGCCGGCTGAACCTTCCGAGCCATTCCTCTTGTCCCAGCCTGTCACCGCTGAAGGTGGGCCACCTGCATCCACAAACCCTGAAGAAATAGACGATGACCGTACCCAAAATGGCTAGAACTATCGCACAGTTTTGGCAGCAGGGTATCCGCAGCGCGCACCGGCTAAATGAGCGTACTCACGGCTGGTTAGGGATCTTGGCGGGTGCGGCCAGGGAAGCCTTAAAGCCCGACTCGGCGCTTACGGCTGCTGCAATCGCCTACTTTGCCCTCTTATCCCTCTTCCCCCTCACCCTCTTGAGCATCGCCATTGCCAGCTTCACCCTTGGCCCGTTGATGGACCGGCAACTCATCGTACAAAAGCTGGAGTTCATTGCACCGGCCCTGGGCCAGTTGTTGGGCAAGAATATTGATGAAATCATCCAGGCTCGTGGGCCTGTTACCATTGTTGCTATAGTTGGATTGATCTGGTCTGCTTCCACATTTATTTACACACTTACCCAAACCCTGAATGAAATTTGGGGCAATAAACACAGTCGCCCGATTTGGAAGAGGCGTGGTCTGGCAATCCTATTTGTCCTGGCCTTCGTTGGACCGGCTCTCTTCCTAGCTTCGTTTGCCAGCAGCATGATTGCCAACCTCAATACCTGGTTGCCCAACCAAATCATTCCGATTGGGAGCGGTATCAGTTTCATAGTGGCTCTCTTTCTCGATGGTGCCTTATTCATGCTGCTCTACATCATGCTCCCACATGGAGCTTCTAGCTGGCATGAGATTTTACCCGGAGCGATTGGAGCCGGCCTGCTCTGGGAGCTTGCTAAAAAAATCTTTTTGTTCTTTGTTTCCACTTACGTCTCCCTTTCGAACCTGGTCTATGGTTCAGTGGCAGCCATGATAGCCTTCCTGGTCTGGGCCTCTCTGAGCGGCCAAATCTTTCTCTTTGGCGCTTACTTGAGCGTCGCTTATTACCAGCTAAAGCAGCAGCATCAAGAAGCGGCAGGTCGAACAAATGCCACCCCGGTGAGATGGAGAGACAGGCATCCATAACTGATCTTTGGAACTCATCAAGACTAGATAACACCTGTCCTGGTGGTGCCGACGTCTCCCCCAACTGGCGGAGATAAAAACTCCCCGGCCGATGGATGTGGCCGGAGAGCCTTTATTGTATGATGAGTTACTGCCCAACAAGGGTATAAACGAACATGCGAAAGACAAAGATCCTACGCATGGCCACAACAGAAAAAATACAAAAAGAAAAGGAGATCAGAATGGGAATACTTTCCTGGATTGTCGTTGGTTTGCTGGCGGGCTGGTTGGCCGGGTTGGTCGTAAAAGGGGGCGGTTTCGGGTGTATCGGTGACATCGTCGTCGGCGTGATAGGCGGATTGTTGGGAGGCTTCATCGCTACCTATTTCTTCCATATGGGCGACCCGATGTCAGGTATCAACCTGCAATCCATCCTGATTGCGTTTGTCGGAGCAGTGATATTCGTTGTCATATTGCGCCTGGTAAGTGGTAGAAGGGCTTGACACCACGGTTGGAACGCTTCGGTAATAACAGCCTTCCCGGCCGAAAAAGCGGGAAGGCTATAAGCGAGTCTTACCCTGGCACTGGATTTTGGAGGCTTTATGAAAGAGTATGAAGGAGTATGAATGAAGGGAGTACCGATAAGGATCCTGCTTGTCTACCCGGAATTTCTGTACACCTTTTGGAGTTTTAAACACGCGCTTAAATTTATTAAGAAGAAGGCCGCTGCGCCCCCGCTGGGGTTATTGACTGTTGCAGCCATGTTGCCTTCCGTGTGGGAAAAACGGCTGGTTGACCTCAATGTGACCAGCCTTACGGATGAAGACCTTAAATGGGCCGATTACGTCTTCGTCAGCGCCATGGTTGTACAGCGTGAATCAGCGCACCTCGTCATCCGGCGCTGTAAATGTGCCGGCGTGAAAGTAGTGGCTGGCGGCCCGCTCTTCACAATGGAACATGAGCAGTTCCCGGATGTGGATTATTTTGTATTGAACGAGGCTGAGGCCACTCTTGTGCCATTCCTGCGCGACCTGGAACAGGGTCAGGCTGGGCGTGTCTATGCCTCAACGGAATTCCCCGATATCCACCAAACCCCGGTGCCCCTTTGGCGGCTGGCGAATCTCAAACAATATGACACAGTCAGTATTCAGTTTTCGCGCGGCTGTCCCTTCAATTGTGACTTTTGCAATGTGACCGCGCTGTTGGGGTATCGCCCGCGTACTAAGATCGCTGCGCAGATCATCGCTGAGTTGGACAGCCTCTACGCGCTGGGCTGGCGCAAGAGCATCTTATTCGTGGACGACAACTTTATCGACAACAAGAAGCATATCAAGTCCAAGGTTCTGCCAGCCTTGATTGAATGGCGTAAGGGTAAAACCGGTTTGGCATTCAACACAGAAGTTTCCAGTAACCTGGCCGATGATCCAGTACTCCTCAGGCTTATGGTAGAATCCGGGTTCGACACTGTGTTTGTCGGCAATGAGACACCAAATGAGGAAAGCCTGGCCGAGTGCGGCAAGAACCAGAACAAGGGTCGCAATCTGGTGGAGAGCGTCAAGCAACTCCAGCATGCAGGTCTCCAGGTCCAGGGTGGTTTCATCGTCGTGTTCGACAATGATCCCCCCTCGGTCTTCCAGCAGCAGATTGATTTCATTCAGAAGAGCGGCATTGTGACGGCTATGGTCGGGTTGCTGCAAGCCCCTCTGGGAACGCACCTCTACGAACGCATGCAACAAGAAGGCCGCCTGGTGAATGAATTTTCAGGCGATAACGTTAATGGCTCCACCAACATCATTCCCAAGATGGGCTTGGACCAACTGCGGGAGGGGTATCGCAAGATTCTAAGCCAGATCTACGCGCCCAAATTTTATTACGAGCGCGTTTTGACTTTTCTTCGCGAGTACAAGCCGCCAAAGATCAGAGTGCACCTGGAGCCGCAATATATCCTGGCCCTGGGTCGGTCCATTTACCAACTGGGCATCCGCGGCGTCGAACGCGTCCAATACTGGCGGCTTTTTTTCTGGACCCTGTTCCGGCGTCCACGTCTGTTCTCCCTGGCAATAACGCTGGCCATCCTCGGCTTCCATTTCCGCCAGGCGATCGAACTGCATGTCAACTGATTATCCTAACGAAAAAAGTACCAGGAGAGCAAGACATCTTATGAATGCAAATGATCAAAACCATCGTGCCATTTTAATAAGCATTGCCCATCGGGTAATGCTCGAGCGAGGCTTGCTGCCTGATTTTTCCAGCGAAGTACTCGCTGAACTCGGGCGGATCCAGGTGCCTGCGATGGCAGATTGTGGGCCAGCCGAAAGTACCCTTGGGGTTCGTGATATGCGAAACCTTCTGTGGGCTTCAATTGACAATGATGACTCGCGTGACTTGGATCAACTCACCGTCGCCGAAGCAATGCCCGGAGACAAAGTAAAGATCCTGGTTGCCGTGGCTGACGTGGACGCGCTGGTTAAAAATGGCTCGGCCATCGACGGACACGCCCGCCATAATACCACCTCGGTATACACCGCTGCCATGATATTCACGATGCTTCCCGAAAAGCTTTCCACCAACCTCACATCATTGAATTTCAATGAGGATCGCCTATCCATTGTGGTTGAAATAGTGATCGATGCCGATGGAACACTTCAGGATTCTGATATCCACCGGGCGCGGGTCACCAATCATGCCAAACTCGCTTACAACAGTGTGGCCGCCTGGCTGACGGGGAGCGGCAGCCCGCCAGAGGCCGTCGCGGCAGTGCCTGGGCTGGATGAGAATCTGCGCCTCCAGGATCGGACAGCCCAAAGGATGAAGGATCTCCGTCACATCCATGGGGCGCTGAGCCTGGAAACCATTGAAACCAAACCTGTATTCGACGGTGATCAAATTCGGTCTCTTGAAATAGAGGAAAAGAACCGTGCCAGAGAGATCATTGAGGATTTCATGGTGGCAGCCAACGGTGTGACCGCCCGCTATCTTTCGGCCAGGAAATCCCCCTCGATCCGTCGCGTAGTACGCGTGCCAAAACGTTGGGACCGGATCGTTGAAATTGCCCGGGAACACAATATCGGACTCCCGGATATTCCAGATTCAAAAGCGCTGGAGGAGTTTCTCGTCAAGGCGAAAGCCGCGGATCCGCTGCGCTTCCCTGATCTCTCTCTAACTGTGATCAAGCTTTTGGGTGCCGGCGAATACATTGCCGAGCTCCCTGATGGGAATGTGCCGGGTCACTTTGGCCTGGCGGTCAAGGATTATGCCCACTCCACCGCTCCCAATCGCCGCTATCCCGACCTGCTTACCCAACGCTTGTTAAAAGCAGCCCTGGGTGGTAAGCCTGTGCCTTTTCGAATGGACGAATTGGAGCTCCTGGCGGCCCATTGCACCCAGGCAGAGGATGCCGCCAACAAAGTCGAACGTCAGGTTGGCAAATCCGCGGCGGCGCTACTGCTCGAATCGAGGATCGGAGAGCAGTTCGATGCAATCGTCACAGGCGCTTCCGAAAAAGGCACCTGGGTCCGACTTCTCAGTGTGCCAGTTGAAGGCAAGCTGGTGCAGGGGTTCGAGGGCCTGGATGTCGGCGACCAGATTCGCGTGCAGTTAACATCAGTTGACGTTCAGCAAGGATTTATTGATTTCAAGAAAGTCAGTTCATCAAAACATTGATACGGGAACTCACGCATCCGTATTCAAAATTGCAAAGTTTAGAGAGAAGTCACTCGCTTGTCACTAGGAGATCAAGCGCATCCATCCCTGAGCCATCTCTCAGGATGCCAGATACCTGTCATTTGTCACCCGTTGGTGAACTGGTTCCAACGCTTTATAATTAGTACAAGGAGAATTCTTATGAAAAAGCAAGCAGGTCTGTGGATCGATCATCGCAAGACCGTGATTGTGATTGTTACAGAAGCAGGGGAAGAAATCAAGGAGATCACCTCCAACATGGAGAAACATGTCCGCGCTATGGGTGGGACGGCATCCGAAGATGGCTCGACGGAAGACGTTCGGGACCGGCAATTTGGGAACCATCTCAACAACTACTACGATGCAGTCATCGCTTGGATTCGAGATGTGGAAACGATTCAGATATTTGGTCCCGGGGAAGCCAAGGGCGAACTGGAAAAACGGCTTAAGGATAAAGGGTTCAGAGGGCATATCCTGGCCGTTGAAACAAAGGACAAGATGACCGATCGCCAGATTTCGGCGAAAGTTCGAGAACACTTTCAGACTTAAAGTGTGCAAGGAAGGTTAAGGTCAAACAATCCATCTGGTGCTGGCAGATGAAGGAACGTGAAAATCATAGAAGCAACAAACGACAATTCTTCTTCAAAGTGACCCGGTAGCAGCGCATAAGGAGATAAATTCTATGTTACCAATCGGTGATGATAATAGCGCACGTAGAACGGTTCCGGTGGTCACCTATGCTTTAATCGCCCTGAACGTCCTGTTTTTCTTCGTAGAACTGAGCGGTGGTGACGCATTTATCGAGAAGTGGGCTTTTGTCCCCAGTCGCTTCCTTGCCAATCCCGTCACTGATTTTCTGACCATCTTCTCGTCCATGTTCATGCATGCCGGGTGGGTTCACCTGGGAGGCAACATGCTTTACTTATGGATCTTCGGTGACAATGTGGAAGATCGTTTCGGACGTATCAAGTTCATAATATTCTATCTACTCTGTGGTCTTGCGGCAACTTTTGCACAGCTGGCGTTTAGTATGGGATCAAATGTGCCGAATCTGGGAGCCTCAGGAGCGATCGCCGGTGTGCTCGGCGCTTACATTTTGATGTTCCCACAGGGAAAGGTCAGAGTATTACAGGGCCAACAAGTGATACAAGTGTCCGCACTGATCGTCATTGGGCTCTGGATCGTCCTGCAGTTTTTTAGCAGCATCGGTTCCATTACCAATTCAGCAGGAACGGGCGGCGTGGCTTACATGGCGCATGTAGGCGGATTTATTGCAGGGTTTGTGCTAACCTTTTTATTTAGAGGAAATTCGACGCCTCGACTGACGGCAGGTTAAATCACTGCAATACTAGGAAAGAGTAACCATACGAAACCATCCAGCTTTTTTCTCAACAAATCCCAGAGACAACAATCTAAAGCCCAGGTAACTCCAGCGGCTTATTGGAGCCTCACGCCCGAGCAACTCTTCTCTAAACTGGACACCTCCGATAAAGGTCTCCAACCGGCAGACGCTGAGCAACGTCTGAAGGAATATGGACTGAACACAATTAGAGCACAGCAGCAAGCGACCGCGTTGCGCCTGTTGCTGAGCCAATTCAAAAGCCCGCTCGTTCTCATCCTCATCTTTGCTGCAATTGTCTCCGGCATCGTGGGGGAGTGGGTAGATGCCAGCATTGTGCTTGCCATAGTACTTGGCAGCACTATCCTTGGCTTCGTGCAGGAATACACTGCCAGCAACGCTGTCGAGAAATTACGCTCACAAGTCATGATCAAATCCAGCATACTGCGTGGTGGCCGGACGCAGACGCTGCCCTCCGAACAAGTAGTGCCAGGCGATGTGGTGGTGCTCTCCGCGGGCAGTCTGATCCCGGCCGATGGTATCGTGCTGGAAGCAAATGACTTCTTTATCAACCAGGCCGTGCTTACCGGAGAAACCTTCCCGGTCGAGAAGAAGCCGGCGACTATCCCGGCGAATGCCAGCCTGACGGAGCGGATCAACTGCGTCTTCATGGGTACCAGTGTCGGAAGCGGAACCGCGCAGGCGCTGATCGTGCAGACGGGCAAGGCCACGGTGTTCGGCCAGGTGGCAGAAAAGCTGAGACTGCGTCCGCCGGAGACCGAGTTCGAACGCGGCATCCGTCACTTCGGTAACCTGCTCACGCAGGTCATGCTGGTGATGGTGGTCATCGTTTTGGCGGTCAATGTCTTTCTCGCCAAGCCGCTGTTAGACTCGCTGCTCTTTTCGCTGGCACTGGCGGTAGGCCTGACACCCGAGCTCCTGCCCGCCATTATCAGTATCACACTCGCCCACGGCGCACAGCAGATGGCCAAGCGCGGCGTGATCGTACGCCGCCTGACCTCCATCGAGAACTTCGGCAGCATGGACATGCTGTGCACTGACAAGACCGGCACACTTACCGAAGGAGTCGTCAGTCTCGACGGCGCGGTCGATACGCAAGGGCAGCCATCCGAGGCTGTTCTGCGCTACGCCTATCTCAACGCACACTACCAGACCGGGCTGAACAACCCGCTGGATGAAGCGATTCAAGCTGCCGCACAGAAGGCTGGGCTGGACATCAGCGCCGAGCAAAAAGTGGACGAAATCCCCTACGACTTCGTGCGCAAGCGCCTGAGTGTGGTCGCTGCCAATGCCCAGGGCAAGCGTACCCTCATCACAAAGGGCGCCCTGGATAACATTCTGAGCATCTGTACCAGCCTTCAATCTGGGGATGGAGCTCATCCGTTAGACGCTACAACGCGGGCTGAGATTGAAAAGCGGTATAGCGAATGGAGCGAAAAAGGCTTCCGCGTACTCGGCCTGGCGACGAAGACTGTGGACGGGCGGCCTGAAGCCTATTCGCACACCGATGAAAACGCACTCACCTTCGCTGGCTTCCTGCTCTTCTTCGATCCACCGAAGGCCGATGTGCAGCAAGTCATTGTCGATCTGGCTAAGCGCGGTGTGCAGCTCAAGATCATCACTGGCGACAACCAGAAAGTGGCCCGCCACGTCGCGGAGGCGGTGAACCTGCCACTCCAGGGCGTTCTGACCGGAAGTCAGCTAAACGACCTGCGTGACGAGGCGCTCTGGCACCTTGCCGAACGCACCACCCTTTTCGCGGAAGTAGATCCCAACCAGAAGGAGCGCATTATCCTCGCGCTGCAAAAGACCGGGCACGTGGTTGGCTACATGGGCGATGGCATTAACGACGCGCCGGCCCTGCACGCTGCGGATGTGGGCCTCTCCGTGGACACAGCTGTGGATGTAGCCAAAGACGCCGCTGACTTTGTGCTGCTTAAGAAGGATTTGGCCATCTTGCGGCAGGGCATTGATGAAGGCCGCGTGACGTTCGCCAACACAATCAAGTACATCCTCACGACCATCAGCGCCAACTTCGGCAACATGTTCAGCATGGCCGGGGCCTCGATGCTCCTATCATTTCTGCCCTTACTCGCTCCGCAAATCCTGCTCAATAATTTCCTTTCCGACATTCCCGCAGTAACCATCGCCAGCGACAATGTGGACCCAGAAATGGTGGAGAAGCCGCGCCGCTGGAACACCAAGTTCATCCGCAACTATATGGTGCTCTTCGGCTTGGTGAGTTCGATCTTCGACTTTCTGACCTTCGGGACGTTGCTGTTTCTGTTCCGCGCTTCGCCGGATGAGTTCCGCACCGGCTGGTTCATTGAGTCCCTAATAACAGAGTTGGTCATCGCTCTGGTGGTACGAACGCGCCATCTCTTCTTCCGCAGCCGCCCAGGCACACTTTTGCTGGCGAGTACGTTGATCTTCATCGGAATTAGTCTGGTACTGCCGTACCTGCCGTTCATCTCGGTGTTCGGTTTTGTTCCCTTGCCCGCGCCGCTCATGCTGGCAATGCTCGGGCTGACGGCGCTCTACGTCCTAGCTACTGAGTTGACCAAGAAGTATTTCTTCTCCCGGGCAAAGAATGCTAATGCCTGATAAGTCCAGATTCTGATCATCCACATCATCCGAACCCACAAGATCCCGTCCCTCCAGAGCCGTGCCAGTTGGCCGTAATATTCACTTCCGTAATCATTGTTTCAGCGGGCGCCTGGCTGACCGTTTCACCCCTGACAGAAACGCTCGGATTTTTAGCCCTGCCGACTCTCTACTGGCTGCTTTTGGCGGCGATTCTGGTATGTTACGTCATCCTGACCCAGTTGGTGAAGACCTGGTTTATCGAAAGTTTGGAACATAATGGCGGACCATGTATCACAAAATTTGTCGTAATATGAAATCCTCGTCAGGAAAAAGGAGAAAATTGCTCCCTGTTAGTTAGGGTGCTCTAATGAGTTCGGCTTGGATTTTGTTTGTTTATATTTGCAGTTCGTGCAATATATTCATCGAGAGACTTTTTTGGACCAGCCAGGTGCGGTTTTTTTTTATCCCCTGTAAACTACCTTCATGCATTATACGAAATACCTATTGGTTATGCGCAATTCAGCATCATATCCCTGGGGTGTTAGTTCAAATCTCACTTTCGCCACTCAAATCCCCTCGCCCCACTTTAGTGCCAAAAACGGGGTTTCTCTCACTGACCTGCCTATGGGCAGGTTATTCGTTTGTTGTAGGATTTCCAATCATTTTAAAAGATATGTAATCCTCGTTATATGCATTTGTCCTTTTGGTATACTATTGGTCATGCCTATCTCCATTGACCATCTCATCCATTCCAGACGGAAGACGGTTGCACTCATCATCCAGCATGACGGCACACTGACAGTTCGCGCCCCGCTGCGGATATCTGATGTTCACATCCAGGAATTCGTCCAAAACCATGCGGAATGGATCCGTGAGAAACAAGCCCAGGCGAAGGCTTCCCCTCCCCCTCTACAAAAGCATTTCGTTGATGGAGAAACTTTTCTTTATCTGGGGAAAGAATATCCATTGACCATTGTTGCGCATCAGCGGTTCGCTCTTACCTTCAGCGGTTACAAGTTCCAATTGGCAAATTCCAATCTCCCGAAAGCCAGACAAGTCTTCATCCGGTGGTACAAGGCTCAGGCCCTGAGGGTGATTTCTGAGCGCGTCGCTTTTCATGCAAAACGGAATAAGTTCACCCATCAAAAAATCCGCATCTCGTCTGCCCGCACGCGCTGGGGATCGTGCAGTACCAATGGAACGCTCAGTTTCACCTGGCGGCTGGTACTGGCACCGCCGGAAATAGTGGATTACGTGGTGTTCCACGAACTGGTGCACACGCAGATCAGGAACCACTCCAAAGCGTTCTGGCAGAAGGTGGGCGAGATCCTGCCGGAGTACAAAAAACGCGTCCGCTGGCTCAAGCAGAACGGAAAGTACCTCACGCTTCAGGAGAAAACGTCATGAATATCCACCCTGTCACAACCAAAAAAGACCTCGCTGCTTTTATCAACCTCCCTATCAACACTATAAGCACGACCCGGTCTGGATCCCGCCGCTCAGAGACGAACAGCGCGGCCAGTTCGACCCGAAGCGCAATCCGCTGCTCGATCATTGTGAATGGCAGTTGTTTTTGCTCGAAGGCAATGGGAAATTGAAGATGTGCCATCAAAAAGAACGCCGCCGACAGGTTCTGGCGCTTGCCGAGGAAGTTCCAGAAGGCGTGTGCAAAAGTTGATACAGTGACGAGAGCACGGGTAAAGAGAGTCATGATATTTTTTGCTTGGAGATTATATAAAAAGATTACTCCAATCCATCAAGGCGGTATAATCGTTATATCCACACATTCGGAAAGGAGATCAAAGATATGAAAATCAGTGCTCGCAATATCTTGAAAGGCAAAGTGGTCAAGCTCGTGCTCGGGGCAGTCAATGCCGAGGTCACCATCCAACTTCCAGGCGGGGAACAAGTCGTTTCCATCATCACCAATGGATCGGTTGAGTCTCTCGAGCTGAAAGAAGGCAAGCAGGCTTACGCCGTTATCAAGGCCTCAAGCGTGATGATCGCGGTTGACTGACATCGCAGCCCCGACAAAGATGCAGCCCTCCCGTTTCCGGGAGGGCTTTTTGTCTATTTCACTTCCACCAATTCCACGTCAAACACCAGCGTGGCATTCGGCGGGATGACACCACCGCCCGCGCCGCGTTCGCCGTAAGCCAGGTGCGGCGGGATGGTCAACTGCGCCTTGCCGCCGACCTTCATCAGGGCAATCCCCTCGTCCCAGCCTTTGATGACACGGCCCTGGCCGAGTACAAACTCAATCGGTTCGCCGCGGCTGATGGATGAGTCGAACACTTTGCCGTCCGGGAACTTGCCGGTGTAGTGCGCTTTGACCGTCTTGCCCGTCATGGCCTGTGCGCCCGTCCCGGCTATGGTCTCGTTGTATTTCAGTCCGCTTGCAGTTTTCATGGGGTCTCCATATATATGGAGGAGTTGGCAATTCATCCTACGGTTAAATGAGACGCAATTGTACTGCAAATCCCATGATATAATTTCTTCACCGTACTGATTCAGGAGCACAAGGAATGACAGACATCCTCTAAAAAACCCAAGCTTTCCCGGGCAACCCAACCCGCTGGTGTTTGATTCCGGCTGGGGGCGTATGCCCCCGGTTTTCATTTACAGGATCGTCTATGCTCTCTGCACATTCCATCACCAAAACCTACGGCCTCCACACCGTACTCCAGGATATAACTTTCAACATCTCCGCTGGCAAACATCTCGGCCTGATCGGCCCCAACGGCTGCGGTAAAACCACGCTGATGCGTATCCTCACCAGTCAGGAAATGCCTGATTCCGGGACAGTGGCGCACACGCGCCCGGACTTGCGCATCGGTTATCTGCCCCAGGGCTTTGACCTCAACCCATCGCTGACCCTGGCCGAAGCGTGTGCGCCCGCTCCGAGGCGGGACCCGGAGTCTGCGCTCGTTGAATTGGCCGCTGCCCTGGCCGAAGATCCCACCGATAAAAATCTCCAGTTCCAATACGACGAGGCCCTCGACCAGCTTTCGATCTTCGACTTTCAAGCCGCAGACATCCTCGCCCCGCTCGGCCTGGCAGACATCGCCCCTGACCACCTCGTCGGCGAACTGAGCGGCGGGCAGAAGACGCGCCTCCTGCTGGCGCGACTCCTACTCCAATCCCCACACCTGCTGCTGCTCGACGAACCCACCAATCACCTCGACATCGCCATGCTCGAATGGCTGGAAGACTGGCTCCAGCGCTTCCATGGTGCCGCTCTCATCGTCTCGCATGACCGCGCCTTTCTGGACAACACCGTCTCGTCCATCCTCGAACTCGACCCGTCCACGCACGGACTACGCCTCTACCCTGGCAATTACAGCGACTACATCAAACAAAAAATGTCCGAGCAGGAACATCAGTTGCATACCTATAATGACCAGCAGGCAGAAATCCGCCGTATGCGGCAGGATATCGTCCGCACCAAACAACAGTCTCTGAATGTTGAACTGACCACCACGTCGCGGGAACCGGGCGTTCGGCGCTATGCCAAGAAAGTTGCCAAAAAGGCATTGTCCCGCGAAAAGAAACTGGAACGTTTCCTTGAGTCGGACGATCTTGTCGAGCGTCCGCGTCCCTCCTGGCAGCTCAAACTCGATTTTGCCGCGCCCGGACACGTCAGCCGGGATGTGCTGGTGGTTGAAAATCTGTCCATCGGCTACTCCGGCCATGAACCACTATTGACCGGCCTCCGCCTGCAAATTCGCGGCGGGGAACGGGTGGCACTGACGGGTCCGAATGGCTGCGGGAAAACAACCTTATTGCGCACCATCGCCGGGAAACTGGAACCGGTTGCCGGGTCCGTGCGGCTCGGCGCGTCCGTCAACCCCGGTTACATGACCCAGGAACAGGAGCACCTCGACCTGGCCAAAAGTCCGCTGGAAATCATCCAGAGCGCCGGGATCTTCAACCAGACCGAGGCGCGCCACTTCCTGCACTTCTACCTTTTCAGTGGCGACGACCCATTGCGCCCGACAGGAAACCTGAGTTATGGCGAGCGCTCCCGCCTGGAACTGGCCCTGCTGGTGGCGCAGGGCTGCACTTTCCTACTGCTGGATGAACCCATCAACCACCTCGACATCCCCTCCCGGGCACGCTTCGAGCAAGCACTAAGCCGCTTCACCGGGACAGTGCTGGCAGTCATCCACGACCGCTATTTCATCGAGCAGTTTGCAACGGAGATATGGGTGATGGAGGATGGGAAAGTGCGACGCTCCTGAAAAGGAGCGATACACCTCTGGCGGGAGAAAATCTATGTCATATGCGATCTCCCCCACCCCCTATCCGGACGTCAACATCACGGTGAGTCGACTGCTCTCCGATGTGCACTCCGTTTTGAGCGAGAGTTTCCTCGGGCTCTATCTGCACGGCTCGCTGGCCTGCGGTGACTTTATTCCCCGGACCAGCGATATTGATTTTCTGGTCGTCACGGACAACCATCTTTCCTATGAGATCTTCTCCGCCTTGAAAGCCATACACGCCCGTCTCTTCGCCAGCGGATTGGTCTGGTCGCAAAAACTCGAGGGCGCATACATCCCAAAAGATGATCTTCTCCGTTACGACCCGGCGCATGCCCCGATCCCCTGGCTGGGTGTGGATGGGCACTTCGCCCTCGAGCGGCTCGGTAGCGACTGGATCATCCAGCGCTGGATCCTGCGCGAGAAAGGGATCGTAGTTACCGGTCCACCGCTGAAGCCCATGGTCGACCCGGTCAGCGCGGACGATTTGAGGGAGGCGGTGCGCAGCAGTCTGCGCGAATGGTGGTCGCCACCATTCCCCTCGCCGGAACGATTCCATAGTGGTGAATACCAGGTCTATGCCATCCTGACCATGTGCCGGTCGCTGTATGTGTTGGAGCATGGGCGCATCGCGTCCAAACCAGAAGCGGCCCGATGGGCGCATTCCTTGCTGGGGGAGCCGTGGGACGGGTTGATCGAAGAAGCAGCGGGGTGGCGGGAGGAAATGGAATTTGACAAGTTGGAGGAAACGCTGGAGTTTATCTGCTACACACTGGAACGCAGTCGGCGGTTGGCGACGGATGAAATATAGGAGGAATTGAAGTATACGAAAACTAATTACTTCTCTCACTAGCCACCTCGACGCAACTCCTCTACACTAAGGGTATGAGCCTTTTTACTCGCCAGAAATCCCCTCCCCCAGCAACCCCTGAAAAACTGATTCGTGTGGGCTGCCCCGCCCACAACTGCGGCGGACGCTGCCTGCTCATCGCCCATGTCCAAGACGGCATGATCACCCGTCTCGACACGGACGACCGCCCGGATACGCTGGCCGCGCCGCAACTGCGCGCCTGTGTGCGCGGACGGGCTTATTTACGTCGGCAGTATCATCCCGACCGGTTGATGACACCGCTTAAACGGTCGGGCAGGCGCGGGGGAGGAGAGTTCAGTCCAATTTCGTGGGGCGAGGTGCTCGATACCGTAGCGGCCCAGTTCGAACGGGTCAAGCGTCAGTACGGTTCATCCGCATTATTCGTTCCCTATGGCACGGGCAGTTATAACCAGCTCAACGGCTCGCACGTTGCCCGCCGCCTGATGAACCTGTACGGCGGCTGCCTGGGCATCTACAACTCATACTCGTGGGCAGCCACCAACCTGGCCACGCCCACCGTCTACGGTACGCTCGTTACTGGCAACCAGCGCCAGGACTGGCTGAACGCCAAATATATCATCATGTGGGGCTGGAACCCGGCCGAGATGCGCGACGGCACCAACAGCGATTATTTTGTCAAACTGGCGCGCGAGGCCGGGGCGCGCGTGGTGTGCATTGATCCGCGTCACTCGCTGAGCGCGGCAGCGCTGGCCGACGAGTGGATCCCCATCCGTCCAGGCACGGATGCAGCCATGATGAGCGCCATGGCCTACGTGATGTTCACTGAGGGGCTGTACGATGCTGAGTTTGTGCGCACGCACTGCGTGGGTTTCGACGCAGGGCAGATGCCGGTGGAGGGCGTGGAGAGTTACAGCGATTATATTCTGGGAGCGCGCGACGGCCTGCCAAAGACCCCGCAGTGGGCTGAGTCCATCACCGCCGTCCCCGGCGGGACCATCGCCAGGATTGCAAGGGAGTATGCCACCAGCAAGCCGTCGGTGCTCTACCAGGGCTACGGGATGCAGCGGCGCGCCTACGGCGAGCAGGTGGTGCGGGCGGGCTGTGTGCTGGCGGCGATCACCGGTAACGTGGGCGTACCGGGCGGCTGGGCCAGCGGTTTGGGATTACAGGCCCCGGATGGAGGAGGGCTGTGGACAGTTTTCCCCACCGGGGAGAATCCCGTTAAAGCGGAAATCCCGGTCTTTCTCTGGACCGAAGCCTGTCTCCGTGGCAAGAGCATGACAGCGGCTGACGGCGTGCGCGGCGCTGAACGGCTGGATAACGACATCAAGTTGATTTACGCCGTGGCGACGAACTGTCTCATCAATCAACACGCCGACATCAACCGAACCGCGGACATTCTACGAGACGAAACGAAGGTGGAGTTCATCGTCGTGCAGGATAACTTCCTGACCTCCAGCGGGCGCTTTGCGGATATTATCCTGCCCGCCTGCACGCAGTTCGAGACCTGGGGTGTGGAGGACGGCTGGAAGTACGGTGACGAGGTCATTCTCCAGCCCAAACTGGTTGAGCCGCCCGGCGAATGTAAGTCCGATTACCGCATTTGCGCCGAACTGGCAGAGCGATTGGGCATCGGCGACGCCTTCACCGAGGGACGCGACGAACGGATGTGGGTCAAATATTGTCTGGATGAATTCCGGCGGATCCGCTTCCCCGAGCTGCCCACGCTGGAAGAGTTTATCGAGCAGAACCTCGGCGCGTGGACTCGTCCCGCCACCCGGCCCGCCATCGCGTTCGCGGACTTCCGCCGTGACCCGGAGAAGTTCCCGTTAAAGACCCCCAGCGGAAAGATTGAGATTTTCTCGAAGCAGTTGTACGATTTAGGCAACCCGGAGGAGATTCCTGCTGTGCCGAAATATATTCAGGAGTGGGAAAGTCCGTTCGCTCCATATCATTGCGAGGGCGACAGCCCGAAGCAATCTCCTGTTAAACGGGACACACCAACGCTTAAGGAGATTGCTTCGCCCCCTACAACGTCTCGCAATGACATGTACCCCCTCCAGGCGATAGGACACCACACCCTGCACCGCGTCCACTCCACGCACGGCAACAACGACTGGCTGGAGGAGGCCTTCCCACAGCGGGTTTTTATCAATCCCATAGACGCATCTGCGCGTGGCGTCCACGATGGCGATGAAGTTAAAGTCTACAACGAGCGGGGCACGCTGGTGCTGCCCTGCCGCGTCACCCCGCGCATCATGCCCGGCGTGGTGGATATTCCGCAGGGGGCATGGTACGAGCCGGATAAGGATGGCGTGGATTACGGCGGTAATATCAATGTGCTGACATCCCACAGGTGGACACCATTCGCATTTGGGACAGCGCAGCACACTATCATGGTTGAAGTCAAAAAACTTAACCACAACCCCGCAACTAAACGCGGAGCAAGCGGGCGCCCAGGGGCACAAAGAAAACCCTAATAACTTCGTTTCCTTTGTGTTTATCAACGATGACTTACGCCTTTTATTTTGATGCAAGTTCTTGCTCTGGATGCAAAGCCTGCCAGGCGGCGTGCAAGGATAAGAACAACCTGCCTGTCGGCGTGTTGTGGCGTCGGGTGTATGAAATTTCGGGCGGCGAGTGGACCCATACCGGCGAGGCCTGGACAAGCACTGTCTTTGCTTACAATCTATCCATCGCCTGCAACCATTGCGTCCATCCCAAGTGCGCAGGCGTCTGTCCTGTGGATGCCTACGAGGTGCGGCCGGACGGTATTGTTTTGATCAACACACAGAAATGCATCGGCTGTGGATACTGCGCCTGGGCCTGTCCCTACGACGCGCCGCAGGTTGATAAATCCGCAGGGCGCATGACCAAGTGCAATCTGTGCTATGACAATCTCGATGCCGGCCTCCCTCCAGCCTGCGTGGCCTCCTGTCCGCTGCGGTGTTTGGAACTGGTAGAGAGTAATGACCAAACAATAGAGGCAAAAGGACTCTTGTTATGGGAAATTCCAGGAGCAGAGCACCCGTTCCCACTACCAAAGCTTTCACGAACAGAACCGTATCTTGTCATCAAGCCACACCCCGCGGTAAAACAGGTTGGTGAGGGTACACACGTAAGCAATCGAGAAGAAATTTCTCCGTCACAACCGCGTGTAACTGCCAGAGGTGAAATTCCTCTCATTATTTTTACCCTGCTCGCGCAGATGGCGATTGGTGCATTCGGGACAATCTTCATGATTAATTGGGGGCTCAGCATTAAACTGGTTGCCAGGCAGATCACATGGATTCCGTTGTTGGCTGTGGGTGTGGCGATCGCGATCGCCTTGCTCGTATCCTTTTTCCACCTTGGAACACCTAAAAATGCTTGGCGGGTGCTGCACCACTTGCGCAAGTCGTGGCTGAGCCGTGAGATCCTTTTCACATCCGGATTCGCGGGATTATGGGCAATCCTCACGGGGTTGAGGCTGTTCCAAATCGGCACCTTCTCCACGTGGACAAGCATCGCCGCACTCACTGTGTTCTGCGGTCTGGCAGCCCTGTATAGCATGCAGCGCGTCTACCAACTCCGCAGCGTGCCCGCATGGAATACCGTTCGCACACTGCTCGAGTTCATCATCTCGACGGTGGGTTTGGGATGTTTGTTGACCGGTATACTCCTCCCCCGGGACGCCCCTGCTGGCGTTATGGTATGGATCGCTCTGGCTGGCATCATCGCTTTTTCGGCAGCCAGTCGAGTCACCATATCCATCGCGAATAAAACTAATGTAATGCTCATTAAATGCAGAGCTGGTCTGCTCCTGGCAGGCTTGCTTGGCGCAGTAACCCTTTTCATCTGGCCATCCAGCGCCGGGATGGGAAGCATTTTCCTGGTTTTTATTATCGCTCTGGCTGAAGAAGCCATCGGACGTTGGCTTTTCTACGCCCGCCGGAATCCCGGAATATAAAAAATCATTGCCAAAACAACACAAAGCTACAGAGACCATTCTCTTCCGCTTATTTTTCATAATACTAATACTCTTGACATACTGTATATAATACAGTATAATGCCGTCAATGGTGAAACTATGACAAACGAATCTTTTGAAAACGTAATCCTTGAACTACGGCGCGGGGTCCTCGTGCTGGCCGTTCTGAGCAAACTGGGCGAAGAGCAGTATGGCTATTCGCTCATCAACGGGCTTAAAGAACAAGGCCTAGAGATCGACCAGGGTACGCTCTACCCACTGCTCCGCAGGCTGGAAAGCCAGGGGCTGCTCCAATCAAACTGGCGCATCGAGGCTGACCGGCCGCGGCGATATTACATGCTCAGCGACGAAGGCAGGGAACTCCTACCCAGGCTGAAACAAGAATGGACCGGCATCGTGTCCATGATGAAAAAGATGCTGTAAATCAAAAGGAGAATGAGAATGATAACTAACCTGATCGATACCTATGTTTCCGAAGTCGGACGCCGCCTACCCAGGAAGACGCGCACCGACATCGAGGCCGAGATCCGCTCGATCTTGCAGGATATGCTCGATGAGCGCAGCCAGAAAACCGGTAATCCCATAGACGACGAGATGACCCTCGAGGTCCTGAAAGCCTACGGCTCACCCGAGAAAGTCGCCGCCACCTATCTGGGAGAACGGTACCTGATTGGCCCGCGACTTTACCCCATCTTCATACTGGTGCTGCGCATCATCCTGACGGTGACCGGCATCCTGGCCGCCATCGGTCTGGGCATTGCCCTCTCACAAGCAATCGGCAACCCCCAAAATACATTCGAAACCATCCTCAAGGCAGTTGCCAACCTTGTCGCTTCCCTCATGACCGCCCTGGGCAATATCGTGCTTATCTTCGCCATCCTTGAATGGGCGCTCTTCCGTGCCGGAGGGAAGGTGGATGTCAAAGGCCTGCCGAAAGAAAAGGAATGGGACCCGCGTTCGCTGACTAAAGTATCTCTCCCCAACCAGGTCAAGATGGGCGAAACCATAGTGGAAATTGTCGGCTGTTTCGCGGCCATCGTTATATTCAATTTCTACCCGCAGATCATCGGCTTCACCCCCAGCTTGAACGGCGTCATCGAGAACGGCAACTGGTCGTCCGTGACCTTCGTTCCCTTGCTATCCGAAGCTTTCTTCTACTACGTTCCCTTTCTGACCTTGGTCTGGGCGCTGACCATCATCCTGGATATTGTTCTGCTGCGCATGGGGCACTGGAACACCCTCACCCGGGTTTTTGTCATTGGCCTGAAGGTGATCGGCATCATCATCGCCGGAGCCATACTGGCCGGGCCGTCCCTGCTTGCCGTCACAGTAGAAACTTTAACCGCCAGCCTCGGTGACGCAGGTGCGGCACAAATCCTGATGCCCTTTCTGTCCCAACTTGTGCACCTGGTTCTTTGGCTCCTTATCATTCTGGGAAGCCTGGATGTGGTCAGGCTCATCTACCGACTCATCTTGAGCAAGAAACTCCCCTTCATCACTATAAAAAAAAACTAGATTAACACCTGGGTGGGACTGATGTCCCGCCCTGTGCATTTAAGGTCGCCTGAAAAACTCTTTCAACGGCGGAGCCATGTTCTCGGGGATGTTCTCCCCCCTTGGCATTACCATCCATCCTGTGGCCA
>Ga0207931_1000193_pt1 | contig 23783 bp, 24 predicted proteins | sample NGESurdeep092012_2_FD_184478 | JGI IMG/M metagenome (GOLD analysis project Ga0207931, IMG submission 184478) | Arctic peat soil microbial communities from Barrow, Alaska - NGEE Surface sample 415-1 deep-092012 (SPAdes) | ecosystem: Environmental > Terrestrial > Soil > Wetlands > Peat ...
CGCTCATTCATGCACGAAACTGTCCCAGCTGAGCGGATCGTCCCCCGTACCGGTGCTCGGGGTGTCACGCGCCATCGCACCGTCGGAGATGTTGTCGAGAAGCTGGCTGACTTCTTCCCATACGCTATCGCGATGCGCTTGCAGCTCGGCGTCGGCTTCGACACTCCCCTGCTTCTCGGACTTGACCAGCAGCACACCGGCGTCGGCCAGCTTGCCGAGGATGCTCACGACCATGATCTCCTCAAGACGACCGGCGGTCGCGATCTCGCGCACGGTGCGCTGGTCGTCGACGAGCGAAAGCACATGGAACTCGTCGCGGCCCATGGTCATCGCATGCCGCGGCAACGAGTCGTAGTCGTGGTTGCGGATCACGACGGTGTCCGCCTGACCGAGGACTTCAAACGCCAGACAGTAATCGGAACCGACCGAAGAGATCTCTATCAGCACGCCGTATGGCTCGATCGTGATGTAGTCGACCCGCTGCGGCGCGGCGTCAGCGACGAACATGAAGGTGCCGTTGCCCTCGGCCTTAGCTGCAACGAGGGTGTTCGCGACCTGGCGGGACAGGACCTCGCGAAGGTCCTGCTCCCGGAGAAAGCCGCGCTCGACGAGCAGCGTGCCCAGCGGTCGCGGCTGGCGCTCCTGCTCGGCGAGCGCTTCGTTGAGCTGCGGTTCGTTGATCAGCGAACGCTTGATCAAGAGACTGCCGATCACCGTGTCGGCCATCACCCGTGTGGAGTCACGGGTCTCGGCGATCAGGCCGTTGACGAAGTGCACGTCGATGAGCCGCTGAGGGCACTCGATATGCAACGTACCCGAGCGCTTTGACTTGCCCAGCATCTGGAGGATCTCGACGATGCCGAAGGTGTCGAGTGTGCCTTGCATGATATGCCGGAGTGTATACTCGCCTTCGATGAACGTCGACCTCCACACGCACACTCACCCGGCTTCAGGCTGCTCTCACATCGCCATTCCCGACTACGTCGCGCACTGCGTCGAGATCGGTATCGAGGCGATCGCAGTGACCAACCACGGCGACGTGAGCGACAACCGCGGGCTCGAGGAGGCGCTCGCCGCGAAGGGCATCGTGGTCGTGCACGGTGTTGAGATCTCGACGCTCTTCGGCGACTTCGTGATCTACGCTCCCGATCTCGACTACCTTGCCACCTTCAAGGACGTGCAGGATGTGCCCTCGCCCGGCTCGATCAGCGCAGATGCGGTCGTCGTATGGGTACACCCCGCCGCCGGCGGCGGCCGCAGCGCCTCGGCATACTATCCCTCGCTCGAACAGCTGGTCGCACCGGTCGTCGATGCCGTCGAGCTCTTCAACGGCAACTGGCTCGGCGAACACTACGTCGAGACTGCACGGCGGATCGCCGCGGCGATCGACAAGCCGTGCACGGGCGGCAGCGATGCGCACTTCGCCGAGCGGATCATGGCGTGCTACACGGAGTTCCCCGGCAATGTGCGCTCGACCGCCGACGTCGTGACGGCGATCAAGAACCGCACCGTGACGCCCCACGCACGCACGCAGCCGCGCAAGCCGCACCGGCGGCTTTTCGGTCGGTGAGACGATGGTGACATTGACGGTCGTTACCACCGTCCAAACCGAACTCGTCGACATCACGTCGCTCGTGGTCGATGCTGTAGCACAGTGTGGTCTGCGGCACGGGGCCGTGATCGTGTTCGTGCCGCACACCACGGCGGGCGTGACCATCAACGAGAACACCGACCCCTCTGTGCGCGCTGATCTGCTCCTGGCTCTCGACCGCGCCGTGCCCCGCAGCCTGCCGTTCAGACACGCGGAAGGCAACTCCGATGCTCATGTGAAGGCAAGCCTGATGGGCAGCAGCGTGATCGTGCCGGTGCACGACGGGACCCTGCATTTGGGAACGTGGCAGGGCGTGTACTTCGCCGAGTTCGACGGACCGCGACGGCGGCGAGTCGTGGTGACGCCGCTCGCCGCCCCCGGCAGCTAGCGCCCCAGCGCCCGCTCGAGGTGATGCTTGAGCGGGTCGGTGTCGAGGCGACCGCCGCCGTACTTGAGCAGCAGCTGCTCGGCGGTGAAGTGCTGACCGTGTGACCAAAGCTCCTTGACCCACGCTCCGGCTGTCGCGTCTCTGAACCACTCCATCCCGTGGCGGTCCTGCAACATCATGCGCAGCGCTCCTTCGAACATCCAGGCGCGCAGGTAGCTCGCGCAGTAGAACCCGTCGTCAACGTCGACAAGGTAGTTGCATGCCGGCACGTCGACCATCGTGGCGGCGCTGAGACACTCGCTGTACACGGTAGCCATGCCGTCGAGCGACCCGGTCTGCTCGTGGAGCCGAGTCTCGTAAGCCAGTTTGCCCGCGTAGCGACGCAGCAGGTACAGGTCCTGCACGTTCGCGAACGTGATGAACTCGCCGGCGTCCGCGCAGTCGAGATAGACATCGAGCCAGCGCGCATTGGAGGTGAGATGGTCGAAGAGAAAAGCGTACGCCTCGGTGACGGCGTTGTCGCCGAGGTGGCGATACTCGAACGCCAAGTCGGGACCCACGTGCGCGAAGTGCTCCGTATGGCCGGCTTCGTGAAGCAGCGCTCCGTAGTCGTCCTGGCCGCCTTTGGGCATGACGACCAGGTAGATCTCTTTGGGCACGCGGACCGGGGCGCAGAAGGCGCGCGGGCTCTTGAGCTCTCGCGGCTCGGCATCGACGTGCACGTTGGTCTGCGCGGCAAGGTCGATGCCCATGTCGGCTAGCATCCGCGTCAGCGTCGGCAGAAGCCTGTCCGCAGAGAAGATCGGATCGTATTCGGGTGCGCGCCAGAGATATGGCAGGTCGGAGAAGCGCAGCTCGGAGAGACCGAAGCCCATCTTGGCGCGCACGAGCTTGTCCATGACCCGCTCGTAGAGACTCTCCGTGTCCTGCAGGAAAGCGTCGGTCTGCGCGCGCAGAAGGTCGTAGTCGATGCCCTTGACCTCGGCGAACAAGGCTTTGTAGTGCGCATACCCGAGCCCCCTGGCAAGATCGTGAGCCTGGCACATCAACGTGTCACAACGGGGCGTGAGCACGGTCTCGATGACGGCGAGACGCGCCCTCTGGATATGCTCGCGCCGGTCGCGGTCGCGCTCGTTGGATTGCACGACGCTCGAGTAACGGAAAGGCACCTTGTCGCCATCGACCTCGATCGTCGCCTTGCTCTCCTCGTTGGCAAGCTCGTCGGCGAGACTCTTGGTCTGCTCGCCCATGTAAAGCCCCACGGTAGCCGCCAGCAGGTACGCCAGACGGCGCTTCTCATCGTCCCTGGCGGTCTCGTACAACGCATTGAGCTCGTCGACGGCGGCACGCGTGAACAGCTCGGGGTAGCGTTCGTAGATCGCGGTGAAGTCGCATGTCTCCTTCTGGCCCGAGAAGTGCTCGTACTCTTCCTTGTTGAGACCGCCGAGGAACTCCTCCGCCCTTGTGCGGTACGTAGCCAGATCAAGCGGCGTCACGGTCGTCTCCTTGTGAGGTGGCCGATTGCGGGATCCGCGCGCCCTGGTGCGCGGTCAGCCGCACTCTAGCAGACTCTCTGGGCGAAAGGCGTTCAATCGGGCTGTCGCAGGGTGGACAATCGCGTACACTCCGGTGCATGCCGCCGCACCCGGGAGACATCCTCGAACTCACGATCGACACGCTGGCCTATGGCGGTCAGGGCATCGCCCGCCACGAGGACTTCGTGCTCTTCGTGCGCGGCGCCGTGCCCGGCGACACCGTGCGTGCCGAGGTGACCAGACGCAAGCGCTCATACGGCGAGGCCCGCCTGCTCGAGATCGTGGCGCCCTCGCCGGCGCGCGTCGCACCGCTCTGTCGCCATACCGAGAGCTGCGGTGGTTGCGAATGGCAGACACTCGACTACGCCGCCCAGCTCGAGTTCAAGCAGCGCCAGGTCGAGGAGTCGCTCGCGCACATCGGCGGGCTGGCAGGTTACGAACTCGAGGCGATCCGCGGGATGGACCCACCGTGGCGCTATCGCAACAAGATGGAGTTCTCGTTCGGCGAGAGTGACGGCGCTCTGGTTCTCGGCCTGCACCGGCGCACCTCGTGGCGCGACGTCGTCGAGATCGAGGACTGCTGGCTGGCCCCGGTGATCGTCAACCGGGCGCGGCAGGCCGTCGCCGACGCCTGCCGCGCACTCGCCCTCGCCCCCTACCGTCGCGGCGAACACGAGGGTCTGCTCCGCCACCTCGTTGTCCGCCACGGCCGCGCGAGCGGCGACCTGCTCATCAATCTCTTCACGACTGGCCGCTTCGCGCAGGAACGCGAGTTGGCGGAGCGCGTCGCCGCGCTCCAGCCCTACAGCTCCTTTGCAGTCACGGTGAACGAGTCTCAGGCCGACGCCGCGATCGGCGAGGGACCCTTCATGATCGCGGGGCCGCCCTACCTGCACGAAGAGCTCGCCGGCGCCCGGCTGCGCGTGCCGGCGATGGCCTTCCTGCAGACGAACACGGTCATGTGCGCGACGCTCTACGAGACGACGCTGCGCTTCGCCGCCGCCGAACGCCGCCGCAGCGCCTTCGACCTGTACTGCGGAATCGGGTCGATCGCTCTTGCGCTGGCGCGCGCCGCCGGCCATGTGTACGGCATGGAGATCGAGGAGGCGGCGATCGCGGCGGCGCGCGAGAACGCGCGCCTCAACGCGATCGCCAACGTCGACTTCTCCGCCGGCGACGTGCGCAAGCAGCTGATCGAGCCGCCGGGACCAGGCATGCCCGGCGCGACGAGCACCGAGAGCCCCGCCGTGGTGGTCGTCGACCCGCCGCGCGCCGGAATGGCGCGCAAGGCGGTCGAGCGCACGGCGTCACTCGGCGCCGACCGCATCGTCTACGTATCGTGCAATCCGACCACGCTCGCTGCCAATGGCGCTCAGCTCGGCGGGCTCGGCTACCGCCTCACGCGCGTCGCCCCGGTCGACATGTTCCCGCAGACGCACCACATCGAGACGGTAGCGCTCTTCGAGCGCGGCTAGCGCAGGCGAGGCGGCGGCGTCAGTCGGGAGCGCCGCCAGCGGACCGGTCACGCGGCGCACGCTCGACAGACCCGTGAGGTCGTGAGCTCAACCGCGCCCGCCGCAGGCGTCGGTTCTCCCAGAGCAGATCGTAGTTGGCGGCGACGAACGCCAGCGCCAGTAAGGGCAGCGCCGGTAGCGCCGAGGTCCAGAACGCCGCCACGACGGTGACCAGGAACGAGAGCGTCATGAACACGAGAGTGCGCCCCACCCGCAGGCCGAACGCCTCGACGGCGCCAAGGTAGAGGCTGAAGAAGAAGAAGTCGCTCGTCCCCAGCTGGGAGTAGGCCTCGCGATAGCTATAGCCGAACCAGGTGATCGCGACCGTGAAGTAGCCGACGGCGGCGGGATGGCCGGCGAGTAGAACCTTTGTCGGGCCGGCGAAGACGCTGTAGATGTCGACGGCCGCCGACAGCGCGGCGATCAAGACGATCACGGCCACACCCTCGACCTGCTCGGCGATCCAGAACCCCAGGCAGACGGCGAGCCCGATCTTGGCGAGATTGGAGAACGGCACCCAGCCGAGCCAGCTGAAGAGGACTGCCGGCGCCAGCGCGAGGGCGGAGATGACGAGCAGGCGGTTGCCGGCCCGGCGGAGTGGCGTCAGACCGAAGACAGCGAGCGTGACGAGCGGCAGGACGACGAGCATCGAGAGCACGACGTTGACGTGGAACGCGAACGGGTGGAGAACGCGGCTGAAGGCTGTGTAGACCGTGAGGACGAGGCCGGCGAGAAGTGCCAGCCTCAGACGAGCCGGCGGATCAGTACGGAGGGATCGCCTCGTACCATTCTCCAAGGCGCCGGAAGGCCTTCCAGAAGGCTGCCTTGAACCGCTGCTCGTCGAGCGAGTGGTCGATGTCGGGCGTCATCAGGACGTCGGTGCCGGGCGTGAACTCGACAAGCTCGCCGGGCATGAACTCGAGTCCGCGCGCGAGCGGCACCTTGAGCGCGTTGAGGGCCGCGACGGTGGGCTCGCCCATGGCGACGACGATCTTGGGCTCGACGATCGCCAGCTCGCGCTGCAGGTGCGCGAGGCAGCGGCCTTCGGCCTTGGCCTCGCGCACGTTACCGCACTTCACAACGTTGGTGCCGTAGAGCTGCAACGGGTCGATACCGAGGCGCTGGCAGCTCTTCATGATCGCCGTGCCGCCGCGCCCGAAGAAGGCGACCCCCTCGTGGCACTCGCTCGCCTGGGCCTGGTACTTGAGCAGCATGATGTCGGCGAGTGGATGCCCTGAGCCGATCACCGGCATCGTGCGCGCGTGCGCGCATTTGCGGCAGCGCAAGATCTCCCCCGTCAGCTCGTTGATCTCGGAGATGGCGCGGGTCAGGTACTTATCGTAGATCTCGTTGGGCTGTCCCACGTACTGCCTTTCCTCACTCTGTGGTTTCGTAGTTCGCGCTGCCGCGCAAAATCCCTCGCCTGCTCGTCGCGAAACGTCCGCATCGGCGGCCACAGTGTGGAAAAGTAGGCTCTGTGCAGGGAAATCGACCTGCCGACAAGGATTCCGCGCGGGCTCGCCGACGGCTTCGGCGCGCCCGTTCACACGCGGTCAGCGCGGCCGCGCCCTGCCCTCGAGATTGGTCTGCAGGAACTTGAGCGACTGCAGGTAGAGGAGGCTCTTGCGTCGGCGGATGATGCGGCTCTCGGCAAGAGCGGCGACGAAATCGTGCGGCCCGCCGAACTCGTCCATGCCTGTGATCGCGGTACCTAGCCCGGGAAGCACGTGGGCGTCGCTGCCGGCCGCCGCCGGGAGCCGATAGCGCAGGGCGAACCGCTCCGCCTGTTCGTTGAAACCGGGAAAGGCGATGCGCGAGTTGAACACTTCGATGACGTCGAGGTCCTGCACGTTCTCGAGCAGCACGGTGCGACTCGGCACGCTGTGCAGGCGATCGAACGGGTGAGGCACGTAGACGATCCCGCCCTGCGCCTTGATCGCGTCGATCGTCTCGGCAAAAGTGAGGCCGCCGGGGATCGCCTCCTCGAGGAAGAGTCCGATGACCTCGCCCTCGGCCGTCTTGACCTCTTCGCCGACGATCACCCGCACCCCGTAGTCGTCGGCGAGTTCCCGCCCTTCGAGGCCGCCGGCGACGCTGTTGTGATCGGTGATCGCGAGCACATCGAGACCGATCTCGCGCGCCCGCTCGAGGAGTTCGCGCACGGAGACGGCGCAGTCCTTGCTGTGGCTGGAATGCACGTGAAGATCGGCGAACAGCTCGACCTGCCGGCGCGACTGTGGCCGCGCACGCTGCCGAACGCGGCCGACGACCTCCTCGTACACCGCTTCCACGTCGGTGACGACGTGATCCCAGCCAAAGCGCTGCACCGCTTCGTGGCCGCGTTGCGCGTAGCCGCGGCGCAGGTCGGGCGCATGCACCAGCGTGCGCACTGCCTGCGCCAGAGCGCGCGCATCGCGCGGCGTCACGAGAACGCCGGTTCGCCCGTCGACGACGATCTCGTCGTAGCCGGGAACGTCGGCGGCGACGACCGCGACGCCGCTCGCCATCGCCTCGACCAGCGCCGCGCCGAACGATTCGTTGCCCAACGACGGCGCGCAGAGCACGTCGGCCTCACGGTACATCCGCCGCAGCACGTCGCCGGCGACGCGGCCGTGGAATCGTACGCGGCCGAGGAACTCGTCGGGAACCATCCAGCCGAAACGCTGCTCTTGCGTGTCGGCGCCACAGATGTCGAGAGTCACAGCGCCGGCCTCGTCGCCGAGGAAGCGCAGCGATCGCAGGAGCACCCCGAGACCCTTGCGCCGCGACTCGGCGCCGACGAAGAGCAGTCTCACGGTCTCGTTGTCTCGAGGGTCGCCAGGGTGGAACTCGCCGAGATCGACCCCTCCGGGGATCACCCGGTACTCTCCGGGGAACGAGCGCGCGGCGGTCTCGCGAGCCGCTTCTGACACGGCGATCACCGCGTCGAACGACTCAAAGAAGCGGTTGAAAACAGGCCGGGTCAGCCAGTAGGACCGTAGCCGCTCGGAGTTGGTGTGGAAGGTCGCCACGAGCGGGCACTGCGCATGCCGCAACGCCGTCCAACCGAGACTCGGAGCGAAGGGTTCGTGCACATGCAGCAGATCGAACCCTTCGCTCTCGACGAGCACGTCGATATTGGAGATCAGGTCGAGCGGCGCGGCGACCACCTTGACCGCGCGGTTGTAGCGGATCGGGATGGTGCCGCCAGCAAAGAAGAAACGCGGGTACGGATCGTCGTCGTTGAAGACCGAGATGCGCTTCTCGAGGAGCACGTCGCGGATACGGCGGCGCGCCGCGCGCACTGCCACCTTGTCATCGCTCGGAGCGATGACGGTGACCTGGTGGCCCATCGCGGCACAACGAACGGCGAGAGCCGTGACGTGACGGTTGACGCCGCTGGGAACGTCCCACGAGAAGGGTGTCACCATGCCGATCTTGTAGCTGGCCCCGCTCATGTCGCCCCCGTAAAGGTCGCGCCGCGCCACCAGGTGGTGCCCCGGCGGGGCGGCGCGGACCTCCTCGAACCTTGAAGAGGACTCAGCCCTGGCAGACGGCGGTCGCGCCGCGACCTTCGCCGGCGATGAACTCCTCCGTCAGCTCGCGGCACACGTCGTCGGGATGCTGCACCGGCGGCGACTTCATGAAGTACGAGCTTGGCCCCTCGAGCGAGCCCTCCAAACCGCGGTCGAGGGCGATCTTGACGCAGCGGACAGCGTCGATAACGATGCCGGCGGAGTTGGGCGAGTCGACGACCTCAAGCTTAAGTTCGATATTGAGCGGCACATCGCCGAAGGTGCGCCCCTCCATGCGGATGTAGGCCCACTTGTGATCTTCGAGCCATTCGACATAGTCGCTGGGGCCGATGTGCACGTTCTTGGCGCCCATGTCGTAGTCGAGCTGGCTCGTGACCGCGTTGGTCTTGGAGATCTTCTTCGACTCGAGACGCTCGCGCTCGAGCATGTTGAGGAAGTCGGTGTTGCCGCCGACGTTCAACTGGCTTGTGCGCTCGAGGCGCACGCCGCGCTCGCGCATGAGACGGGTGAGCACGCGATGCACGATCGTGGCACCGACCTGGCTCTTGATGTCATCACCGATGATCGGCACGCCGGCCTCGACAAAACGTTTTTGCCAATAGGGCTCGCGGGCGAGGAACACCGGGATGCAGTTCACCATGCCGCATCCGGCGGTGAGGATCTGCTCGGCATACCACTTGGTCGCCTCCTCGCTGCCCACGGGCAGGTAGTTGACGACCACGTCGGCCTGGGTCTCCTTGAGGATGCCGACGATGTCGGCGGTGGGGCCCGGCGCCTTTTCGATGATCCGCGACAGGTACTTGCCCAGACCGTCGTGGGCCATTCCGCGCACGACCTTGATGCCCTTGGGTGGCACGTCGCAGAACCTGACCGTGTTGTTGGGCTTGGTGAAGACGGCCTCGGAAAGGTCCTTGCCGACCTTGTTCTTGTCGATGTCGATCGCCGCCACGAACTCGATGTCCCTGACGTGGTAGCCGCCAAGGACCGGATGCATGAGGCCGGGCACGAAGTCGCTCTTCTTGGCGTTCTTGTAGAACTCGACGCCCTGGACGAACGACGAGGCACAGTTGCCCACGCCGATGATCGCAACGCGCACTGGATTGCTCAAGATCCGTCTACCTCCACTGTGATCGGCCGCCGGGGCGACCGTCGAGATCCCAGCAGCGCGCGACACCACCGGCGCGCAGCCACTGCACAAGCGGCGGCGAGTATATCACACGGGCAGCCTCGGAGAGGGCTCCGCGGGGGTCGGCGGGCGGCGCGTCAGCCGGCGGCCGGCGGCGGCGCACGCATCTGCCGGCGCACGTGCAGGATGCGTTGGACCACCGTGAAGCTGGTCATCACGGCAAGCGCGTAGACCACGACGGTGAGCACGCTGACCCACCAGTGCGCGAGGAACATGCCCACGCACAACACGAAGACACGCTCGACCCGCGACATGAGACCGACCTTACAGTCGAGCCCGAGCGCTTCGGCACGGGCGCGTGTGTACGAGACGAGGAATGAGGCGGTGAGCGCGACGAACAGCGCCGCCACCGCTCCGAAGTTGTCGTGACGCGCGTAGTAGATGCCCAGCGCGCCGAGAGTCACCCCTTCGGCCAGGCGGTCGCTGGTCGAGTCGAGAAAGGCGCCGAAGGGGGTCATCTGCTGCGCCAGACGAGCGACGGCGCCGTCGAGGATGTCGCAAAAGCTGGCGAGCAGGAAGACGACGAGCGCCCAGATGAAGTGGCCACTGGCGATCAGTGGCGCCGAAGCGAAATTGAGGGCGAGACCGGCGACCGTCAGGCGATTGGGCGTCACGCGCCCGTTGACGAGCCAGCTCGCAACGGGCGCGAAGGCCCGCCGAAAACCGTTGACGTACACCGACTGGATCTTGGCCGGAAGGCCCACTCAGACGCCTCCATGGCGGCGGTTCAGGACGGGCACCGGCGCTCCCACCTTGGCGGTTGCGACGCGCGCCACGAGCAGGTAGGCGCCGATCGCGACCAGTCCGCCGGCGAGCGCGTCGAACAGCCAATGATTACCCGTGACGATGATCGAGAGCAAGGTGATCACCGGGAACAAGCCGCCGACGATGCGCACCCAGTGACGGCGGGCCATCATGACCACGGCGAGGCCGACGAACAGCGCCCAACCGAAGTGCAGACTGGGAACCGCGGCATACGGGTTGGCTTGGCCGCTCATGCCACCCACACTCAGATTGACCGGCGAGAGCAGCCATAGCGTGTCGACGATGCCCGAGGTGAACGTGAGGCGGGGCGGCGCCGTCGGCACCAGCAGGTAGAGCACCAGCGCGATGCCGTTCATCACCATGAACCAGTCACGGAAGAACGTGTACACGGCGTTACGGCGCAGGTAGAGCCAGATCATGCACCACAGGGCGACCGTCAAGTGGCAGTACATGTAGTAGAAGTTGAAGAAGGAGAGCAGCGGATCCCAGTGACTGAATTTGGCCTGGACCCACGGCTCGATGTAGATGTGCAGGTACTTCTCGGCGTGCATCAGCGTGCGACCGTTCGCCAAGGCGACGGCATCGCGACCGTGGGCGAGCGCCCGGGCGAACGCATAGGCGATGTAGAAGACAAAGAGGATGAGGAACTGCCGCGCGGCGTCCTTGCCGCCGCGCGGCAGGAGCACCGCCTTTGTGGGCCGGGGCACACGAAGACGGGCACGCCACTTGCTCGTGGAGGTCAGTTGCGTCCCCCTCATTTCGACCCCGGGCCCGGCCCGCGGGCCGGCGCGAGGACTGATTCCAGAACCCTAGCAAAGAGCGGCGCGGGCTCGCAACAACGAGCTGGCGGACGGTCCGTACGGCGAAGGCGATGGTGGGCCGTGAAGGATTCGAACCTTCGACCTTGGGATTAAGAGTCCCCTGCTCTACCAGCTAAGCTAACGGCCCTGGAGAAGACGAGGCGTTATGGTACCAGCCCGGCGCTCGCGTGCCAAACCCCGTACGCTACCTAGGGGAGCTCACCTGCCGAAGATGTGCTCGCCGGCGACGGGATAACCCTCTTCGACGATCGCGTCCTTGATCGCCGTGAGCGAGATCTCGTCGGGGTCGAACTCGACCGACACGCTTTTGGCGTCGACTTCGACATCGACTCCCTGCACTCCCTCCATCCCGGCGACGGCAGTCTCGATCGCCCGCTTGCAGTGGTTGCAGGAGATGGTTGGAACGTTGAGCACCACGTGTTCGCTGCTAGCCATGATCTTCACTCCTTCCGACCGAGTCGAGCTCCGCCAGCTTGAAAGTCATCATGCGCCCCTCGCCGAGATCGACGGTGACGCTGTCATTGGGGGCGAGCAGATCGACGACCCTGCCGTCGCCGGCGGGCGTGCGGATCGTCGCCCCCTTCTTGGGCGCGCGCTGCTTGAAGAGCTGGTACACCTCGTGCTCGTACTTGAGACAGCACATCAGGCGCCCGCAGCACCCCGAGATCTTCGCCGGGTTGAGCGGCAGATTCTGGTCCTTGGCGATGCGGATCGAAACCGGCTCCTGGTCGCCGGCGAAGAGCGAGCAGCAGAGCCGGCGACCACACGGGCCGAAGCCGCCGACGATGCGCGCCTCATCGCGGGCGCTGACCTGCTTGAGCTCGACGCGCCGCTTGAGGCGGTCGTTGAGCTTGCCGACAAGCTGCCGGAAGTCGATGCGCTCTTCGGCGACGAACGAGATCGTGGTCTTGTTGCCGTCGAAGGACACCTCGGCGCCAACGACCTTCATCACGAGACCCATCTCGGCGACGAGCGCGGCGCAGGCTCGCTTGGCATCGGTCTCGAGCCGCCTGTGCGCGGCGACGGCTTCGCTGTCGGCCGCCGTCGCCTTGCGCACGATCTTCTTCAGGCCCTGTGGCGCGTCGGCGGCGCCGATTTCGTCGGGGCCCTTCACGACTCGGCCGAAATCGCTACCGCGGGCCGTGTCGACGACGACGGAGTCGCCGGCGACGAGCTCGTGTTCGCCGGAGTCGAACTGGTAGACCTTGCCGCCGTCCCGGAAGACGACACTCACTAAATTAGGCACTCTCTGCAACCTCCTCGAAACGGCGGAACATCGCCGTCAAAGCCAACCTTCGGTCGACATTCAGATACAGGTCTTTGCGTGTCGCCGCAGCGACCTCGAGCTGCTGCCCGTAGCGCTGCGGATCGGCGCGCGCGGCGCTCTCGAGCGCGGCGATGCGATCGCTGTTCCACACAGCCTGCGGGCCCGCCTGAGAGACGACCCACACGTCCCGCAGCCACGACGAGAGGTGGTCGAGAGCGTCGAGCGCGACAAGCCGCGTACGCCGCGCCTTGTCGCGCTTGCTCGCCTCTTCAAGCCGCTTCTGGTGCCAGGACCGCTCGCGGGGGTCGGTGACGGTGCGCTCCAACTCCTCCAGGCTCGCAACCAGAGTGGCCGCCACCTGGTCGGCGACCTCCTGTTCCTCTTTGGCGACCTCGTCGAGAAATGCGCGCTCGCAGTCGGCGTCGCCGTCGACGGCCCGCGCCGCGAGTTCGAGATAGCGCGCGCGGCGCCGGCCACCGCGCGCGTCTTCGGCAAGCCGTGTGGCGCGCTCGATGGAGCCGCGGGCGAGCCGTGCGAGCGCCGCGGCCGCGTCTGTGTCGAGGCCGTGGCGCTCGCTCAGGAACGCGGTGATCTCGGCGTCGGCGACCGGCTGGAACTCGACCGTCTGACACCGCGAGACGATCGTCGGCAGCAGCCGTTCGACGTGGTCGCTGACGAGCACGAAGTACACGTAGCCAGGAGGCTCCTCGAGACTCTTGAGGAGCTTGTTGGCCGCCTCGGTCGTCATCTTGTCAGCCTCGAGCAGCACCCACACCCGGCGCTCGGCCGCGAACGGCCGCAGCGAAAGCTCGGCGACGAGCCGCTCCACCTGTTCGAGGCGGAGCTGCTCGCCTTCTCGCTCGACGAACGTCAGGTCGGGCGAGGCGCCGCGGCGGGCGCGCTCGCACTCGGCGCAGGTGCCGCAGCCGCCGCAGGAGGCGACGATCGCGACGCCGAGCTCGCGTGCGAACTCCGCCTTGCCGAGGCCTTCATCACCGGCCAGCAGGTAGGCGTGGCTGAGCCCGCGCGCGAAAGCGCGCGCGAAATACCGCTTGGCGTGCGCCTGGCCGGGGATCGACTCAAACATCGGCGTTCTCCACGCACTTCATTGACAGAGTGAGGACCTGCGCGGCGATCTGCTCCGCCGGCCGCGCTCCGTCGACGACGACCACGCGCTCCGGGAAGCGACGCGCAACCTGGCGATACCCCTCGGCGACGCGTTCCTGAAAGGTCGGCCCTTCGCGCTCGATGCGGTCGGGCAGCCCTGCCGTGCGGCCGGCTGCCTCGGCGGGGCTGACCGCGACGATGAACGTGAGGTCGGGCATCAGGCCACCGGTCGCGAGTTCGTTCAAGTCGAGCATCGTGTCGATGCCGAGTCCGCGCGCGCAGCCCTGGTAGGCCAGCGTCGAGTCGACGTAGCGGTCGAGGAGGACCACCCACCCGGCCGCGAGCGAGGGGCGCAAGACCTTGGCGGCGAGCTCGGCGCGAGCGGCGGCATAGAGGAGCGCCTCGGTCCACGGCGCCAGGTCGCCGCCGCCATGCAGCAGCAAGTCGCGCACCTGTTCGCCGATGGGCGTACCGCCGGGCTCACGCACGACCAAGCCCGGCGCGCCGGTCGTGCCCACGGGGACGCCGTGGGCAAGCAGCGCGTCGCGCAGCAGGTCGGCCTGCGTGGACTTGCCGCACTTGTCGATGCCCTCGAAGGTGATCAGTCGCCCGCGAGAGCCGGGCGGCGGGAGGATATGCTCGTTCACTGTGGTCTCCCCACACGCACGTCCGGCGGAGGGAAGGCCCGGATCATGACCGTGATCGCTTGCGGCTGCGGTACTTCTCCTTAGAAGGACAATCCATATCTAGGCAGAGCACCCACGGTCGTCCGCGGCCGCTCGCGCCGGTCACTTTGATCTCAGGCCATCCGCATTCCGGACAGATCTTCTCTGTTGGCATGATAACACCGCGCTGCGGCAGCGGGAATGTTTGTCCGCAGCCGCGCCGCGCCGGTTTGTCGGGGTCGCCGGAGGGGGCCGGTGCCTCGCCCTCCTTGCCGACGCAGGCGACGAATCGCTTGCCCGTCTTGCCGCGCATCACGCGCAACTGACCCCCGCATTTCTGGCAGACGCCGAGTGTAAGGTCCTCACGCACACCGCTCTTGATTCGGTCACGGATCACGTCGATATGCTCCTCGAGCAGCTTCCACGCCTGCTCGAGCATCTGCTGGCTCTCGGCGACCACCTCGGCGCGCGTGCGCTGCCCCTCGCTGATCGCGTCCATGTGCTCCTCGAGGCGGGACGTCATCGCCGTCTGCGAGATGTCGAGCGGCGCCTCCTTCATCGCTGCGTCGAACGCGGTGATGAGCGCCACCCCGAGCTCGGTGGGCTCGAGCGGGTTGTCGCGCACGTAGTTGCGGTCGTAGAGGTGCTGGATCATGTCGGCGCGCGTCGCCTTGGTGCCGAGACCGAGCTCCTCCATCTTCTCGATCAGCGGTCCCTGGCCATAGCGGCTCGGAGGCTGCGTCTCCTTGCTCTCGTTGCGCAGCTCGACGACGGCGAACACGTCGCCGGGCGCGACCGCCGGCAGCGGCCTGTCGCGCTGCGCGGAGTACTTCTGGTAGACGCGCAGGAATCCCGGTGAGGCGACGCGGCCGCCACGCGCGACGAACGGCTCGCTGCCGATACGCAGATCGAGTCGCTGGCTTTCGACGACCGCTGCCGGCAGAAGCGTCGCCAGGAAGCGACGGGCGACCAGGTCGTAGACCTTCTCCTGGTCGCCGCGCAACGCCGCCGAGGGCACGCCCGCCGGGTACACCGGCGGGTGGTCGGTGGTGCGCTTCTTGCCGCGTGTCGCCTTCGGTTTGGGGCCGGCGGCCAGTTCGCGCGCCACAGCCGCCACGGGCTCGTATCGGCCGAGCACCCGGCAGACTCCCTGCACGTCCAGCGAGGGTGGATACACGGTGTTGTCCGTGCGCGGGTAACTGATCAGGCCGTCGAGATACAGCGACTCGGCGGCGCGCATCGCCCGCGCCGGCGACACGCCGACGGCCGAGGCGGCGCTCATCAGCGCCGTCGTGTTGAAGGGGGCCGGCGGCGCAACGCTGTGCGGCTGCGCCGCGTACTCGGTGACGACCGCCTCGGCGGCCTGCGCCCGAGCAAGCGCCGCCGCCGCCGCGGCGAGCGTGTCGAACCTGTTGCCCGTGTGCGCCGCCTCGATCGTTTCGCCGGCTCTCTCAAGGCTCGCCTTGATCTCCCAGTAAGGCACCGGCACGAATGCCCGGCGTTCGAGCTCGCGGTCGACGACCAGCCGCAGCGTCGGTGTCTGCACGCGACCGACGGAGAGGTACTCGGAACCGTAACGGTACGCGGCGAGCGACATGAAGCGCGTCAGCACGGCGCCCCAGATGAGATCGATGTCCTGACGTGAGTGCGCCGCTTCGGCGAGGTTGAAGTCGAGCGTCGACGGCTTGGCGAAGGCACGCCGCACCTCCTCGGGGGTGAGCGCCGAGAAGCGCACGCGATGGTGCCGATCGACGACCTTGGCGGCGACGATCGGCTTGACGTGCGGGTCGCCGTCACCGGCGACCGGGGGTGGGGCGGCTTCGTCTTCGCGAGCGCGGCCACCTTTCGCCGTCTTGCCCCTGGCCGCCCGCGGTTTCTCGGGAACGTCGTGAGGATGGCGCTTGAGCGCGTCGCCGCGGAGGATCTCGAGCGCCTCATGCCCGATCAGCTCACCCTCGCGATCGAAGTCGGTGGCGATGACGATCTCGTCGACATCCTTGGCGACGGCGCGCATCGCCGCGACCGTCGCGGCGCTCGCCCCGTCGATCACCCAGGCGAGATCGGGCTCGCGGATCATTTTGTCGAGCGTCTTCAGGCTCCACCGCCGGTAAGTGTTCGGGAACAGGGTCTCCATCACGTGGCCGTGGAGACCGACGGCGACCGCCGGCCGACCATCCCACTCGAATGCATAGGAGCGCACCTTTTGACGGCCACGGCCGTGGGCGCGCGTGGTCACGCCCTTGCCGAGGATCTGGGCGATCGTCAGCGCGGCGGAGTCCTTCTCGGTGACGATGAGCTTCATGGGGCGGCCAACCTGCTTTTCGGCGATGGTGCTACGAACAACGATGGCAGGTTATACCACCGCGCAAACCACGTGTCGACGATGACGGGTCGCGTGTCAGCGGTGACGGTCCGCCGGCAGCGCGCCCGTCACAGGCTCGCCAGAGCCTCGTCGCGCGTGGGAACGATCGTGAAGACCTTGTCCAGGCCGGTGATCGCGAGGATCTTCTGCACCGGCCGGCTGTTGGCGACCAGCACGAGGCGCCCGTCGCGCGGGTGCAGACGCTTGACGCCGCCGATGAGCACGCCCAAGGCCGTCGAATCGATGAAATCGACCTTGGTGAGATCGACGACGATCGTTCTGGCGCCCTCGTCGATGAGCGCCAGCAGGTCCTCCTTGAACCGTGGCGCCGTGTAAATATCCACCTCGCCACTGAGCTCGACGAGGCCGACGCCCTCACGCACGAGCTGTCGGTCTGATGAGAAGTCGGTCGTCATTTGGCACCACTCTTGGTCGGGGTCGGTGTGGATGTCGGCAGCGCCGACGACGTCGGTGTCGGCGATGCCGTGGACTGCTTGAGCTGCTTGATGGTATCGCGAATCGCACTCGCGTTGGGAGAGTTCGGCGCAAGCTGCAGGTTGCGCTGCAGGGCGTGCAACGCGGTCTGCACGTCCCCGGCCTGCAGCGCATACTCGCCGAGGTACAGGTACGTGTCGGCGTTGCGCGGTTGGTACTCGACCAGACGCTGGTAGGTGATCACGGCGTTCTTGTAATCCTTGAGCTGGATGTACACCTGCGCGAGTTTGTTCAACGTCGCGATCGCGTTCTGGCGGGCCGTCTGGCCCTTTTGCTTGGCATAGATCGCAGAGGCCTTTTCGTAATAGCCGGAGGCGGTCGACAAGTCGTCGCTCCACGCCGTCGAGCCCGGCTGCTCGCCGGCGGCGGCCGACTGGTAGTCGTCGCCGAGCTGCACCATGATCGCGGGATCGTGGGGTTTGGCTTGGAGCTGCGTCTGCAGCGCCTTGATCGCGTCACCGATCGAACCGCCCGGTACGCTGGTCGAGTTCTGGCAACCCTGCAGCACGCCTGAATAGCCGAAGATCAGGAACGAGGCCATGAGGATGGCCATGACCAGGAACACCCACTTCTGCCAGAACTTGACGCGCTTGCGATCGAGCAGCACTAGGCCGTCTCCTCTCCGTTGACTCCGGTGGCAGTATGCCACCATCCCGACTCCGCCGCGCCGACGTGCACCGACCCGTCGCGCACCCGTGCCTGGAGTCTCTCGCGAACCTTGAGACTCTCCACCCTGATCGCGCCGCCTTCGAGCGGCGGCGTCGCCACCGGCAGAACCCAGTCGGCGCAGTAGATGCTGATTTCGTCGTTCGGCATTCGCGGAACCTGCGATGGGTAGTGGTGAGAGACCGGACAGGGAGCCTATTTTCCTGCGTGAGTATAGGTGAGGGTCGGAGGCGACGCAATCGACCGGCAGTCGACGAGACGACGTTCCGGCGACACCGTTCACGCGGCTATAATCGAAGCGTCGACGAGGAGGAGACTTGGCCGAGACACCGAGCGGCAGCTACTCGCAGGAGGTCGTCACGACCTACGTATGGGATGCGATCAAGGGCATCCCCGGCGTCGTCGGCTTGCACCGCCATGTGCTGCAGTCCTTCGGCGAGAAGGTGCGCGTCGAAGGGCGCGGGCCGGTGCGCCTCGAGCAGAACGAGCTCGGAGTGACGGTCGAGGTCCACATCGTCGTCGGCGAGGGCGTGCCGATCCCAGCGGTCGCGCTGGCGGTGGCCGAGGCGACCGCCGCTTACCTCCCGACGATGCTCGGCACGACCGCCGCGCGTGTGCACGTCTTCGTCGACGACGTGGCCGCGAGCCCGCCGGCGGACGAGTGAGCGCGCGCGACCTCACCGGCGCCAGCCGCGATCTGCTCGCTCCAGTCTGCGCAAGCTGTGAGTGGTGGCAGACAGCCGCACCCGGAGCGGTGACCCCGCACGTGCCGCGCCGCGAGTGGGAGACCGCCGTGGAGACCGAGGCCGGGTTCTTCGGGCGGGCGTTGCTCGACGCCGACCGTGTGCTTGGCTGGATGCATGTGGCGCCGGCGGCGCTGGTGCCGCGCGCGCAAAGCCTGCCGACAGGACCACCGTCGGCCGACGCCTACCTGCTGCTCTGCGCCTATTTCTACGACGAGGACTATCTCAACGGCTTCCAGAACCTCCTGCAGGAGATCGAGGCGGCGTTGAAGAACCGCGGCGCCGTCGCGCTCGAGGCGTACGCGACACGGCGCCGCGACCCGGCAGATCGCTTCCGCGGCTACCTGCGCGACGTCAACCTCTTCCATGCAGACGTACTTGAGGGGATGGGGTTCCGCGTCGTGCGCCGACACAGCGACGTGCTCCGCTGCCGGCTCGAGATGGACACGCTCGTCGCGATCGCGCGCCGCAGCCGCGTGCGCGCTGAGCGAGAGGCCGGGCCGGCGATCCAGCCCGTCTAGCGGCGGCGCTAGCGGAAGAGTCGCGGCAGGCGGCGCTTCCACTCGTCGGGCACGAGCGCGTCGAGCGCGTCGTCGAGTGTGACCACGCCGAGCATGCAGCGCGCGTCGTCGACCACCGGCAGCGTCAGAAGGTTGTACTTGGTCATCCGACGGCCGACTTCTTCTTCGTCCACTTCGGCGGTCACGACGACGACGTCGTCTTCCATGATCTCGTCGAGGCGCTGCGCCGGTTCGGCAAGCACGAGGTCGCGCAAGCTCACGACGCCGACGAGCGCTCGCGCATCGTCGAGCACGTACGTGTACGTGATCGCGAGGTCGTCGGGTCGCAGTTCGCGGATGCGCTCGAGCGTGGCCGCCACCGACGTGCCGCGCGGGATCGCGACGAAGTCTGTGGTCATCAACGCTCCGGCGGAGTGCTCGGGGTGACTGGCCAGACCGCGCAGCGCAGCGGCGATCTCGGCGGGCACCAGCGCCAACAGCCGTTCGACGACTTCGTCGTCCATCTCCGCGAGCATGTCGGCGGCCTCGTCGGGGTCGATCTCGGCGAGCACCGCGGCAGCGCGCGCCGGCGGCATCTCGGCAAGCGCGCCGCTGCGCAACTCCCCGTCCATCTCCTGCAGCGTGTCGGCGGCCAGCGGCGCATTGAGCGCGCCGAGCACGGCGGCGCGCTCGCGCGGGCCGACCTGGCCGACGACGTCGGCGAGGTCGGCCGGATGAAGCTCGGCAAGCTCGGCGAACGCCTCGATGAAGTTGAGCCGGGAGAGGCGCACGGAGATGAGATTGACGTCATGCCAGGGCACGAAATCCGCGGCGCGGCGCGGCAACCGGCGCGAGAGAAAGCCGAGACCGATGCGCCGCGCGATCGCGCCGCTGCTCGCATCGATGCCGGTGACGACCAGCTCGCCGTCGCGCGGCTCGAGCACTACGTCCTGCACGCGCACGAACTTGCGCCGGCTGACGTCGAGCACCTGGTTGTCGAGCACCGAATCGACGAGCGCGATCTCGTCGCCACGGAGGGACGCCGCGTCGAGGTCGCCGGCCGCGACGCAGAGCACGAGCTGCTCCGCGTCGATGTCGATCTCGGCGATCTGATCCCAGCGCGCGAGCAGCTGCTCGTCGCCGCGCTCCACGAGCACCCCGGTGACCACCGGCGAGTCGGGCGAGAAGAGAGCGATCACGTCGGTCAGCTCGCCGATCTCCTCGTGATCGGCGGCGACGACTGTGATCGATTCGAGCTCAGAAAGGACCAGCGAGCCGGGATCGTCGTCCACGCGTGCGGTTCACACCCTTTCCTGTGACGGCAGCGGCGAAGATATGCCCCGTGTGGTCGCGTGTCAACGCGGGTGTGCGCCCCTGCCCTTGCGCTCCCCGGTTGTATAGAATGGATTCACGACACACCGGTCGCCGCGGGACGCCCGAGCCAGGCGTTCCATGGCTGGAAGGAGGGGGCCGCAGCGCAGCTCGTCGTTGGTCGCGGGCTTGCCCCCCGCAGTGTCGTTCCTCCCCGTTCTCACGTTCGAAAAGGAGCTGCACGTGTTGGAGAGTTTCTTCAAGTTCCGCGCCAACGGTACCAACGTCAGACGCGACACGATCGCCGGCCTCACGACCTTCATCGTGATGTCGTACATCATCTTCGTGAACCCCAGCATCCTCGGCCTCGGCGGCAAGGGTCTGCCGTTCTCCCCCGCGCTCACCTCGACCTGTCTCGTCGCCGGTGTGATGACGATCATCATGGGACTGTTCACCAACCGCGCCTACGCGATCGCCCCCGGCATGGGCCTCAACGCCGTCGTCGCCTTCTCGCTGGTGCTCGGCCAGGGGCTCACGTTCAAGAGCGCGATGGGCATCATCTTCATGGAGGGCGTGGCGATCACGATCCTCGTGCTCACCGGGTTCCGTGAAGCGATCTTCAAGGCGATCCCGCTCGAGTTGAAGAAGGCGATCGTCGTCGGCATCGGCTTCTTCATCCTCTTCATCGGCCTCGTCGACGGCGGCATCGTGTACGGCGGCGGCGGCACGCCGCTGGCGATGGCCGATCTCATCGGCGTGCCGATCGCGGTGACGGTCTTCGGTCTGATCATCACGATCGTCATGATGGCCCGCAAGTGGAAGGCGGCGATCCTGCTCGGGATCGTCTTCTCGACGGTTTTGGCGACGATCCTCAACTACATTTACGACAAGAAGTCGTTCGCCGAGGGCATCGCGGTGCTCCCGAAGAAGGTCGTCGCCAACCCCGACTTCAGCCTCGTCGGCAAGTTCGACTTCGGCGCCTTCGCCAAGCTCGGCATCATCTCCGCCATCCTCTGGATCTTCAGCGTCATGCTCTCCGACTTCTTCGACACCATGGGCACGCTGATCGGCGTCGGTGGCCAGGCCGGCTATCTCGACGAGGACGGCAACTTGCCGCAGGTGAACCGCCCCCTGATCGTCGACTCGCTGGCCGCTGTTGCCGGCGGCGCCGTGTCGAGCTCGTCGGCGACGACCTACATCGAGTCGGGCGCCGGCGTCGGCGTCGGCGGCCGTACGGGCTGGGTCGGCGTGATCGTCGGCGTCTGCTTCCTGTTGGCGATGTTCTTCTCGCCGATCGCCGGCATCGTGCCGGCAAACGCCACGGCACCGGCACTGATCATCGTCGGTTATCTGATGATGGCGACGCTCACCGAGGGTGAGGCGAAGGCCGAGCACGCCAGCGTGCTGAAGGCCTTCGCCGCGATCGACTTCAGCGACATCTCCTTCGGCCTGCCCGCCGTGCTGACGATGACGATCATGCCGCTCACCTACAGCATCACCAACGGCATCGGTGCCGGCTTCGTCTCGTTCGTCACGATCAAGATCGCACAGGGCAAGGCGAGGACGATCAGCTGGATGCTCTGGGTCGCCTCCGCCGCGTTCGTGCTCTACTTCATCTTCCCGCTACTGCGCAAGGAGTTCGGCTGGTAAGGGACGGCACACTTCTCGGGTGAGACGGGCGGGGCGGCTTGCAGCCGCCCCGCCCGTCTCACCACCCCGTGGTATCCTTCTAGGCCGTCATGACCGTCGTCTTGCTCATCCTCGCGCTGTTCATCATCCTCGCCTCAGCCGAGCTCTTCACGAACGGCGTCGAGTGGTTCGGCCGCCGCTACGAGCTCGGTGAGGGCGCCGTCGGCAGCGTGCTCGCGGCCGTCGGCACGGCTCTGCCCGAGACTCTCGTGCCGATCATCGCGATCCTCTTCACCCATGGTGTCGCCAGCCACGACATCGGCATCGGCGCGATCCTCGGTGCGCCGTTCATGCTCTCCAGCCTGGCGATGTTCGTCACCGGCGCGGCGATCATCATCTACTCGTTGCGCGGCCGCCGCTCGCGCAAAGTCACGATCAACGAGAAGGTGATGCGCCGCGACCTCAGCCACTTCCTCATCGCCTACACGGCGGCGATGGCGATCGGACTGACCCACTTGCACCACGTCAAGTGGGGGCTCTCGCCGCTGCTGCTCGCCTTCTACGGCTACTACGTCTACGAAACCATGAAGAGCGAGGGCGACCTCAGCGGAGACACCAAGCCGCTCTACTTCCACCGGCACCCGGTGATGCCGCACCGGTGGCGCATCTTCGTGCAGTTGGCGGTGGCGCTCGGCGGCATCATCGGCGGCGCCGAGATCTTCGTGCGCGAGGTGGATCACCTCAGCGCCGCGCTCGGCGCCAGCCCGCTGCTCGTGTCGCTGCTGATCACGCCGATCGCCACGGAGTTGCCGGAGAAGTTCAACTCGGTGCTCTGGATCCGCGGGCGCAAGGACACGCTGGCGCTCGGCAACATCACCGGCGCGATGGTCTTCCAGAGCACCTTCCCGGTGTCGGTCGGCCTGCTGTTCACGAGCTGGCAGCTGACGCGCACGGGGCTCGTGAGCGGGCTGCTGGCGATCGTCTCCGGCCTCGTGCTCTACGTGACGCTGCGCGTCAAGCACACGATGACGTGGTGGTCGATCGCCGGCGCCGGCACCATGTACGCCGTCTACATGGTGTACGTCTTCGCGATCGTCCGCTGACGGTCGCGCCGAGCCCGGTGGCCGGCGCTACTTGGCGACGGTGATCGTGACGTCCGATCCGTAGGGCTGCATCGTGCCCGCCTCGGGGTCCATCTTGATCACCGTGTCGGGCGGTTGCCCGCTGGGCTTCGACTTGACGTGAACGATGAACCCGGCCGCCGAGAGCTTATCGGTCGCCGTGGTCGTGTCCATGCCGTACACGTCCGGCACAGCGACCGGTGACGCCGTCGAGCTCGGCGTCGGGCTGGGCGTGCCGCTCGAAACGACGATGTCGACGGTGCTCCCCCGGTCGACCTTCGTATCGGCCAGTGGCGACTGGCTGACGACGCTGCCGACCGGCACAGTGTCGCTGGCCGCCACGGAGACCACACCGGGCTTAAGCCCGACATTCAGCAGCGCCTGCTCGGCCTGCGCCTTCGTCATGCGGCTGAGATCCGGCACCTTTGCCTGCGGCACACCGCTGCTCACCCAATAGGTGACGGTGTCGCCGCGCTTGACGCTCGTGCCCCGCGCCGGATCCTGCCTGTAGACGTTGCCGATCGGTGCGTTGGAGCGTCCCTTCTGCTCGCTGCCGACGAGACCGTTCGCCTTCAGATAGGCGGCGGCACCAGCCGCGGTCA
>Ga0207931_1000195_pt1 | contig 23650 bp, 23 predicted proteins | sample NGESurdeep092012_2_FD_184478 | JGI IMG/M metagenome (GOLD analysis project Ga0207931, IMG submission 184478) | Arctic peat soil microbial communities from Barrow, Alaska - NGEE Surface sample 415-1 deep-092012 (SPAdes) | ecosystem: Environmental > Terrestrial > Soil > Wetlands > Peat ...
TGGCGCCGTCGCGGCATATGCAAAACAGGATGACCATATTACCTATTATGAAATAGACCCTGACAATGAAAAAATTGCACGCCAATGGTTTACGTATCTTGATGATTGTAAGGGGAAAATCCGTGTTGTCGTCGGTGATGGTCGCCTCTCAATGCAAAAGGTGGAGAACGATAAGACGGACTATGATATCATCCACATGGATGCCTTTACCGGCGATGGTATACCGGCCCACTTACTGACACGGGAAGCAATGGAGATATACCTCAGTCGGCTGGCGGAAAATGGGGTGATCCTGTTTCACGTCTCCAACCGCTACTATGAGTTACGGCCGGTGATCAAATCCACATCTGCTGGGCTGAACCTGTATGGCGCCATAAATGTACCGGCGACAAGCGATAAACTGAAATATTACCAGAATGCCGCCTGGTGTGTCGCTCTGGCAAGGAACCCTGCACGTCTCCAACCACTTATAAACCGCGGCTGGGTCAGGCTTGGCAAGGATGATGGTTTGAACGGCGCTGCACCCTGGACCGACGATTACATCAATATTCTGGCCCCCCTGCTGGAAAATCTCAGGTATCACTGGGCTAAATATGATACGTTCAAGGGCACCCTGAATCCATTGTGATATTTTTTCAAGAAGATATATAAACAGGAAAAGGAAGGGCAACGATGTTACAGGATACCGATAAAGTAAAAGAAATGATTAAGAGTTTTTCAATATTAAAGAATGAATCCATTGAATTGGATAAACGATTACAGCAAATAAAGGAGAAACTTCACGAGATAGAAATCGAAATGTCGGAAATGAGAAATTATTTATACCGAGGCAGATCAGAGGATTTTATTCAGGATGTTTCCGTTATAGTAGATGATATGATAAACAAAGATGAAACAAGTGGATATAAAGAAGCACTTAATGACCTCAAAGAGATTCTTGAATTGTGGCTTAGAGATTACGGTTACTACACAAGATTTGGTACTAATGATCTCACCGCTTCAAAGAAAAAGGACTAAGATAAATACAACAATAACGATTCAAGATAATAAGGACGTATGGATAAACAATGTCGTCCCTCCTCCCTGGCCCCGGCCTGATGGGTTTTGCAGGAATAAGAAGAAGGATGAGTACGTAATTTGTAGTAATTATTCAATTGATACACAAGAACATTCTTCGCATATTCCCACCGTGAAAAAACGTGGTCGATGGCAATCTTGACGGGAATCCGCTGGACCACCTTGGTAAATTTCCCGGCGGAAATATCCCGGGGGATGAGGGCGAATTCTGCTGCCGAGGCAGGCGTCACGAGGACGACCTTTCCCGTCAGTATACGATCAGGGAAATTGTCCACGGTAAATTCGGCCTGCTTTCCCGCCGCTAACATGGCATTCTGGGGATGCTGATAAAACCAGCTATTGACGGTTCGTTACGCTACCGCGCAATCGGACGACAACAGGCAGACCCCTTATGAATGATACATCCTTTCTTGGCCTGGTTCAAAAGGCCGTTTTGTTGCTGGCAGTGGCTTTCATCTTTGACGTGGCCGCGAGCCGTTGGCGTAAAGGGCAATCGTCGTTCTGGCAGGCGCTTGTTGGTCTCGCTCTCGGCGCCATCGGCATCACTGTCATGCTGACGCCTTGGACATTCGGTCCGGGCAAGCTTCTGCGTGTGCCGTTTCAATCACCAATGGCAATAATAAATGATATGTCCGAACGGCTCGTGTTTATAGTAACGAAAATACTCCATTCATTTAATGCTCGAAAATATAAATATGAGGATCATCCAGAAGTATCTTGGCCATGCGAAGATCGACACAGCAGAATTCTATACCCATATTGATCTTTCCGGGTTAAGAGATGCCGGGAATGTAATCGACGTAACTATGCAGAATTATATAATTGACTACAATAAGGAGATACATTAATCTCATGCGTCGGATGATAGGACCGTTGACAGGCAATAGACCGCTTCCTGTGGCGTGACTGTCACCGCCTATGCGTTGTTTGCCTTTGCCTTCGCTTCATCGGAATTAAATAGCGTTTATTTTTTTTATCAATTCGTCAATCATAACGGGCTTGGCAATAAAACTGCGACCGCCGATAATGCCGCCGCTTTTTTCAAGGTCTTCCTCCTTGACGATAGCCGTCACAAAGATAATGGGAATGGATCGGGTAGCGGGATCCTCCGATAACTCTTCCGCCACATGGGTGCCGGCCATGCCGGGCATCATAATATCGAGGAGGATAACATCCGGCTTGTGAATCTTCGCCAGCCGTATCCCCTCATCTCCCCGCGTCGCTGTCAGCACAGGGAAGGTGCTTCTCATCTCGAGAGCTTTTTTTAAGGCGCGGCAAAAATATTCTTCATCGTCTACAATGAGTATTTTTTTTGCGGGCATGTCGCGATCTCCTTTAACATGAACCCAGAAGTTGAATCACTTTCACCATCAAACATGTTTCTATGTAATTGAGATCAAAGGGTTTGATAATATATTCGTCAGCGCCCAATTGAATTGCTCTTTTGGCCAGCTCTTCGTCGATGACGGCGGTGACCATAATAACCACGATTTTAGAATTTATTTTTTTGATCTCCTTCAGGGTATCGATGCCGCCCATACCCGGCATGAGGATGTCGAGCAATACGATATGAGGCCTCACATCTTTTACCTTTTGAATGGCCTCCAGGCCGTTCGTAGCGGTGTAAACCTCGTACGCTTTCGAAGTCAGAAACTTCTGCAACAGCCTCACGACGTGGATTTCATCATCAACAACGAGAATCCTTTCCATAGCTATCAGCTCAGCTCCTATCGTAATAAGATTTTCTATCTACACCCGGTTTCACGGGAAGCTCTATATAAAAAGAGGCCCCTCCCCATTCATTATTCTCCGCCCAGATTCTGCCACCTTGATCTTGAATAATTCCGTACGATATGAAAAGCCCCAGTCCCGTTCCTTTTCCTTGCTCCTTGGTTGTAAAAAACGGATTAAATATCTCCGATATATGTTCACTCTTGATGCCGGTGCCCGTGTCCGCAATCATTATTTTCAATTGGTCACGATCCCTGAACATCGTTTCCCTCTCCGTTGTTATGCGCAACACTTTTTTCTCTTTCCCCTCCATGGAGGATGTGGCGTTCGAAATCAGATTCAGGATAACCTGCTCTATCTTTTCTCTGTCCATGGCTATTACCGGCAAATCGGACTGGTACTGCACCTCTGTTTCTATTCCCTCTATCTTCAACTGCGTTGCGTACAAACTCAGAATATGGGCGATGACGCCGTTGATATCAGCCATGACCGTCTTTTTTTCGGGGATTCTGGAAAACTGTTTGAGACTTTCTGCAATGGCAACGATGCGTTTGATTTGATCCATGCAGATCTTTAATTCTTCCAGCACTTCAGGCGGCAGGCTTTCCATGGTCTGCAATAATTGCAGTTCTATAGAGATAATATTCACGGGATTGAGGATCTCGTGGGCAACCCCCGCCGATAAGCGTCCGATGGATGCAAGTTTCTCCGACTGGATCAAAAGATCTCTCGCTCTTTGCAGCTCTCTTTCAGTTTGATTCCGTTCGGTTACATCCTGAATGGTGCCGATCACTCTCATGGCTTTCCCAGTATCATCGGAAATCATTTCAAATATCTCGTGGACTTCACGTACTGAGCCGTCGCTTCGTACAATACGATGGTTGCAGACAGCTTTTGCCCTCTCATTCAAGGCCTTGTCAATGGCATCTTTTACGATATCTCTATCATCAGGATGAATCATTCCGAGGAATGCTTCATACGTTCCGACAAATGTTTGGGGGGTTGTTCCGAAGATCCTATGGAGTTCATCTGACCAGTACGTTTCGTTAGTTTGAATATTCCATTCCCAGTTTCCGATGTGAGCGATCCGCTGGGCTTCAGCAAGACTCAAATTGCTCTTTTGAAGGGATGCTTCCGCCTGCTTGAGCTCGGTAATATCTTTAGAAACAACGACGACTTTCGATATTTCTCCAGCGGGACTCCGATCCGTTATAGGGCTGAATGTACGGAGAAAATACCTCCCATCTCTATCGCTTCTGTGTTCCCAGTCGATCGGTTTACCGGTTTCGCATACTTCTCTGACACATTCCTCAAACTCTCTTGCGTTCTCCTCGGAGTGGAAGTTGCCGTATCTTCTGCCGATGATTTCCTCCAATGACAGGCCGAATCTCATTCTGTACCCTTCATTCATGAACAAATATGTGCAGTCCCTGTCCACCAAATACATGGAAGCGACGGAAGCTGCCAATGAACGGTATTTCACCTCTGATTCTTTCAGCGCCTCTTCCGCCCGCTTGCGCTCTGTGATGTCGATAAAACTCTCAAGAAGGTGTTTTCGGCCCCCAAGCATCACGGTCACCACAGTCTTTATAATCGGGCGGTTTTCACCTTCTGCCGTAATAAGAATACGCTCCGCTTTATCAATGGATTGACCAAGATCAGTAATCGGACACTGTCCCTTTTCAGCAGGGCAGATATACCTGTGACATACCGAGCCGATAATATTTTCTTTTGGTGCACCAATCATATTTACAGCAACTGTGTTTGCATCAACGATTACATGTAACTCGGGATCTATTATCACTATCCCCGCTTGCACTGATTCCAGAATAACTTTTAGTTTTCCTTCGCTTTCCCGAAGCGCATCTTCTGCGATCTTGCGCTCGGTGAGATCTATGATGGCTCCTCTCAATCCCACAGGTATAGATCCGTAGCTAATAGGGCTTGCAAGGATGATAACCGGGAAAGTACTGCCATCTTTCCTGATCATTGTGTATTCAATACCGCGGGTTTTTTCTCCATTTAGTACCCTCTGAATGTCCGCTTTAACTCTCTCCAGATCCTCGGGTATAAACATCCGCAACACATTAAGCCCTTTGTCAAAGTCGTCTTGTGTATATCCAAATGTTTGAAAGATAGTGGGGTTACCAGTGATAACATCCCCTTCCTTAGTAATTTCAAACAATGATATTGGTAAAAAATCAAATAACCCCCTATATTTCTTCTCGCTCTCCCGCAGTGCCTCCTCCACCCGCCTGCGCTCTTCATTCTCCTGCTCCAATTTGATATTATGTGCTTTGCTTTTCTGTAACTCTATATCGATTTCTGAATGCAGCATTGCATTCTCGAGGGCAAAACTTATCTCTCCCAGCATTATTGAAAGTACTTGCTCATCGTTGCTGTCAAAAAGTTGGCCGGTTTCCTTATGGGCAAGATTCATAACCGCAGCCAAGCGGTCCCCAATGAATATCGGCATGCTCAAAAATGAAGGGGGTCCGTATTTTGGATCGTTGGCTTTGAGGGTTCTTGGATCCTTCTCAATATCTTGTATTAACAGAGTCTTTCCTTTCAGAACGACCGGTTTAGCGAGAGAGCTATCGATACGGATGTATGAACCTCTCTCTAATTCTTTATCATGACCCTTCGTTGCAACGACACGAAAACGATAAAATGCTGACCCCTCAGCCAAGGTCGATCCATTTTCAGAGCTCTTTGGAAATACTAAGGATTTGTTACGAGGATCTACTTCAACCATGAACACCGATCCAATTTGTGTACCAGTTACAGCCATGCACTTTCCCAGAATGAGATCTGTAAGGTCATTGATATTCAGCTTCTTCTTTGCATTTTCAGTCAATTCTTTTATTGTTAACAGTTCAAACGTTCTCTGGCTTAACTCCCCCGTTGTCTCTTTGAGCTTTTGGGCGAGATTATTTAACGAAAGTGATATGTCATGCAATTCAGAAACATCTTCTTTGGTGGTGATTGTAACCGTGTCGCCTTTTTCGACTTTTTTTATAGAAGTGGCAATTGTAGAGATTCTCTCGAAAATTTGACGAATGATAATTAATCCTGCAAGTATGAGAAGAATAATAAACGAGAAAAGCATGAGATGTGAAATTTCTAGGTAATAATTGCCGTGGTAAACAATGTATGAAATACAGAAAAGAGGCAGGACAAAAATCAAAGCTTCCACAATGACGAGCTTGTATCGAATATTGTACTTTAGCAAACCACTAGGGGGAGAGAAAAAACTTGCCATTTTGCTGCTCCAGACTACTTAATCATTTCAAACTATAGATTTTTCCACCCCACTCTCCGATTATGGAGACGGATCACGTCAAGCCTTAAACGTGGAGTGAAGGGATGGTCGCGATGAAGATCTGTTTCACAGAAATCAATGAGGAAGTCGCGGAGTCCCTTTTGAGCCTGAGTGGATATGTAACACAGTATTATGATATCAGTTTTCTTATGCTTTATTTAAATAATTGAAATTACTATGATTGTCAAGGATTATTCCAGTATTTTCTGTGTCTTTATGAGAATTACTGAGAGAAATCTTCATTTTCATTGGAAATATTCAGGTCGTTGACGACAGGAAGTGACCTCACAATATCAGTAGAATAAACATGGAAATGTTCCAGAAAAAATTTTTATCAATATTACGATCAATAATACTCTCGACTTAAAACAACTTTAGAGTGAAGAGTAGTAAGTGTTTTCAATAACCTTAAAACGCTCAGTTAGTTCTTAAATATTCATAATTGTCGTTAGCCTATCTTTTCAAAATCTCAATCTCAAATCAAGTGAACCTGTACATATTATATGATTGACTTTCAATATTAACTCTTCTACACTTTTTCATAATATGACCTTAAAATGAGGAGGGAGCTTATGAAGGCGCAAAAAACTATTCGTGTTAGTACCTTTACTAACGGCTTGGTAGGACCGAGCTTGCCTATGCTTGGCCCGGTGGCTAATGGTGGCACTATCATCGCCGAAACCGCCCCTGGTTGCTGGGGGCCTATGATCACCCCTTCCTTCAAAGGTGGTCATGAAGTGACCAGTCCTGTTGCCGTGGATGGTGCTCAACCTGGAGACGCGATAGCTATTCTTATCAAAAAAATCAGTGTTACATCGACAGTTACAGCATCTGGTACTATGGGCTTCGTTGATGGGCGTTTCACTGGCGATCCTTTTGTGGCCAGACACTGTCCAAATTGCGGAAAGAAAAACCCGCCTACACGAATAGTGGGCACCGGGGCAAAGGCTATACGCTGTGCCGAATGTGGAGCTGAGGTTAGTCCCTTCCGGTTAACCAATGGTTACACAATTGTCTTCGACGATAAGCGCAAAATTGCACTTACCGTAAGTCCTGCAGTGGCCAAGAAACTTGCCAAAAACGCAGCAAAGTTCATGGCACTGCCTAAGGAATCTTGCCAGAACCCTATTGTGACCATGTGTCCGGCCGACATATCGGGTTTAATAACGCGACTTCGGCCTTTCATCGGGAATATCGGTACGACCCCTGCTATCGATATGCCTGACTCGCATAATGCGGGTGATTTCGGACAATTTTTATTAGGCGCACCCCATGAATATGGTATCACTAAAGAGCAACTGGAGTCACGCACAGACGGTCACTTAGACATTGATTCTGTAAGAGCAGGCGCCATCCTTATATGTCCTGTAAAGGTGCCGGGAGGGGGTGTCTATGTAGGGGATGCACATGCAATGCAGGGTGATGGGGAAATTGCAGGGCACACGACGGACGTTGCTGCAAAAGTGACATTACAAGTAAACATTATTAAGGGCTTGAAAATTGGAGGACCCATTCTGCTTCCTCCGATTAAGGATTTACCCCATCTGGCCCGCCCTCTGACTGCAGACGAGAAAAAAGCAGCAAAGAATCTTGCAAAGAAATTTGGTCAGACTGCACTGGAGGATGTGGCTCCTCTCCAAATGGTCGGTTCCGGGGCGAACCTGAATGAAGCCACTGACAACGGGGTGACCCGTCTGGCAGAACTCTTTAAAATTTCTAAAGAAGAAGTACAGAATCGAGTGACGATTGCGGGTGCGGTGGAAATTGGACGTCTTCCAGGGGTTGTTTCGGTAACCATGCAGGTTCCCTTGAATTGGTTGAGAAAGCTTAAATTAGCAGAATTAGTTAAGAAACATTACGCTATGTAATAAAATACGATAGGTGGAATCGTAAGGTGGACCCTTTTGTCAAGACAGTTTTTCCTAGAAATTAAGTTACACCCTGGGGCGGTTTTTGCAAAATAACTATTCTTTTTCATTATGAATAAAAGGACAAACTGAATTACACACTCTATTCTTAATACACAATATAACTTTTTCAGACCGAGTTAAAGCAACCATGACAGGGACTTCCATCAAAAAAATATATATGCACCCTGACGGAACGGTAACTTTTATCTGTCCAAAGTGCAATTCTGCACGAAGAGAATCTGCGGCGCAGTATAAAGACCACAAAGGTTCTTTAAAAATTGAATGCACGTGCACGAATATCTATGAGGTACAGCTTGAATTCAGAAAATTCTACAGGAAAGAAACACGCCTTGATGGCTTATACTTCATATCTTCTCATCCGGGTGATTGGGGAAAGATGGTCGTAAGGAATTTATCAGTAGGGGGGTGCGGGTTTGAAACGATGAAGAAAAACAATTTAGTGGCAGGAGAAGAAATAAAAGTCGAATTTATATTGGATGATCAAAGAAACTCCATGATCAGGCAAAAAGCAGTTGTCCTGGTCTCACAAGGAAATTTCGTCGGCTGTAAATTTTCCTGCCCTCCCAACCTTGTCGACTCAGACCTGGCTTTCTACCTGAGGAAGACTTAAATAGAATCGAACATCCCCGATCTCTCACCAATGAGAGGTATACATGGTTACATCAATCATAATGAATCATCACTGTTTTGGAAGCGGTAAATAACTGTTCTTCTGATGATGAATTGAGCGAGGCTATAGAACAATTGGCAGTCACCTCGGGGAATCATGTCTATTCATCCTTGTGGTGTTCTGTTCCGATGTTCCGAACATTTCGAGATATCCTCTCTTATCGAAATCGAGGTCTCTGTTCCTGATTTGCAAAACGAGAAACTGAAGATTTTAGGCAGAGTTGTTCGAATAGAAGAGGCGGGTGAGGGACATGTTGACGTTGGAGTTCGGTTCTTAGAGATGGACCAGAAAGACAGGACGAAAAGCTATAGGATTCTTTTCGAACAGAAGAAGTATGGCCGTTTTTCCTCTCTTGCAAAATGATGTTCACACTATCGGTGAGTTTAACAGACGGACGGGCTATCGGTAGAGGTGCAACAATTATATCTCGAAAGGGTAAACTTTTCGAGTGAGATAACAGTATATTCAGACGTCTTTGGTTGGCAGAGTATATTAGCCTTTATACAACGAAGACTTAAGAAGGAAATCCACATACCCGTTGATAAGGCTGTTGATACCATTGTTGATAACTATCATAAGTGCTCAATTGTTACGATTTTATAACAGAATGCACCAAATAGAAGCAATCAAAATAGTGCAATAATTATATATACATAAACTGCATAGCTGTAATTTCTACAACTTAAGTCATCTTTGAAAACAAGTTATGAACTGTATGAAATAATTATGCCACTTTTAAGGAATTTTTCAGCCGGAGTAAAATAAAATCTATGTCCGTTTTTCGAAATGAATGGCCTTCATAAAAGAAGGCTATTCTCAATTCCTTGTAAAGGGGGATTACTTAAAATAAGTATCCATTTCAAACAGTAAGCCCTGATTTAATTCAGAAAATGCAAAGAGGATTGAAGAGACGAAGTGAACAATATGAAATGCCAGAAGGGATTCCCATGGATAAATCCATGACCAAAACCATCCTTCGTTGCATCGGTGTTCTCATTATTTTGCTTGCGTTCGGTGGGGGAGCGGCTGTCTTGCAAGCGGCAGAGATCGCCGTGAAGGACGGCCAGAAGATCGCCTTCCTTGGTGATTCCATTACCGCAAGCGGTTGGAGCAATCAGACCGGGTATGTAAATCTCACCATAGCCGGACTCAAGGCCAACGGCATCAGGGTGTTTGCCATACCCGCAGGCATTGGCGGACACAAGTCCAACCAGATGCTTGAACGCCTTAAACGGGACGTGCTCGACAAGAAACCGGACTGGATGACCCTGAGCTGCGGCGTGAACGACGTGTGGCAAGGTTCCCAAGGTGTGCCTCTTGACCAGTATAAGATCAACATCACTGCCATCGTAGACAGGTGCCGGGCCGCCGAGGTGAAGGTGGTAATCCTCACCGCAACGGTGATCGGCGAGGAACTGGATAATGATTATAACAAGAAGTTAGCTTCCTACAACGAGTTTCTCCGATCGCTGGCGAAAGAAAAGAGGTACCTGTTGGCCGACCTCAACGCGTTGTTCCAGAAGAGAATCAAGATTATCCCCAAGTCCGGACGCCTGCTGACTTCCGACGGTGTCCACATGAACCCTGCCGGCGACAAGGTAATTGCAGAAGGCATCTTACGGGCCTTCGGGCTCAACCATGCACAGATCAAAAAGGCACAGGATGCCTGGATGGAAATCAGCGGCAGCCTCAATCTGCGCGCGATGGTTGAGGGAATAAACGAGAATCTTCCGACGGGACGGCACTATTTACCCGTAATCTTCCCTCATCATCGTATGGTTGCTATGAAGAAAGGAACGAACCCGTTCAGGATCGAGCAAACCTTTGGATAAACTATCCCTGAAAAATTTTGTGAACAAATGCGGACTTTCCCGGTACATCCGGGCGAAGAGGTAGATGCTAATCGTTGGTGGTCAAAAATATTTATCTGTTAATTCCATTATGCGCCTCTAAATGGAAAATCAACTCCAACCTGTAACAAAAAGCACAAAAAAAGGAGTTAGAAAATAATTCTAACCCCTTGATATTGTTTGGTAGTCCCACGGGGAGTTGAACCCCGGTTTCCGGCGTGAGAGGCCAGCGTCCTAACCACTAGACGATGGGACCATGGTTGTGTAATTAATGTGTCGGAGGAAGACTTTTAGTTAATCAGGTCTGAAAAGTCAAGATGAAAATAGATTTTATGTCCACCTTCTTCTCTTGAAAAATCCCCCCCGACACCCCCCTTTACTAAAGGGGGGGCAAAAGAGGATTTTCCCCCTTAGTAAAGGGGGGCAAGAGGGAATTTCCCCCTTTGCCAAAGGGGGAGTTGAAAGACGATGGGAGAAATCAACCTTTGTTTTTAATGTATTCGACAGCTCTGGTAATTCTCTTAATCACCCTCTCCTTCCCCAGTGTGACCATAATATCATCAATACCGGGGCTGACAGTTTTTCCCGTGAGGGCAACCCGGAGCGGCTGGGCTATCACTTTGAGCTTGAAACCCCTATCTTCAGCTAAGGTTCGCAGAAATGCCTCTATCCTTTTTTTCGTATAATCCTGCAAAAAGGGGATTCCATAAGCTACAGCCGTAAGATGATCCGTCATCTCCGCCTTCAGGAATGCATCTGCCGCTTCGCTCTCATAGGCAACATCATCCGCGAAGTAAAAAAGGCTTGATTCAGCAAGCTCCTCGAGGGTCTTCGACCTCGATTTTACGTCATCAACGATATGTCTGAGAAAACCCTGATCTGCGGTATCGACGCCCCATTGCTGCCAGAATGGTATCATCTCCTGAACAAGTCTCTCCGGCGGGCACTCTTTAATGTAATGTTGGTTCAGCCAGAGAAGTTTTTCCGGATTAAATACAGCGGCAGATTTCCCTACCGAATCGAAGGTGAAGAGGCGAATGAGTTCCTCCATTGTAAAGATTTCCTGATCGCCATGGGACCAGCCGAGCCGAACCAGATAATTAACGAGTCCCTCCGGAAGGTAGCCCATATCTTTGTAGGTCATAACCGACGTCGCCCCGTGACGTTTACTCAGCCGCGTTTTATCCGAGCCCATAATCATCGAAACATGACCGAATTGCGGGATTGTATATCCCAGAGCTTCATAAAGGAGGATCTGCCGCGGTGTATTGTTCACATGATCATCTCCCCTGATCACGTGGGTTATTTCCATCTGGGCATCATCAACCACAACGGCAAAGTTGTACGTCGGATAGCCGTCACTTCTTTCTATGACAAGATCATCGAGTTCCTCATTATTAAACGTGATCACACCCTTAATCAGATCATTCACTATCGTTACACCCGTGTGGGGACATCGGAACCGCACCGCTGCATTTGCCGATCCGGGAAGATTTTTGTCCCGGCATGTACCGTCATACTTTGGTTTTCTCCCCTCAGCAAGCGCCCTCTTCCTTTTTTCTTCCAGCTCCTCAGGAGTACATACGCAATGATAGGCCTTCCCTTCATCCAGGAGTTTCTTTACCATTTCCCTGTGCATGTCCACACGCTGTGCCTGAAAGAACGGACCCTCATCCCAGTCAAGCCCGAGCCATGCAAGGGCATCGAGAATCGCCCTTGTTGATTCTTCCGTCGAGCGAAGCTGATCGGTATCCTCAATTCTCAGAATAAATTGTCCATTGTAGTGCCGGGCATAAAGCCAGGCAAACAGTGCTGTTCTCGCACCTCCGATGTGCAGAAATCCTGTCGGGGATGGGGCAAAACGTGATCTAACCTTTTCTTTTTCAGTCATTTTTGTTTACCATTCTCATTTCTTTGATGCATTCCTTATATGGCCGCGACCCTCCGCTTGTCAAGCCGGATTTCGAACGATAAAATTATGCTTGACAACCAGGCCAATTTATAATTTACTTCGCACCTTACAAACAATTACTCATCGCATACCCGGGATTACATTTTAAAGACAATTGAGGACGCATTGTGAAAGTTATTATCAACACTATCCCGGAAGAGGGACTGAATCTTCAGTTTCATAAAGATGGCAATTGGTTTCGGGACCTGTTGCCTGAAAAGGAAAAAAGTGATTTTTCCATTCAAGAGGTCGAAGTTTTCTGTGCCGTTAAAAGAATCCTTGAGAACGTGTTTATCGATGGGAATCTGGAGACTTCTGTTACCTTGAATTGCTGCCGGTGTCTGGAAATTACTCATCTTCCTGTAAAAAGTAACTTCAGATATACTCTTATTCCCGCTGAAGACAGGCTGACGGAAGAAGAGGAGTTGATTCCGGAAGACCTTGAATACGGATATTATCAGGATGATGTAATCGATCTGGATGCTCTTATATTTGAGCAAATCGTGCTGCAAATTCCTATCAGGGTTCTTTGCACGGATACCTGTAAGGGTTTCTGTCCGCATTGCGGGACTAATCTCAACATGGCAAGCTGCAACTGTCATGCTGAATTTATCGATGAACGGCTGGCCGTTCTAAAAAAATTTAAAGCTTCAGATAACAAGTGAATTTTAATGTAAAGGAAAAACTACTATGCCAAATCCAGTTAAACGACATTCAAAAACAAGGAGAAACAAGAGGAGATCTCATGATTTTCTCAAGCCCTCACAGGCATCTGCGTGTCCGCAGTGCAGTGAACCGAAGCTGCCTCATCATGTCTGCCCGAACTGCGGAACGTATAAGGGGCGACAGGTGATTCCGGTTGAAAAGATCTCATAAGAACTTCAATTAAACGGTAAACGAAACCCGCAAGAGTGTTTTCATATACAGTAGGAGTTGAAAAATACCGGATTCCCGTCTATACGGGAATGACCATGGAGATCATTCAGGGCGAAATTCAAAGCCCTCATGAAGGGTCTGTCACCACAAACAGCTTATACACTTGAGGAGGAAGTGTTGATGAAACTCGAAGAAAGGGTTGTTGAAATTATCATTGAACATCTGGATGTCACAAAAGAAGAATGTGTACCGGAGGCATCCTTTATAGATGATTTGGGAGCCGATTCCCTCGACTTGGTCGAGCTGATCATGGAAATGGAAGAAAATTTCGGATTGCAAATCTCCGATGAAGAGCTGGAAAAAATCCGTACAATACAAGATGTGATTGATTTTCTCAGGAGTAAAGGGGTAACATAATTGTGACATGATGCGAGGAAAAGATATTCCTGTCAAAAGAAGGATCGTCATAACAGGAGTTGGTGCAGTTACGCCCCTTGGCAACTCTGTCGAGGATACCTGGAAGGAAATCTGCAAGGGAAAATCAGGGATTGGAAAAATCACAAAATTCGACAGTACCGGATATGCAACAAAGATTGCCGGTGAACTGAAGAATTTCGATACCCGCAATTTTGTAAGCAAAAAAGAGCTTCGCAAGTTTGATGACTTCATTATTTATGCACTGGCAGCCACCGAGATGGCCTTGGCAGACTCGGAACTGGACATTAATGAAAAAAATGCCGAACGGGTTGGTGTAATCATAGGATCAGCTATCGGGGGCCTTGCAACCCTGGAAAAAGAGAAAGAAGCAATCCTCCGTGGCGGTCCCAGAAAAATGTCGCCGTTTGCCATCCCTGCTGTTCTTGCAAATCTTGGCGCCGGCAATGTGTCGATCAGGTTCGGAGCCAAAGGACCCATAAACTGCACCGCTACTGCCTGCTCTTCCGGTACCAACGCCATCGGGGATGCCATGAGAATTATCTCCGGCAACTATGCCGATGTTATGATCGCGGGAGGTGTTGATGCGGCAATTTCACCCCTCTGTGTAGCCGGGTTCAACGCAATGAGGGCGATATCTGTCAGAAATGATCAGCCTGAAAAAGCAAGCCGTCCCTTTGACAGAGACAGAGATGGTTTTGTTATCGGAGAGGGATGTGGAATTGTGATTCTGGAGGAATTAACCAAAGCACTTAACAGGAATGCCAAGATATATGCGGAAGTGGTCGGTTATGGATCGACCAGTGACGCCTACCACATGGCAATACCTCCTCCAGGACATGAAGGAGCGGCCAGATGTATGTCCGCTGCCCTGCACGATGCGCACATGAGTCCCGGCGACATCGACTACATAAATGCCCACGGCACATCAACACCGCCGAATGACCTCTACGAAACACAGGCTATCAAAAATGTCTTTGGTAATCACGCTGCGAAACTTGCTGTCAGCTCTACAAAATCCATGACCGGTCATCTATTAGGGGCCGCAGGTGGTGTGGAGGCAATTTTTTCAGCGCTCTCCATCACCGAAGGCATTATCCCACCAACCATGAATCTGGATAACCCTGCTCCTGAATGCGATCTCGATTATGTTCCCCATACGGCACGAAAGAAGGCTATTAAAACAGTTATGTCCAATACGTTCGGTTTTGGCGGGGTTAACGCCGTATTGATACTCAAGAAATTTGATGAACATTGATACCATGGCCAGGATAATTATCGGTTCTGATCACGCAGGTTTTTTATTGAAAGAGGCAATAAAACAGTACCTTGCCGACAAGGGATATGCAATAACCGACGTCGGTACTGGCAGTACAGAGCCTGTTGATTATCCGGACTTCGGCGCCAAAGTGGCCAATAGGGTTTCAGCCGGAGGATTTGACCGGGGGATCCTGGTATGTGGTTCCGGTGCCGGTATGACCATTGTTGCAAACAAATTCCCCCATATCAGAGCAGCTTTATGCCTTGATGAAGAGACGGCCCGCCTGAGCAGACTGCATAATGATACAAACATCCTCGTCCTTGCCGGCAGGCGGACAGATACAGAATTAGCAAAATCAATTACTCAAATGTGGTTGAATACAGAATTTGAAGGCGGTCGCCATCAGAGACGTATCGATAAAATCAGGGAAATAGAATCACGACTTTCAGGCAAGACCTGAACATTAAGTATGAAAGAAAATATGGCCAAGACGGTACCTCCAGAAACAGAAGCCAGCGACAAAAAAAACCGGCGGCCGACATGGGATGTATATTTCATGGATATTGCCGACCTCGTCTCGAAACGGTCCACATGTCTGAGACGAAGCGTTGGTGCTGTTCTCGTAAAGGATCGAAGGGTATTGGCTACAGGCTACAATGGCGCTCCATCAGGCCTTCATCATTGCCTGGATGTGGGGTGTTTGCGGGAACAGTTAGGTGTCCCCTCCGGTGAACGTCACGAACTTTGCCGGGGACTTCACGCTGAGCAAAACGCCATTATTCAGGCTGCTCTTCATGGAGTAAGTGTAAACGGTTCAACCCTCTACTGTACCAATCACCCCTGTATCATATGCGCCAAGATGATCATCAACGCAGGGATTATCACGGTAGTTGCAAAGGCAGATTACAGGGATAAATTAGCGGAAGATATATTAGAGGAAGCCGGTGTTGAGGTGTCTCGGATATGAAGTGTCCTTTTTGTGCAAATGCAGAGAACAGGGTTATTGACTCCCGGATCAGCAAAGACGGCGATGCAATCCGGAGACGGCGCGAGTGCATCTCCTGCGGAAAACGATTCACAACATACGAATTTGTGGAAGAAGTTCTCCCGATGGTGGTCAAAAAGGATGGCCGGAGAGAACCATTCGATAGGACAAAGATACGTTCCGGAATCAAGAAAGCCTGTGAAAAGCGCCCCATCAGTACGGATGCAATTGAAAGCATCGTGGAGAGAATTGAGCAGCGCTGCCAGGAGTATCAGGATAAAGAAATCCCCTCGTCCGTTGTCGGAGAGCAGGTTATGAAAGAACTCCAAAACTTGGACGGCGTTGCCTACGTTCGGTTCGCATCGGTATACAGAGAGTTTCGTGACGTAAGTGATTTTTTGGAGGAACTCAAGGACCTCCTGAGTGTAAAAAAAGACGAATTCAAATAACTAATAATACTAAAGATTACGACTTTTTTATGATGCCGTCATGTTCACAGGAATTATAGAAAACGCGGGGGCAGTTAAGCGGATAACGAGGAAGGGAGAAGATGCCCTTCTTGTTATCGATACGTCCTTGAATTTAGATGACATCAAAGTTGGTGACAGCATTGCTGTTAACGGTGCCTGTCTCACAGTAACTCAGAAAATGGACAGGAGCTTTTCTGCGGACGTATCTGCGGAAACCCTTGCCAGGACAAATCTTAAGTTGCTGAAGTCAGGAGACAGGGTAAACCTGGAAAAATCCTTGCGGATGAACAGTTTTTTAGGAGGGCATCTTGTCCTCGGCCATGTTGATGGACTGGGTAAGATTCAGGAAAAAATTAATAAAGCCAATTCACTCCAGTTCAGTGTGGAAATTGATACAGAATTAGGCCGATACATCGTAGAAAAGGGGTCAGTCGCTGTTGATGGGATAAGTTTAACGGTAAATCGCTGTGAAAAAAATAGATTTTATGTTAATATCATTCCCCACACAGCCCGGAACACAACATTGGAATTTAAAAAAGTGGCTGATCTGGTTAATATTGAAACCGATATCATCGGGAAATATGTGGAGAAATTCCTCAACCCGGGGAAAGGAATTGATATGAATTTCCTTGCGGAGCACGGATTCATAAAATAAAAAAGCCACCCCACCCCTTTTCGTAAAGGGGATGCAGGGGGGATTGAGAATTTTTTTTAGTGGGTGTTAAAATGGTTGTAAGTACGATAAAAGAAGCCATAGTAGATATTAAAAGCGGTAAAATGGTTATTTTAGTGGACGATGAAGACAGAGAAAACGAAGGCGATCTGTGCATGGCAGCGGAATTTGTTGCGCCGGAAGCCGTTAACTTCATGGCCAAATACGGCAGGGGACTCATATGCATGTCTCTCAGTGAAGACTTAGCTGACAGGCTGAATCTTCACCCTATGGTATCGGATAACCGGTCCAGTTTCGGAACCGCCTTTACCGTATCTATAGAAGCCAAGCGTGGTGTAACAACGGGTATTTCCGCTGCTGACAGGGCTACAACGATACGGACAGCCGTTGCAGACGACGTCACTCCCGATGACATCGTCAGCCCGGGACATGTTTTCCCCATACGCGCGAAAAAAGGCGGTGTACTGGTAAGAACCGGTCAGACCGAAGGTTCCGTGGATCTTGCACGATTGGCCGGGTTGAAACCCGCCGGTGTAATCTGTGAAATCATGAAGGACGACGGCACCATGGCCCGGATGCCCGACCTGGAGATCTTCGCAAAAAAACATGGGCTGAAGATAGTAACTATCGCTGATCTCATCCAATTCAGAATGCAACACGAATCCCTGATCAGGAGGGCGGCTTCCGCTACAATTCCCACCCGCTACGGGGGCACATTCAAACTCATTGTTTACGAAAATGATGTAGATAACATGCAGCATGTTGCCATGGTCAAGGGAGATATTGAGCCGGAAGACGAGGTACTGGTGAGGGTTCATTCAGAATGCCTGACCGGTGACGTCTTCGGATCAGAGAGGTGCGACTGCGGCTACCAACTCCATGCAGCCATGAAGATGGTGGAAGAGGCGGGAAAAGGTGTCATCGTTTATATGCATCAGGAAGGCAGGGGTATTGGCCTTGTTAATAAAATCAGGGCCTACGAATTGCAGGAACGTGGGAAGGATACCGTTGAGGCCAATATCTCACTCGGTTTCAAGGCGGACTTACGAGACTATGGTATCGGCGCCCAGATACTTGCCGATCTGGGTGTCAAAAAGATGAAACTCATGACCAACAATCCGAAAAAAATTGTAGGGCTCGAAGGGTATGGTATAACCATTACCGAACGCGTTCCCATTGAGATAAAACCTAATGAGAGTAACATTAAATATTTGACAACAAAAAAGAAAAAGATGGGGCATTTATTAGAAGTATAGATTGTTATCAGGTCTTATATGCAGTCATAACCTGTGGGTAATTTTTTACGATTTTTTACTATGGAGAGGGGAGTATGCCAAGGATCATAGAAGGAAAGCTTGTAGCCAAGGGAATGAAGTTTGGCATTGTCGCCAGTCGATTTAACGATTTCATCTGTGGAAGGCTGATTGAGGGCGCCATCGATGCCCTGACAAGGGCAGGTGCGGATGAAAAAGACATCCAGATTTATAAGGTTCCCGGTGCATTTGAGTTACCCGTAATAGCCAAAAAACTAGCGAAGAGCGCACGGTTTGATGCGGTTATTTGTCTTGGCGCGGTAATCAGGGGAGCTACACCCCATTTTGAATACATCAGCGCCGAAGTCACCAAGGGGATAGCGAGCGTTGGCCTGGAAGCGGAGATACCAATATCCTTCGGTGTACTGACGACAGACACCATTGAACAGGCTATTGAAAGGGCGGGAACCAAAGCAGGCAACAAGGGATGGGATGCCGCCATGTCAGCCATAGAAATGGTAGATCTCTTCAGGAAATTATAGCCCCACAAATATAAAAAGAAGATCAAATTGATGCCAAACCGCCAGGTTACGTTATTAAATACCGGCCAACCCTTGCGTGTTTCTACTATCTTGAATTTACTTTATGTATCTCGTTTCGTAACCGATATTAGCCGACCCTTCGTAAATGGTGTCTGATGTTACAAAACCAGAGGAATTAATGCATCAAAGAAGAAAGGCAAGAGAGGTTGCCTTACAGGTTCTTTACGAGCTTGATATCCTGAATATCGATTCCAAAGACGCGGTTTCGCTTTTCTGGGACAACTTTGAAGCACCGGAAGAGTCCAGAAAATTCTCTACCCTTTTGATCGAAGGTACCTGGGGTAACAGAGAGCAAATAGACATTCTCATAAGCAGTTGTTCCGAACACTGGTCGCTTGCACGGATGTCAAGAGTAGACAAAAATATCCTCCGCATGGCCGTTTACGAGCTTATACACTGTCCTGATATACCCCCCAAGGTCACACTGAACGAGGCTATAGATTTAGGGAAATTGTACGGCTCTGAAAATTCCGGTTCTTTTATAAACGGTATTCTCGATGCCGTATACCTGAAATTATACAAAGAAGCTACGAATCAAAACATCAACGGAATCGCCGGAAGTTCCGATTCATAGAATAGTGTTCTGAGTATTGCTGTGGGAGGCCCGATGAGTTATGGAAAAAAAGTATAAGCCCCAGGAACTTGAAAAAAAGTGGCAAACAATCTGGGAAGACAGGGGTGTTTTCAAGGTTACGGAAGACCCTGATAAAAAAAAGTACTACCTTCTGGAGATGTTTCCCTATCCATCCGGGAGAATTCACATCGGTCATGTGAGAAACTACACCATCGGTGATGTTGTAGCGCGATACAAGCGGATGAACGGATACAATGTCCTGCATCCCATGGGTTGGGATTCTTTTGGCATGCCCGCGGAAAACGCGGCCATTGAACATGGAATTCATCCGGCAACGTGGACAAATGAAAACATTGCCTATATGAAAAAACAGCTCAAAGAGATGGGGTTCAGCTATGATTGGGATAGAGAACTTTCCACCTGTGAACCGGAGTATTACCGCTGGGAGCAACTGTTTTTTCTCTGGATGTACGCCAAAGGACTCGCCTATAAGAAAAGTTCTATCGTAAACTGGTGTCAAAACTGTAAAACGGTTCTGGCAAATGAGCAGGTAGAAGCCGGTCAGTGCTGGAGATGCTCCGAGGAGGTCGAGGAAAAATATCTCGATCAGTGGTTTTTCCGTATTACTGCCTATGCCGAAGAACTCCTTGCCTATTTAGACAAGCTTCCCGGATGGCCTGAAAGGGTCATCACCATGCAGAAAAACTGGATAGGGAAAAGCTTCGGATGCGATATCTATTTCCCTATGGCGGACGGCAACGGCATGATCCAGGTCTTCACAACGAGGCAGGACACTGTATATGGAGCAACGTTTATGCTGGTTGCTGCCGAGCTTCCCCTCGTTATGGAACTGGTTAAGGGAAAATCGATCGAAAATGAAGTCAGGGAATTTGTGGAAAAGGTCAAAAAGCAGGACAAGTTGATGAGGACCTCGGAATATTATGAAAAAGAGGGTGTTTTCTTAGACGCCTACTGTCTCAATCCGGTAACAAAGAAAAAGATGCCCATCTATGCTACAAACTTCGTTGTTGCAGAGTACGGAACGGGTTGTGTCATGGCAGTCCCCACCCATGACCAGCGGGATTTTGAATTCGCGAAAAAATTCAATCTTCCCCTCATTGTGGTCTTACAGCCTCCCAACAAGCCTCTCAACATCCACACCATGACGGAAGCTTACGTTGAGGAAGGAAATCTCATTAACTCAGCGCAATTCAACGGTATGGAAAACACGAAGGCACTTGATGCGATCGCAGAATATCTGGAATCTATCGGTCGGGGCAAAAAAACGATACAGTACCGTTTGAGAGACTGGGGCATTTCCCGGCAGCGATACTGGGGGGCTCCGATTCCCATTATTTACTGCGATAATTGCGGCACGGTACCGGTACCCGAAACCGACCTTCCCGTCATTTTGCCACGTGACGTGGAGCTGACAGGAGAGGGGGGCACTCCACTTGCAAGGCACAAAGCATTTGTGGAAACCTCCTGCCCGCAGTGCGGCAGCGCGGCAAAGCGAGAAACCGATACTATGGACACGTTCGTTGAATCTTCCTGGTACTTTGACCGTTTCTGCTCCCCCGACTATGCCGAGAAACCCGGGCTTGACAGACAAAAGGTCCTCTACTGGATGCCGGTGGATCAGTATATCGGCGGGATTGAACACGCCATCCTCCATCTCCTTTATTCACGATTCTACACAAAGGTGCTGAGAGATTATGGTGTCCTGGATTATGATGAACCCTTTACCAACCTTCTGACCCAGGGCATGGTCTGCAAAGAGACGATGCGCTGCAAAGAGCATGGTTATCTCTTTCCCGAAGAGGTGAAGGAAGGAAAATGCGTTCGATGCCGGAGTGACGTCATGATCGGTAAATCTGAAAAGATGTCCAAATCCCTGAAAAACGTCGTCGACCCCGATTACCTGATCAAAAATTATGGCGCAGATACAGTCAGAATGTTCTGTCTCTTTGCGGCGCCTCCGGAAAAAGACCTGGAGTGGAGTGATCAGGGAATCGAAGGATCATTCCGCTTCCTTAACAGGGCATGGCGAATTATTATAGATTACCTCGATGATATCGGCGATGTTACGTCCTTCGATGGTGATGAAGCACTCGAAGGCGAATTGAAAAACCTGAGGCGAAAAACCCATCAGACGATCAGGAAAGTGACCCGTGATATTGAGGATCGCTTCCACTTTAATACGGCCATAAGCGCTGTTATGGAACTGGTGAACGCCCTGTACCTGATCGAGCGGCCAGCGGCGAAGAAAGACACAACGGCACTGTCCGTCATCAGGGAAGCCATCGAAACGATCATCATATTACTGGCGCCCATTGTTCCTCACATAACCGAAGAACTCTGGACGGCACTGGGTTATGAAAGCAATTTAGCTGACATTCCCTGGCCGGTGTATGATCATGAAGTTGCTGCAGAAGAGGAAATTACCATAGTTATTCAGATTAATGGAAAAGTAAGGAGCAGGATGGTCGTCCCCGCGGATGAGGACGGTGAAAAGATCAAGGCCCTTGCCCTCAACGATGAGAAGATTATCGGTTTCATTTCCGGCAAAAAAGTATTGAGGGAAATATATGTCCCCAAGAAGCTTGTCAATATTGTGGTTCAGTAACAAACATAACAGAATTTCACACACGCGCCGTGCATTCTTTTGCGTGAGCGGATTAACGATCATTGCATGCCTTCTGTCATTTATTCTCGTCTTAGGCTGCGGCTACCGCTTCAGTCCCGGGGGAGAGTACATCGACAAAAACATTCATAAAGTATTCGTAGATAATTTTACCAACAAAACCAGTGAAGCCAATATCGAAAATACCTTCAGGACTGCCTTTATCGATCAATTTGCCATAAGCAGAAGGTTCACTCTTGTTGACAGCCGAGAAAAGGCGGATGCCGTATTCAGGGGCAGTATAGACAGCCTCACAACTTCTCCTCTTTCATACCAAAAAAGTAACATTGCTGCGGAAGAGCGTTTAACCGCGACAATGGAGCTCGTCTTTGAAGAGCAGGGCACCAAAAAAATTATCTGGGCCAACAGAAATTTTTCGGGAACCCAGGACTACTCCGTTCCCGACCTGAACACGAAAGAAGCAAGGCGAAAAGATGCCCTTATCAAGCTGTCGAATGATACAGCCGAAAGGGCATACAGATTAATGATGTCGGGCTTTTAAGAGGGGATTGTTCTTTAAAGAGGAAAGTGAAGAATTATCCCTGAAGGGCATTTACCTTTTTGGTTAATCTCGATATCTTCCGCGAAGCCGTCTTTTTATGAAATACGCCTTTAGAAGCTGCTTTATCGATTGCTGGTATGGCTTTGGCGAGAGCAGTTTCCGAACTTGCCTTATCTTTTGTTTCAACTGCCTTTACCACGGATTTTACTTGTGTCTTAACGCTCGATTTTGCCGAGGCGTTTCTCATACGTTTTTGTTCGTTCTGCCTGCTTCTTTTTTCTGCGGATTTATGTGTAGCCAAAAACTATCCTCCTTTATTGATCTTACGATGTAGGGCAGTTTTCTATATGAATTCGCTGATCATGTCAAGCTGAAATTATCTCATAGCAATTCGCCGTTAACTAATGTCGGGCAAGACACCCAACCTACTTGAACAGTAGAACAGGCGCCCCGTAAAGCTGCAAACCAGCAACGATAGCAGACAAAATAATTTCTCTGCCAGGGACATAATTCGTCTTGACTTTTTTGTTTTGTTTCAGGTACTTACAGCGAAGACTCTGACAGTCGATCCGTATGATTATACTATGCGGATTTTATAGAGCTGTTTGCTTATCAGAAGTGTAACGATACTCCACGCATGGAGACAGTAAAAGGAGGTACCCTATGGGAAACGCGGTAACGAAAATTCTAGCAGAGGCGAAACAACAAAAAAGAACGGCACTTACGGAGGTAGAAAGCAAAGAGGTACTGAAGGCATACGACATCAAGGTCAGTGCCGGGTATGTGGCAGCGGACGTGGATACG
>Ga0207931_1000196_pt1 | contig 23572 bp, 19 predicted proteins | sample NGESurdeep092012_2_FD_184478 | JGI IMG/M metagenome (GOLD analysis project Ga0207931, IMG submission 184478) | Arctic peat soil microbial communities from Barrow, Alaska - NGEE Surface sample 415-1 deep-092012 (SPAdes) | ecosystem: Environmental > Terrestrial > Soil > Wetlands > Peat ...
CGGTGGCCATCATAGCCGCCTGCATGGCCGCGGCGTACGCATCCTACGCAAAGCGGGACCTGTACATCTAGCATCCATCCCGGAAACCCGAAAGGAAAAGACACCTGGCCGAAGCAAGCAGGTGTCTTTTGTATCTTTGTAAGGATAGATCATTGAGAAAGCACTGTTGTGCGACGCACCGCCTCGGTTAGCCAGACCTCCGAAGTCTCTAAGCCATCGGAGGTCTAAGCCTCCTCATCAGTCACCGTGCTTCCCGGGGTCATCTTCACGGTTGCTCCACTCGAACCAGACAGGCCACCACTACCCGTCAGCCGTCCTTACCCGTCCGGGCTTTCATGCTCCGGCGTTTTTCGATCCAGTTGAGAAAGAAATAGTTCAACATGCCGAGCACTACCATTGCCAGCAGGAAAGCCGGGTAGGCGATGCGCCAATTCTGCGCTCCCGTCATCATCGACCATTCCGACATCCCGCCGATCCCGGCCAGCAAGGTGAGCGGCATAAAGATGGTGGTGATGAGGGTCAGCCTACGGACAATGATATTGGTATCGTTGGCCGCTTTGGTCATTTTATTGTTCAACATGGAGAGGTACATTTCCATCAGGCTGGTGACCAGGTCGCGGTATGACTCGGTCAGTTCGAAGAATTTGGACAGATGGTCGTAAATATCGCGATAGAGGTAGATGGCTTTATCCGGGATGAAGGGGCTGTCCTTGCGGCAGATCTTGACCAGGATCTCGCGTTCGTGGAACAGGCTTTTTCGCACCGCCAGCAGGTCGCGGCGCAGATGCATTAATTCCGAGGGGTCGAAGCGCTCCAGGTTGGATAGGATCACTTCTTCGCCTTCGTTGAGCTTTTCCTCCAGTGCTTCGATCGCCATGAATTTCTCATCCACGACCTGGTCCAGGATGATATGCAGCAGGAAGGCCGGGCCATTCCTGGCGCTTTCACTTTCATTCTCCACGCTGCGTTGAATATTTATCAACAGTGACTGATTATGCGAGTTGTGGCTGCTGACCGTTACAAGGAAATCGCGGCCAAGGAAAGCGTCCACCTCGGTCACAGAGAGCATCCCCTCGGAGGTGTGGAAAGCGTTGAACAGTATAAACGTGTTGCGGGGATAATCATCGATCTTTGGGATCTGGTTTTCGTCGATACAGTCTTCGATGGACAGAGGATGCAGTCCGAGCGGTTCGATCAGCAAGGTGAGATCCTCTTTTTTGGGTTGGTAGTAGTCCAGCCAGATATAGCCGCCACTTTTCACGACCTCCAACGCATTATCCAGGCTGGCAGTCTGCGTCAGGGTACCATCTTTGGCAATGTGATAAAAACGAGCCTCTGTCATGCTCTACTCCGTTTCCTGCAAGTGATCGGGAATGACTCTTAAAAGTATAGCATGGTTTGGGACCCTGCCGGGGCCTGGGGCTGCTTTTCCGTTTCATCTGGAAGATCAAGCCAGAATTTATAGTGCGATCAACGTACTGCTGCACCTAGCGAGCCTGGCTGTTGATCAGCAAACCATGGAAAAGCTCAAGCAGAGTGTTGTATAATACTATTCGCTAGGAGTTGTATAATGGCGATTGTATAAATCTGCACAAATGCTTTTCTTTCGCAAAACCCGCCGCTTCAATCTTCCCCGCTGACGCCCGTTCCAACTATCTCAACCCTGAACTTGCTGTCAGCCAAAATTCACAAGCCTGAGGTGAAAAATGAAAGACATCTATGTTGTAGAATCATTGAGAACTCCGTTTGGTTCTTTCGGGGGTGGATTATCGGATGTAGATGCTCCGCACCTGGGGGGAACGGTGATAAAAATGCTTGCGGAACGGGCGGACCTTGACCCGGCGGCGATCAATGAGGTAATTATTGGGCAGGTTCTGACCGGCGGCGCCGGCCAGGCTCCGGCGCGGCAGGCCATGCGCTACGCCGGCCTTCCGGATAGTGTCCATGCCATGACCATCAACAAGGTCTGCGGCAGCGGCCTGAAGGCGATCATGCTGGGAGCCGGGTCCATCGCCCTGGGCGACGCGGAGGTTGTGATCGCCGGCGGGATGGAGAACATGTCGCTGGCCCCATACATCCTGAAAAAAGCGCGCTATGGCTACCGCATGGGACACGGCGAACTTCTTGACCTTATGGTCTACGATGGCTTGCAGGACCCCTACACCGGCAGGCACATGGGCGAAATTGCGGATGCGGCCGCGCTGCGTTACGGCTTCAGCCGTGAGGCGCAGGATGAGTACGCCATCCGCTCCTATCAGTTGGCGCAGAAGGCGGTCAAAGAGGGGATATTCAAGGATGAGATTGTCCCGGTGGTCAAGAAAAGCAAAAAAGGGGAGGAAGTGGTCGCGGATGATGAAGAACCATTCAAGGTTGATTTCGAAAAACTAAAGCAACTCCGCCCGGCATTCACCAAGGAAGGGACCGTCACGGCGGGTAATGCCTCGACGATCAATGACGGTGCAGCGTTGACCCTGCTGGTGGGCGAGGCGGCGCTGAAGAAGTACAGCCTCAAACCGCGCGCCCGGCTGGTCGCCTACTCAACCTGGAGCCTGTCACCGGACCTGTTTCCGGATGCGCCCGTGGGGGCAATCGAGTCGGTCTGCAGCAGGGCGGGGATTAAGATTTCGGATATTGACTTGTTTGAGATTAACGAGGCGTTCGCCGCCGTGGCGATGATTGCTGTAAAACAGCTGGAGCTTGACCTGAGGCGGGTGAATGTCAACGGTGGCGCGGTGGCCCTCGGCCACCCCATCGGCGCCAGCGGCGGCCGGCTGGTGGCAACCCTGGTCAGGGAGTTGAACAAGCGCCAGGTCCGTTACGGTTTGGCCGCCCTTTGCATTGGCGGCGGCGAGGCAGTGGCGGCTATCTTTGAAAGGGTTTAGCTCATTCCAATGCAAAGTGTGGATTTCAGCGGGTGGAAATCCACACTTTGTTATTATCTATTTAGTCAGAATAGGAGGAATGCATGGTTAAAATCGTCGGTGTTTTGGGTGCCGGGCAGATGGGGAATGGGATCGCACACGTTTTTGCGCAGCATGAATACCAGGTCCGGCTGTACGATGTTTTTCCCGCCCAAATCGAAAAGGCGTTAAAGACGATCGAGAAGAATCTAGGACGGCAGGCCGAAAAGGGACAGCTCCCTGCCGACAGCGTTCCGGCCATCCTGGGGCGGATCACGGTGGTCAAGGATTTGAGCGGCTTCGCCGATTGTAACCTGGTGGTCGAGGCGGCGAGTGAAAACGAGGCCTTGAAGCTCGACCTGTTTCGCCAACTCGACCAAGCCGTGAACAAGGATGCCATCCTGGCTACCAATACCTCATCCATTTCTATTACCAGGATTGCCGCCGTCACCAAACGGCCTGACAAGGTGATTGGCATGCACTTCATGAATCCCGTGCCGGTCATGCAGTTGGTGGAGGTGATCCGGGGTCTGGCAACCAGCGCTGAAACCTTCCAGGTGATCGCCAGTCTGGTGGAAAAACTGGGGAAGGTGATGGCAGTTTCCCAGGATTATCCGGGCTTCATCGTCAACCGGATACTGATGCCCATGATTAACGAGGCCATTTTCGCCCTCTATGAAGGGATTGCCACAGCCGAAGATATTGACAAGGGGATGAAACTCGGCACCAACCACCCGATGGGGCCACTGGCGTTGGCGGACCTGATCGGCCTCGATACTGTGTTGGCCATCATCACCGTCCTATACGAGGGCTTCAAGGATCCCAAGTTCCGGCCCTGCCCGTTGTTGGTCAAGATGGTAAACGCCGGTTATCTTGGGAAGAAGTCCGGTCGCGGATTTTATACGTACTAACCCGGAAAGAACCGGCTGAGAAGCATAAAACCCGGGCGTTCAATTTAATGCCGTTCACCAGTCAGTTCGAGATTTCGAGAGGAGCCAACCTTGGAAAATAATAATGTTCTGATCGAAGTAACCGACAGTATCGGCTGGTTGAAGATCAACCGTCCAGACAACCTGAATGCCCTGAACTCCGAAATGGTCGAGTCGTTGGAATATGCCTTGCGTGGTCTGGAGCAGGATGCGGCGGTGAAAGTGGTCGTGATCACCGGTGCGGGTGAAAAGGCCTTTGTGGCCGGAGGGGATATCAAGGAAATGATGGCCATGGCTCCCCTGGCCGCCCGGGCTTTTGCCCGTAGAGGCCAGCAGATGATCGAGTACATCGAAAAAATGCACAAACCGGTCATAGCGGCGGTCAATGGCTATGCCCTGGGTGGTGGGCTGGAACTGGCCCTGGCCTGTGATTTCATCTATGCCTCGGAGAAAGCCAAACTCGGCTTGCCGGAGGTGACCCTGGGGGTGATCCCCGGCTTCGGTGGCACCCAGAACCTGCCGCGGCTGATCGGTCCCAATAAGGCCAGGGAACTGATCTTCAGCGGTAAGGTGCTTTCAGCGCAGCAGGCCAAGGAATGGGGGATCGTCAATGAGGTCTTCCCGGCTGAGGAACTGCCGGCTAAAGTGATGGAGATTGCCCAGGCGATTGCGCGCAATGGAATGATTGCAGTGGCAAGTGCCAAAGACGCCATTGTCAATGGCGCGAACATGGCCAAACAAGATGGTCTCCGTTACGAGAGTTCCCTGTTCGCCACGCTGTTCGCCACGGAAGACCAGAAAGAGGGCATGCAGGCGTTCATCGCGAAACGGAAAGCGGAGTTCAAAGGCAAATAAACCGACTCGAAAACAAGCTGTACAGGATTTACACACCATCCAAAACTTCAGGGTACTGCGTAAATATCCGAACCACAGGGTATTTCGCAAAGATATGAACCAATAATGTTGTAATTACCTGTATTATGCTCGATAGATGTCCACGGTATTATGCTTGAAGCAGTAAAATCCCGTTATTTTCGAGCAATTCGATACAGGAAAGATCGTGGATCTATACAAGAAGCAGTAGAAGGAGAATCTCCATGGATTTTGAATTGAGCCAGGACCACAAGGTATTGCAAAGCAGCGTGCGCGATTTCGTGGAAAAGGAAGTCAAACCGCTTGCCATCCAGATTGATGAAAATCACAAGATTCCGGATGAATTAGTCCAGAAGATGAGCGCGATGGGCTTGCTGGGCAGCTACCTGCCGGAAGGTTACGGCGGTGCAGGGCTGGACATCCTTTCCTATGCCATCGTAGTGGAGGAGGTTTCCAAAGCTTGCGCTTCGAGCGGCGTCCTGATCTCCGCCCACACCTCCCTGGTCTGTGATCCTATCCTTCAATATGGCACCGATGAACAGAAAAAGAAATTCCTTCCCCCTCTGGCTGCCGGCGAGAAAATCGGTTCGTGCCTGCTCACAGAACCGGAGGCAGGCAGCGACGTGGCGGGACTGGTCACCACCTATCAGAAAGACGGCGACGGTTATGTCATTAATGGGAACAAAATCTTCGTCACCAATGGCGGCTATCTGGGAACCGGGATACTCTTCGCCTCGATGGATAGGAACCTGAAGCACAAGGGAATCTCTGCCTTCATTGTTGACCTGGGATCAGAAGGCGTGGAGCTATTAAGAAATGAAACTAAACTTGGCATCCGGGGAAGTTACACCACCGCCTTCGCTTTCAACAACCTGCGGGTGCCCGCAGAAAACCTGCTGGGCAGTGAAGGGCAGGGGTTCAAGATCGCCATGGAGACCCTGAACGGAGGCCGCATCGGTATCGCCGCGCAGGCGCTGGGGATAGCAGAAGGGGCTTTCGAGCGGGCGCTGGCCTATTCCAAGGAACGGAAGCAGTTTGGTCACCCCATCTGCGAGTTACAGGCCATCCAGTTCAAGTTGGCGGATATGTATACTCGTATCGAGACCAGCAAGCTCATTGTATACCGGTCCGCCTGGCTCAAGGAGAACAAAAAGCCTTACGCCGCAGAGTCGGCAATGTGTAAACTGCACGCCTCTGAAACCGCCACTTATGTCACGAAAGAAGCCATCCAGATCCATGGCGGTTACGGCTACATTACTGAATATGAGGTGGAACGCATGTATCGCGACGCAAAGATCACTGAGATCTACGAAGGGACAAGCGAAGTGCAGCGGCTGATCATCTCAAGGGCACTGTTGTCCTGATCCTTGCATACCAGTGAAACCCGGAACATCCGGCGAGAATTTGTTGAGCATACTGACGGAGTAAAAAATACCTATGAATTTCACAAGGGAAATATACTGGAACGTCGGGCATGGTGTTGTGCTGCCCATGTATCTGTTCGCTGCGATCACCCTGGCGATTTTGATTTACGGTTTTGTCAAGAGAATCCGGGTCTACCGGCAGGGAAAGCCATTGCAGCGTCTGGATCATCTTCCCGCGCGCATAGTGCGGCTCGTGAAAAGGGCGCTCGGGCAACTCAGAGTAATGCTCGTCAAATTGCCGGGGATTACCCACGCCTTCCTCTTCTGGGGAATGCTGCTGCTCTTTATCGGCACCCTGCTTGTCATGGCCCAGGCTGATTTTACCGATCCGGTGTTTAACCTCGATTTCCTCAAAGGCACCTTTTACCTGCTTTTTTCGCTGACGCTCGACATTGCCGGTGCGGTAGTGATCGTCATGCTGTGCGGCCTCCTCGTGCGGCGATATTTTTACAAACCCAAAGGACTTGTCACCACCAAAGATGATTATCTCATCTATGGTCTTCTGTTCGCCATCCTGCTGACCGCCTATCTGGTCGAAGGCGCACGGATGGCCGTCACCGAAATCAACAGCAACCCAACCCTGGCTCTCTTTTCTCCCGTCGGTCTCCTGGTTGCCCGTCTTTTATCTGGATTGAGCGAAAGCACCCTGCGGGAGATACATAAGGTATTATGGTGGGTCCACTTCTTCCTGGCGATGGGCATTATCGCGGCGATTCCCTTCACCAAGTTCCGCCATCTTTTTACGACCCCCATCAACTATCTTTTCGCTGACTTGAGAGAGAAAGGCAGCATCGAGACGATTAATCTGGAAGCTGCGGATGCTGACCACTTCGGCGTGTCAACAGTCGCGGACCTTACCTGGAAGGATATCTACGACGCGGACGCCTGTACCAGTTGTAAACGGTGTCAGGACCGGTGTCCGGCCTGGACCACCGATAAGCCCCTTTCGCCGATGAAAGTGGTGCAGCAGATCGGGGAAGTTGCCTTTAAAAGTCCCCAGGCCAATCTGATCGAGACCGTAACGACGGATGCTCTCTGGGCTTGTACCACCTGCTTTGCCTGTCAGGAAATCTGCCCGGCCGATATCGAGCATGTCAACAAGATATTGGAAATGAGAAGGTATCTGGTGTTGATGCAGGGAGAGTTCCCTGGCGGGGAAGTGATGACGGCTGTCAACAACACCGAGGTCAACGGCAATCCCTTCGGTTTGGCCTATGCCAGCCGGGGCGACTGGGCCAATGGCCTGGATGTGCAGCGAATGGCTGACGGCAGTGGGGTGGATATTCTCTACTTTGCCGGTTGCTACGCCTCCTTCGACAAGAGAAATCAGGATGTGGCCCGAAACCTTATCAAAATTTGCAACGCCGCCGGGATAAAAGTTGGTATTCTTGGCAAAGAGGAAAAATGCTGCGGTGAACCTGAGCGAAAACTGGGGAACGAATACCTCTACCAACTCATGGCGACCGAGAACATTAAGAAGATCAAAGCCTACGGCGTAAGCCGGATCGTTACCACCTGCCCGCATTGCTTCAACACCCTGGGGCGGGATTATCGGGATTTGGGATTGGATGTGGAAGTCGAACACTATACTACATTCCTCAACCGGCTCATTAGCCAGGGCGCTCTTCACCTTAAACCGCAATCGTTCGACTGCACCTATCACGACTCCTGCTACATCGGGAGATACAAGGGGATTATCCAGGAGCCGCGTAGTGTCTTGCGTGCGGCTGGCGGGAGCATTAAAGAAATGGATAAAACGGGAACCAATAGTTTTTGCTGCGGTGGCGGCGGTGGCCGGGTTCTGGCCGAGGAAAAGTTGGGGCGGCGCATCAATGTGGAGCGAGTGAAGATGGCCCAGGCTACTGGCGCCCCGTTCCTGGTTTCCAATTGCCCCTTCTGCCTCACCATGTTCGATGATGGTATCAAGACCGGAGGCGTGGAAGGAAAACTCCAGGCCCGTGACCTGTCGGAAATTATTGTTGAAAGGATATCCCAGTAACGATGCAACTTTACAGTGTGCTCAGTAATGCTTTCAAGTTGGACGGCGGTGCCATGTTTGGGAACGCGGCCAAGGCCATCTGGGAGCTCTGGCTGCCCGCGGATGAACTGAACCGTATTCACCTGGCCACGCGTGCATTATTGGTCATCACACAAAAAGAAACGATCCTGTTTGAAACCGGCATCGGGGCGTACATGGAACCCAGGTATCGTGACCGGTATGGGGTGGATGAACCCGGGCATATGCTCTTAAAGTCATTGGCTCAAAAAGGGATTTCCCCGACAGAAATCACTCGTATCTTCTGCTCGCATCTTCACTTTGACCACGCCGGTGGGCTGCTCAGCGCCTGGCAGGCAGGCAAGGAACCTGAACTGCTTTTCCCCAACGCGAAATATTATGTGGGCGAAGAGGCGTGGGAACGCGCTACCCATCCCCACCCGCGCGACCGGGCCTCTTTCATCCCCCAGCTCCAACAACAACTGGCGCAGAGTCAGCGCCTTACGCTGATCAAGAAAGGTGAGGTTCTGTCCTTCGACGAACTCGAACTTCATTTTTACCTCAGCAATGGCCATACCCCTGGTCTATTGTGCGCCGACCTTCGTTACGGCAAGGATCGCCTGGTCTACGCATCAGACCTCATTCCCGGAAGGTTCTGGGTCCATCTGCCGATCAGTATGGGCTATGATCGCTTCCCCGAATTACTCATTGATGAGAAGAACGCTCTCCTGACTTCCCTGGCTAAAGACAATGCCTGGCTATTCTACGTACACGACCCGGATTTTGCTGTTTCCAAAGTGCAGTATGACAACGAGCATAAAACCTTCCTAGCCGTTGATTCCCAGAAAGACCTGGCTATCGGCGCGCGCAAGATTCCCATAATGGAGAAATGAATGTCTGATAAGAAACGCAAGACCGGCCTCCATGAGGCGCTGTCTCAATGGGAGAAATCCACCCTCGCAGATACCCTTCAGCGCGCTCCCGAACGGCAGGCAAAATTCATCACCGCCTCCTCCGACGAAGTGAATCGCCTCTACACTCCGCTCGATTTGCCGGATTTCGACTATCTTGACGAACTCGGCCTGCCGGGTGAATACCCGTATACGCGCGCAGTCCATGCCACCGGCCAACGTGGTCGGTTGTGGACCATGCGCCAGTTCGCCGGTTTCGGCTCGGCAGAAGAGTCCAACGCGCGTTACAAATATTTGCTCGAGCAGGGCAGTGGCGGACTCTCGATCGCCTTTGACCTCCCTACGCTGATGGGCTACGACACCGACGCCCCGCAGGCTGTGGGCGAGTTCGGTAAATGTGGTGTGGCTGTGAGCTCGCTCAAGGACATGGAAATCCTGCTGGCTGATATCCCGCTGGGAAAAGTCTCTACCTCGATGACCATCAACTCACCTGCTGCCATCCTGTGGGCAATGTATATCGCCGTGGCTGAAAAGCAAGGTGCCTCACCGGACCAATTGCGCGGCACGCTTCAGAATGACATCCTCAAGGAATACACTGCGCAGAAGGAATATATCTTCCCGCCGGAGCCTTCGATGCGGCTGGTGGTGGATACGATGGAATACGGCTCTCAGCACGTGCCGCAGTGGAACACGATCTCCATCTCTGGCTATCACATCCGCGAGGCGGGCAGCACGGCTGCCCAGGAACTTGCTTTCACCCTGGCCGATGGCATGGAATATGTGCGCTGGGGCATCGCCCGCGGCATGGATGTGGACGAGTTCGCCCCGCGCCTCTCGTTCTTCTTTAACGCCCACAATGACTTTTTTGAAGAGATTGCCAAGTACCGCTCCGCCCGCCGCATCTGGGCCAGGGAGATGCGTGCGACATTCAAGGCAAAGGACCCGCGCTCCTGGCTGCTGCGCTTCCATACACAGACGGCCGGGATGACCCTCACCGCCCAACAGCCTGAGAACAATGTCGTCCGGGTGGCCATCCAGGCGCTGTCTGCTGTCCTCGGTGGCACACAATCTCTGCATACGAATTCAATGGATGAGGCCCTGGCCCTTCCTTCAGAGAAAGCCGTGACGATTGCCCTGCGCACCCAGCAGGTTATCGCAGCCGAGTCCGGCGTGGCGAACACAGTCGACCCGCTGGGTGGCTCGTATTTCGTCGAGGCGCTGACCAACCGCCTCGAGGTCCAGGCGCGTGACTATTTCCGGCGCATCGAGGATTTGGGCGGCGTGCTGCCCGCAATTGCCAAAGGCTTCTTCCAAAGAGAAATCGCCGATGCTGCCTATACCTACCAGTGTGAAATTGACAACCATACGCGTACCATAGTCGGCGTGAATGATTACGTGGACAAAAAACCCATCCCTATCCCGCTCCTGGAACTGGACCCCATCGGTTATACCCGACAGGTGGAGCGCCTGCAAAAGCTCCACCAGGAACGCGACAATGGGCGCGTGGGTCAGGCCCTCGACCACCTGCGCCTGGCCTGCCAGGGAACGGAGAACACCATGCCGCATTTACTGGACTGTGTGCGGGCTTACGCCACTTTGGGCGAGATCGTTGGAGTGATGAAGGATGTGTTCGGGATCTACATCGAGCCAACGTGGATATAATCCCTTCCACATGGGAGTTGAGTGTATGACCGTGCAGGTGCCGCTTGATCAACGATCAGGAGAAGCAACATGAAGATGCTGGTTTGCATAAAACAAGTGCCTGACATGGAATCCAGATTCAAGGTAAACAGCGAAGGGACCTGGTACGAGGAACAGGACCTCGCCTTTAGAATGAACGAGTACGACGAATTCGCGGTCGAGCAGGCAATCCGAGTCAAAGAGCAACTGGGCGGCGCGGCTGATATCACGATTCTGTCTATCGGTCCCGACCGGGTCGTGGAAGTCATCAAAAAGGGACTGGCCATGGGCGGCGACCGGGGAGTTCACATCAAGGATGAACACCCTTACCAGAAAGACCCCTGGCAGGTGGCGTCCGTTATCGCGGCATTCGCCCGGGACAAGAATTTTGACCTGGTCTTTACCGGTATGCAGTCCCAGGATCGAGGCTCGGCGCAGGTTGGGGTGACCGTGGCAGAATTGCTCGGTTATGCCTGTGCTACCACGCTGGTTGGCTTCGAATTGAACGGCGATGTCGTGACGGCCAAACGGGAGTTGGAGGGAGGCATCAGAGGCATCCTAAAATTCAAACTCCCGGCCGTGGTGACTTGCCAGCTCGGTCTGAATAATCCGCGCTACCCGACTCTCCCCAATATCATGAAAGCCAGGCAAAAGGAGTTACTTGCTTTTCCAATCACGGGTTTCCTGAGCGAAGAGAGCACCACGACCACCGAAAGGATGTACCCGCCCGAGAAAAAAGGGCGCGGCCTCGTGCTTGAGGGAGATATCAATGAGACCGCCGATAAACTGGTGGCAATTCTAAAAGAGAAGACGACGGTGCTGAGGTAAAGCGCATGGGAGACCATACTATGAAAGCATTGCTTGTTTGTGAATACCGGCAAGGGAAACTGCTCGAATCCACCTATGAACTGCTGGCCTTTGCCGACCAGATCGGTGCCGACAGGGTCATGCTGCTGATTGGCTCCGAGGCAGAAGCGCCGAATTTCAGCGGCAAGGTCTACCTGGCCGACGCCGGTAAGGTTGGCGAATACAACCCGGACCTGCACAAGCGCCTGGTGCTGGATGTTGCGCAGAAGGAACATCCCGACTATATTGTCTTTGTCCACTCCTCTTCCGGTTGGGACCTCGCGCCGCGCGTGGCGGCAGCGCTGAAAGCTGCCCAGGTCTCGGAAATTGTCGGGGTGGTGGATGGCAAGTTCGAGGTCCCCTCCTGCAACGCCAAGATGCGCAGGCTCCTGGCACCCAAGACGACTCAGGCAGTCCTGACCATCCAGGCAGGGGCCTTCAGCTACCAGGGCCAGGCTCGCGGCACCCCGCAACTGGAACGCGTTGACCTGGCCGGGAGCACCCCGCGGGTTGAATTCATCGGTTACGAAGCCGCGGATAAGAAGGCTGTGGACCTGGCAAAGGCCGAGGTGGTTGTCAGCGCCGGGCGCGGCATCGGGAAAAAGGAAAATGTGGAGGTTATCGCGGCCCTGGCCAGGGCACTCGGGGGAGAACTGGGTGCAACCCGGCCGGTGGTGGATGCCGGGTGGGTGGAACACACCCGTCAGGTTGGCAGCAGCGGCCAGATTGTAGCCCCGAAGTTGTACGTGGCGTGCGGTATCTCCGGAGCAATCCAGCATATCGCCGGGATGAAGAGATCAGACTTTATCGTGGCCATTAACAAGGACAAAGATGCGCCCATCGGTGAAGTGGCGAACGTTCTGGTTGTTGCCGATGTGATGCAATTTGTACCGGCTCTCACAGCCAGGATACAAAAATGACAACCTTTATCAGGACGGCGGCAGTATTTCAGGGTACTGCGTAATTATTTGAACCCACAGGGTATTGCGCAAAGATATGAACCAATAATGTGTAATTACCTGTATTATGATCGATAGATGTCCACGGTATTATGCTTGAAGCAGTAAAACCCAGTTATATTCGAGCCCTTCGATACAGGAAAGTTCATGGTTTTATGCAAGAAGCAGTAAATCGTCATTTTTTTGGCCGCTTTAGTTCGGAAATTTATGCAGGGAGCAGTAAAACCAGGATCTTCTCCCTCCTTTTATTGAGTTACTGAGACCTTGGGCTTGAGCCTGAGCATGATGAACGAGGTGCCATGTACCTTGAATTGAACGAGGAACAAAAATTGATCCGGGATACTGCCCGGGCCTTTGCCCAGGCTGAACTGGAACCGGTTGCCGCCCGGCTTGACCAGGCGGGCGACCAGGATGCCTTTTTAGGCAATCTAAAAAAACTCGCCGAACTGGGTTTTATGGGACTTAACATCAAGGATGAATACGGCGGCGCCCAGGCCGGTATGGTGGCGTTTAGCGTGGCGATCACCGAAATTGCCAGGGCGTGTGCCTCCACGGCGGTCACTGTATCCGTCAACAATCTGGTCTGCGACGTTATCCAGGCGGTTGGTTCCGAAGCACAGAAGAAAGCCTATATCCCAAAGATCTGCTCCGGTGAATTTGCCGCTGGAAGTTTTGCCCTCACTGAACCGGGTGCGGGTTCCGATCCGGCCGCGATGACCACTTCTGCGGTACTGGACGGGAGCGAATGGGTCTTGAATGGTACGAAGAGGTTCATCACCAGCGCACCCTATGCAGGGGTGTTCGTAGTTTGGGCGGTGACCGATAAGGCCGCGCTGAAAGGAAAAGGAATAAGCTGTTTTCTGGTGGAGGCGGGCGCGCGGGGGCTGATCATTGGAAGGGCAGAGCAGAAGATGGGACAGCATGCCTCTGCCACGAACGAGGTCATTTTCGAGCAGTGCCGGGTCCCAAAAGAAGCCCTGCTGGGAAGTCTCAACGGCGGCTTCCGGGTGGCAGTGGCGGAACTCACCGGTGGACGGGTTGGCATCGGCTCTCTGGCACTGGGGATCGGGCTGGCCGCCATGGATTACGCCACCAAATACGCCCAGGAACGGGTCCAGTTTGACCAGAAGATTACCAAATTTCAAGCCATCCAGTGGATGATCGCGGATGCCTATACCGAGCTTGAAGCTGCCCGGCTGCTCCTGATGCAAGCCGCCTTCAGGGAGGAGCAGGGTCAATCCTTCGCCAAGGAAGCGGCCATGGCCAAGATGTACGCCACGGAAGCCGCCAACCGGGCCTGTTATGCCGCTCTTCAGATGGCAGGAGGCTATGGTTATTCGAAGGAATTCCCCCTGGAGCGTTATGCCCGGGATGTTCGTGTTACCTCGATCTATGAGGGAACCAACGAGATACAGCGGACAATTATTGCGCGAGAGATTCTTAAGAATATTGCGCAAGGGTGATGATGTTCTTGATGATGCAACTTGGCAGGCTCGACACGTATCCCGCCAGCCGCGACTTTGCTTTACCGCTGTGCCATTTGGCATGGCGCTAAATAACGTAAATTATGGATTAAGTTTGTAGTAGCGACTTTAATCGCTTTTTCCCTGGGAGATGGACGGCTGAAGCCGTCACTACGATGTTTTTTGAATGGGAAATTGCCTATCCATAACTAACGTTAAATACTTAGCCTGAGGAAAAAGGAGGCACAACTATGCGACCAGTTTATGTTGTATCAGGAGGCGTGTCAAAATTTGTTAAAGCCCGCCCTGATAAAACTTTTCAGGGTCTGGTGAAGGAGGCCTACGATTATGCCCTTGCCGATCTGGGGATTGAACATTCCCAGTTCTTCGAATTGGTGGATGGCAGCGTGGCCTCGTACTTCTCCGACCATTTCACCCGCCAGTTAATGGCTGGCATCATGGTTCATGATTACCTGGGACTATGCCCCAAGCCGTCCCACCGGGTGGAGGGAGGCGGAGCCACTGGCGGTATCTGTTTCCAGGAAGGATGGAAAGCTGTCGCCTCCGGCTACATGGACATCTGTCTGGCGTTTGGCTTTGAACAGATGAGCCACGTTGAAACCTGGAAAGGCAATGAATTCATCGCCCTGGCCTCGGATATTTCTTTCGATTATCCTGTGGGCGGTTTTTACTCCGGTTATTATGCCATGATGGTCACCCGCCACATGGCGGAGTTCGGGACTACGGTGGAACAATTGGCCCATGTCTCCGTCAAGAATCACATCAACGCCTACCACAACCCATACGCCCAGAAACGCCAACGATTGACCATTGAAGATGTGCGCTCGTCGCCGATGGTGGCCTGGCCGCTCACCCGGAACGATATTTGTGTGATGAGCGATGGAGCCGCCGCCGTCATCTTATGTTCGGATGAAGGCCTGACGAAACTGGAGAAGGCTGCCGGTCATCGCATCCCCCGTGTGAGCGTTGCCGGCATTGGCCGGGGCACCGATGCCATGCGCATGTCTGACCGTCCCCACCAGTCTTATGAAGATTTCTATAAATACAATGCCTTGCCGAACGAGCTGAATGATGATGCCCGTGCGTATTACAAAAAACTATGGAAAAAGGGATTCCGCTATCCGGGCGTCCACTCATTCCGCGCCGGCCGGATGGCTTCTCGGGAGGCCTACAAGAACGCCGGTGTCACCGATCCGCTTCACGAGATTGACTTCGTCGAACTGCACGACGCCTATACCTCGTCAGAGGTTCAGACTTATGAGGATATGGGATTGTGTCGTTACGGGGAAGGCGGTCCCTTTGCAGCCAGCGGTAAGACGTTCATGCCGGGAATTGATTACGGGCTTAAACTGCCGGAGAAGCCGGTCTGCCCGGTCAATCCCTCCGGCGGACTGATCGCCTGCGGCCATCCCGTCGGCGCCACCGGGCTGATGCAGGCTGTTTTTGCGCTGTGGCAGCTCCAGGGGACGATCAAGAAACATTTTGGCGACCCGGCCCTCCAGGTCCCGAAAGCACGGCGCGGCGCCATCCACTCTCACGCCGGAACCGGCACTTACGTGACAGTCAGCATCCTGGAAAAGGGAAAATAGGAGCAAGCCGCCATGTCCAAGAAAATAATTTCCAAGAGAATTGAAGATAACCTGGAAGGAACGGTCGTTTTCAGCGTTCCGTTTCCCACCGGCGACGACCTCTCAGTCTTGAAGCAGATGTCGCCCATCGTGATCAAGCAACCTTACTCGATTGACTACAACTATTCTTACGGCCAGGATTCCCCCTTCTTCGCCGCCCTGGCAAACGGGCGCTTCATCGTCTGCCGTGAACCGCAGAGCGGATATACCTACGCCACCCCGCGCAGCCATGATATGTACTCTGGCCGCGAGACCGAGTGGGTGGAGATCAAACCGGAGGGCAAGATCCACGCCTTCACCGTCTGCTATTTCGGGTCGGAGGCATTCCTGCCGGAGTGTCCGTTCGTGCTGATTCAGGTGGAATTTGAAGAGTGCGACACCCTGTTCCTGGGACGCCTGATCGGCGTCGACCCGGACAAGGCCAACATTGACTGGATCGGCAAAAAGGTCCACGGGCGGTTCCTGCGCAATGCCAAGCTCAAGCCGACAGATATTTACTTTAACCTGGCAGAGTAGCGCCCCGCACCCTGAACCTGCTGAGGCGTCATCGAAACGTTTCCTGGAGTTGGTCTGAAGCGGAGAGAACTTTATGAGCGATCCGGTTGAATTTAGCGGCGAACTCATCGGCTGGCATGACCCGGATGAGAATCGCCAGTGGGTGCGCGAAAACAAGTCCCGGCAACTGGCGGACAAACGCACGACGGTGGCTGATGCCATCCGTAAATACGTGCCGGATGGCAGTCTTGTCGCCATGGGAGGCTTTGGGCACATTCGCACCCCCATGGCGCTGATCTATGAACTGGTGCGCCAGCGCAAACGCGACCTGACACTGATTGGCAAGACTGCCGTGCATGACATTGACATCCTCATCGGCGGCGGCTGCGTCAGCCGGGTGGAAGTGGCCTATGCCTTCGGCCATGAATTGCGGGGATTATCGCCCTGCGGCCGCCGGGCCGTCGAGAGCGGCCAGGTGAAAGTGACCGGCGAGATCAGCAACGCCGGCTTCCAGTGGCGGTTCCTGGCAGCGGCAATGGGAGTGCCGTTTATGCCTGTACGTTCCATGCTGGGTACGGATACCATCAAGCACAGTTCCGCCAGGGTGATTGAAGACCCCTGGAGCGGCAAGCCTATCTGTCTGGTTCCAGCCTGCTACCCGGACGTGGCACTTTTCCACGTCCATCGCTGCGACCAGTATGGGAATGCGCAGATTGACGGCAACATGGTCGAGGACTTTGAGCTGGCGCGTGCCGCCCGGCGGCTGGTTATCACCACCGAAGAGATCGTTGACCACGAGGAGATCCAGCGCCAGCCGTGGCGCACCGTGATCCCATTCTACCTGGTGGACGCGGTGATCGAGGTTCCCTTCGGGGCGCATCCCACCGAAATGTCCGTCACCTATTACTTCGACGAGGAGCATATCGCTCACTGGTTGGAGGTTTCCAAAACACCGGAGGGCACCAGTAAATATTTCGAGGATTATGTGTTCGGCGTACCAGATTTTGAAGCCTACCTGGAAAAAGTGGGTGGCATCCGCAAGCTCAACCACCTCAAACGGGTGATGAAATTACAGCCGGATTCAACCTCGTCCAGGGACGGTGCGTCATGACCGAAGAGCATCGTTACAACCTGACGGAACTGCTGGCCTGCGTGGCAGCCAGCCTCTTGGAGGATGGCTGCTCGGTTTTTGTGGGGACGGGTCTCCCCGTAGTGGCGGGGATGCTGGCACAGCGCACTCACGCCCCGGGCCTGTTGATCATATTCGAAGCAGGCGGCATCGGACCTCAGGTGCCGGCCTTGCCCATCTCCGTGGGTGAATCGCGCACCTATTACAAGGCCTCGGCGGCCTCCAGCATGCATGACGCGATGTCGGCGGCTCAGGCGGGTTATGTGGATTACGGCTTCCTGGGAGGCGCGGCGATGGACTGCTTTGGCAACGTCAACACAACCGTCATCGGTGACTGGAGCCACCCCACGGCGCGCCTGCCCGGCAGCGGTGGGGCCAACGATGTGGGTTCCTTTTGTTGGCGCACCATCTACCTGATGCGCAAGCAATCCCCGCGTACCTTTGTTAAAAAACTGGATTTCCTCACCACCCCCGGTTATCTTACCGGACCCGGGGCACGCGAGCGGGCAGGACTTCCGGCCGGCAACGGCCCCTATCGCGTCATCACGCAATTGGGCATGTACGGATTCGACGAGACGACCAAACGCATGCAGCTTCTGGTTCTCCATCCCGGCGTGACAGTCCAACAGGTCCAGGAAGCCAGCGAGTTCGAGATCCTCATCCCGGACGAGATCGGCGTCAGCCCGGAGCCAACCGCCGAACAGGTGCGTATCCTGCGGGAAATTGACCCGCGTGGATTGGTGATCGGCAAGTGAGCAGTACCCCAAAAATATATTAGGAATAGATAACCACGGAGGTGCAAGATGGATTTCCAGTTAACCGAAGAACACCTGTTGATCAAACAAACGGTGCGGGATTTTGCCGAGAAGGAAATTGCCCCGCGGGCCGAAGATATTGACGTAACCGACGAGTTTCCCGCAGACATCTTCAAGCGGATGGGCGAACTGGGGCTGCTGGGGATCCCGTTTGCGGAGGCGTATGGCGGCGCAGGCGGCGACTATCTCAGCCTGCTTCTTGCCATGGAGGAGATTGCCCGCGTCTCCGGCACGGTCGCCATCATCCTGGATGCCCACACCTCGCTGTGCTGCGAGCCGATTTACCTGTTTGGCACGGAAGCGCAAAAGCAGAAATACCTGCCCCCGCTGGTGAGTGGGGAAAAAGTTGGCGCATTCGGGTTAACGGAACCAAATGCCGGGTCCGATGCCGGGGCCACCCGTACCCGCGCCGTTCGCGACGGGGACGAATGGGTCATCAACGGCGAGAAAATATTCATCACCAATGGTTCCCTCGCCGACGTGCTGGTGGTCACTGCCAAGACGAATCCAGATCAAGGCACACGCGGCATTTCCTCGTTCATCATTGAAAAAGGGACCCCCGGCTTCCAGGTGGGACGAGACGAAAAGAAGATGGGGCTAAAAGGATCGGTGACCTCGCAACTCTTCTTCGAGAACTGCCGCATCCCCGCCGAAAACCTGCTGGGCCGGGAAAATGAAGGCTTCAAGCAATTCCTGACCACGCTGGACGCTGGGCGGCTGGCGATCTCGGCCATGGCCGTGGGACTCGCCCAGGGCGCTCTTGACAAAGCAGTGGCTTATGCCAAAGAACGGGTGCAATTCAATCAACCAATCGCTCAATTCGAAGCCATCCAGTGGATGGTTGCCGAGATGGCTACAGAAATCGAAGCCGCCCGCATGATGGTCTATCGCGGCGCCTGGCTGAAAGGACAAGGCATGCGCTTTACTAAAGAGGCCGCCATGGCCAAATTGTTCTCCACCGAAGTATCGGAGCGCGTTTGCTACAAGGCCATCCAGATCCATGGCGGCTACGGGTACGTGCGGGAGTATGCGGTCGAGCGCATGTACCGCGACCAGCGCCTGTGTGCCATTGGCGAAGGGACGAATGAGATCCAACGTCTGGTCATTGCCCGGCAGGTATTGGATCTTTGATAACCACCGCGGCATTCTCAAACTCGGGGTTTGGGGTGTTGGCGCGCGGTTTTACCGCACGATAACACCCCAAGATCTTCTTTTTCCCCGCCCTAACAGGGGCGGCGTCCATGCCACTAGACGAGGCGGCCTTTGCGAAGCATATCATCCCCGCCGAAGGTACCCGAAGGGTGCATGGGGACATCGTATCCGCCAAAGGTACCCGAAGGGTGCAGGGCGCAGGGTATCCCCGTGGGACAAGCCGCCATTCGCGGAGCATCCCCGCGGGACGGTTGTTTTGGTGCCATTACGAAGTATCCCCGTGGGACGAGGCGCCTCGGTTGTTTCGACGCCATGAGGCGTCGAAGTAACATTTTGGGGCACACCTTGGGGGTGTGCTTCGCGGGGGTCAGGGGGTGGGGATTATCACGCTTTCAGATTTTGTGAAAGTCTGGTATTAACTACCCCCTCCTGGCGATTTGAAGATAAAAGGGGCTGTCCCGTACTTTTTGGATGCTCCCGTCTCTCGTGGTGACCGACCGGGGGCTTGCGAAGTACGACAAGCAGCGCTTGGTGGCTGAGAGAGCCAGGACCAACACCGAACACGTGGACAAGTCCTCTCTAGGCGCGGAGCTGGATCGCCTCCAGTACCCGCTCTGGTTCCTGGATTACGAGACCTGCATCTCAGCGCTTCCCATGTATGATGGCTACCACCCTCAACAGCAGATTGTCTTTCAGTATTCTCTACATCGACTAGACCAACCCGAAGGCTCTTTACAACACTTTAGCCATATTGCGGTCACAACAGGTGACCCATCACTGTCACTGTATTTAATCATTGCCCAGGCTGCCTCGAAAGCATCTTATAATCTGATCTTTTTCTTGTAGTACCTGATCCGTGATTTGGGGATTAAATCCCTCATTTCCATGTAAAATAGTACCAAAGGACTGATAGATGCCGCCATTTCTCAAGTTCCTGCTCCGCCGCATCGTCGCCATCCCCATTACGCTTATCATCATCACGATGCTGCTCTATGCCGGCGTGATGCTCACTCCGCCCGAGGTGCGCGTCACACTTTACTATATTCCCAAGAATCCGAACATGACGGAAGAGCAAATCGCGCGCGCCAACGAAAATTACATTGAGATCTATCACCTACGTGATCCCTTCCTCATCCAGTATTCCTACTGGCTGAAGAGCATCCTGCAGGGCACCTGGGGGTACAGCCCGGTTTTACGCGAAGATGTACTGCCTGCCCTACTCGAGCGCACGCCTGCCACAGCCGAATTGACCCTTTATTCTCTCCTGCTGTTCATTCCCCTCGGGTTGGTGAGTGGTGTGGTCGCCGGGTGGAACCAGCGCAAGGGGGCGGATAACGTGTTCCGCCTGGCAGCCTTCATCGCCACTTCCTTCCCGCCTTTTATTCTTTCCATCCTATTGATCGCCGTCTTTTATGTCGGACTTGGCTGGTTTGCGCCTTCCCGGTTGGATTCGCTGCTGGCTTTGGACCTCGCCTCCCAGGGGTACGTTCAATATACCGGGCTGTATACCCTCGACGGGTTGCTTAACCTTCGCCTGGATGTCACCTGGGACGCACTCCGCCACCTGGTCATGCCGGTCGTTACCCTCAGCCTGTATCACTGGGCCACCCTCGGGCGCATCACCCGCTCATCAATCATTGCCGAGCGCCGCAAGGAATACATTATTGCTGCCAAGGCGCGCGGCGTGAACGAACGCGGGCTCATGTGGAAACATGCCTTCCGCAACACGCTGGCTCCCTCATTTACCAGCCTGGTGCTTTCAACCGCCTCGTTGATCACAGGAGTGTTCGTGGTCGAGATTATTTTCTCCTACCGTGGCATTTCCGCCCTGATCGTGAAATCCATGCAGATGGTCCCTGACCCCACGGCTGCATTGGGGTTTGCAGTTTACAGCGTAACCATCGTGCTCCTATTGATGTTCGTCATGGACCTGTTGCTGGCTATCTTTGATCCGCGCGTCCGCCAGGAGGTGCTTCATTAGTGGAATTATTGGGCAGCTTCAGATCGCACAGACAGGTTTTTTTGAAACCGGATCAGTTTAGCCAAGCCTTTTGGATCGCCAGCAGATGAGTACTGACCCGCACGAGACCCGCAGAGCCATTCTGATCGCCCTGGATGCCCTGAAACACGGCGACCGGGAGACTGCCCGCCGCCTGGCGGAAGCAGTCGTCGCCCATTCACCGGAGGCTGAAGAGGCGTGGTTGATCCTGGCAGCCCTTGGTTCTCCCACTGAGAGCTTCGCCAACGCGCAGAAGGCACTGCAGATCAACCCGAAAAGCCAGGCAGCCCGGGATGCGTTCGCCTGGGCGCTTGAACGCCTGCGCTACCAGCCCACCGAACCTTTGCCGAGAGCACCTCAAAGCCAGATCAGCCCTCAAATCCATGCGGAGGCAGGACCTTCCCCCGAAAAAACTCCGTCCATCCTGGAACGGGAGCAGGCCCAGGGACCGGCGAGCCATGCGATCGGAGCGAAATCCGAGGCTGGCTCGGAAGAGGTGATGCATGAAATAAAGGCAGATACCAGACCCTCCAGGAAGGTTGTCCCTCCCTCCAATGTAGTTAGGCCGGGAACTCCTGTGGGGGAAGGTCCGCAGCCAACCGGCACGCGTCATCCGCTGCAATCCCCAAAATCCACGCGCGGACAAGCTTCACACATGAGAAGCCTGAAGCGCTTTTCCTCCCGCTGGCAGAATTGGATCGGGGTTCTCCTGGTCGGCCTTTTTGTGCTGGTCAGCCTGGCCGCCCCGTTGATTTCACCCAATGACCCGAAATCTCCCGGACCCTTCATGCGGGTGCCTGGCTCTCGTGCGTCAGATGCCCAACCCCAATCCCCCTCGGTCGTCGCGCTCCTGGGCACCCTCCCGGGGCAAACGGACGTATTCCACGCATTGGTCTGGGGCACCCGTGATGCGCTTTCTTTTGGGCTGCAGGTGGCCGTCCTGACTGCAATTGTCGGTTTATTATTTGGCGCCATTGCCGGGTACGCTGGAGGGATTGTCAACAGCATTATGATGCGCATCACAGACGCCTTCCTCGCCTTTCCGATCATCGCAGGGGTCGTGTTCTTGAGCCAGTTATGGACTTCGACGATCTCGGCTGCCGGTGGAATGTGGGATTGGTTCAATAAAACCTGGGTGGTGATGCCTGGTAACCTTGTTTCACCCCTTCAAACGCTGTTCCAGTCGATCAGCCCGCTCATGTTGATCCTGATCATGTTTTCCTGGATGCCGTATGCCCGCATGACCAACGCCATCGTGATCACCCTCAGACAGGTGGATTTCATCCATGCTGCCCGGGCGATGGGGGCTAAATCATCCCGCATCATCCTGCGTCATTTGATCCCCAACTCCGTGGCGCCTTCCATCGTGCTGGCTGCCCGCGACGTGGGCGGCATGGTCGTCATTCAGGCGGCATTCACCTTCATCGGTCTGGATGGTTCGTCCACCTGGGGGAACATCCTCGCCATTGGGCGTGACTGGATCCTTGGCCCGGGCGGTGGCATTATAACTTATTGGTGGGTATATGTTCCTGCGACACTGGCGCTTATCATGTTCGGCATCGGTTGGAACCTGCTCGGGGATGGGTTGAGCGAGCTGTTGGATCCCCGTGATTATTGATCCGGGCTGCGCATACACCAGGGTGGACGAGCTCATTCATACCAAGATTCTGTTCTACGGTGAGGTGGCGCAGCGAATACCGAGAAAGTTGGCGGCACCATCCTCATCAAAGTCGCGGTCGGCAGAGTGGATGTAGGAATTGGCTCCCCAATCGCCCCCGCGCCCACCGCAACCCCAACGCCTACTCCTATGCCGCGCAATTCTCAAATTATCAACCCTCAGTTCCCCACCGATGATGTGGTGGTGATTGACTACAACGTTTTAGATTATGGCGCAGACCCTAACAGTGTCAATGATTCCACCAGAGCCATCCAACGCGGCTTGATGACTGCTATCAGACCGGTAGCGGCACTGTCTGGCTGCCTGCCGGCACCTATAAGGTCAGCAGTACGCTTTACGTGCGCGCTTTCGTTACCCTGCGCGGAGACTGGCGCGACCCTGACAGCGGTTCAGGCAGCTACGGAACCGTGATTCGCGCCGAGTTGGCTTCCAGCGAGACCTGCCCAGGATCGTATGAGAAGGAGCGTCCGTCGCCGCCCAGCACAGCGTACAACGGACGGGGCTATCGCCCCCGCGATCAAGAGCACGTTTTGCTTAATTCATGCCATAATATCAGGGCGTCTTGCAAGCCCGGGCCGACGTTAACGCAAGCCATTGGGCGTTTCGTTCAAATACTGAAGAAGGTTTTGAAAATCAAGGAATAAGATGAAACCCGAATCCAGCAAAACATCCAT
>Ga0207931_1000201_pt1 | contig 22969 bp, 21 predicted proteins | sample NGESurdeep092012_2_FD_184478 | JGI IMG/M metagenome (GOLD analysis project Ga0207931, IMG submission 184478) | Arctic peat soil microbial communities from Barrow, Alaska - NGEE Surface sample 415-1 deep-092012 (SPAdes) | ecosystem: Environmental > Terrestrial > Soil > Wetlands > Peat ...
CGTCGGCTGCGCCTCGACGCCACGTCGGCCCGCGTCGCCGGAGCGGGCGACCTGTTCGCGGCGCTGAGCCCCAACGGCCCGGGCAGCTCGGCGGCCTACTCCATCGAGCCGTTGCTGGATCTGGCCGACAAGGACGAGCGCGACCACGGCCACCAGGACCTGCCCTACCCGCCGGAGTACCCGGAGATGCCGGGCAAACCGAAGCGGGTGCAACCGAGCAGGGACCGCGACCGCCCGCGCTGACGCAGGCCGTCAGTGCGTCGATCCCCCGGTGTCGTCGTTGCCGTAGATGTCCATGTCCTGAACCGCGGGGATGAGCGCGTCGGGCTTCTGGCGGCCGACTGATGACCACGACCGTAGGTCGTTCCGCCGTGGCACACCCGTGGAGCCCGGTGATCGATCACCAGCGGTGGCCCGTCACGCCCGGAGCAGGACAGCGACGCCGTACGGGTCGATCGACACGGAGTGGACCGGTGCGCCATCGAGCGTCGCGAGGCCACCCGACGTGACCGACGGCGTCACCGTGACCGGCTCACTGTGCTGGCTGACGAGGAAGACAAACTCCCGCCCGTCATCGTGCACCAGGCTGTCCACGAAGATCTTCGGGTCGGCGACCCTGACCGGTCGCTCGACCCCGGCGAGGACCGCAAGCGCGTCGTAGAGCCGGTACGTGTTCTCGGGGTTCACCCGTCCCTGGGCCGCGGCGAGGTACTCGAGCGGGTACGTGCACAGGACGGTCCGCCCCCGCCCGTGCGACTTGACCACGATTGCGGGGTTGCTGTGCTGGTCGGTGGCGACGACGACGCCGTCCGTGGCGACGACGGGCAGGAAGGCGCGGGCCTCGGCGTTGCCGGCCGCCCTGAACCGCAGCACGTCGCCAGTGCGGAGGGATCCGAGGTCGGCGCTGAAGGTGATCTCGGCGACGTCGTCGACGATCGGGTCGTTGAGCCCGTACACGAGGTCGCGCTGAACCCCGAAGATCTCCTCGGTGTAGATCCACCAGGGTCCGCGCTGGGTCCCGGACTCCCCCGCGCAGTACGAGGCGTACACCGTCGCCCCGGCGCGGGCCAGCTCCTGGACCTGCACCCATGACGGGCCGGTCAGCTGCTTGACGCTGGGCAGGAGGTACAGGTCGTAGCCGCCCGGCAGCCCACCGTCGTCCACCTCCCGGACGACGCCGACGGCGAGGTCCGCCTCGCGCGCCGCGACGTACGCCTGCTCCGTGTTCTTCACGATCACCACTCGCTCCACCTCGTTGGTGAACGAGTAGTCGGCTGCAAGGTGGGATGGCACGACGAGGGCGGCATGGGCGTCGCGGCGCTCACACCGCAGGACGTCGATGTCGGTGAGGGTCTGGGCGAAGGCGGCGAGCTCGTGCAGGGGCGGCTTGGACTCGCCGTTGCTCGTCGTGATGCCGAAGTGCATCTCGAATGGATGGTGGCTGTACGGGCGCTGGCCGAGCATCGCGTCGTAGTCCGTGTTGTTCCAGGCGATCCACCCCGTCGCGCCCGCGAGCAACGTGCTGTGCAGCAGTTGGCGGTAGTAGTGGCCCGCGTTCTCGGGTGAGACGAAGTCGCTCGACAGCCCGAACTCCTCCATCACGACGGGGCGGCCACCGACCGCGGCGAGCTCGCAGATGAAGGCAGCCTTGAGGTGCTGGCGGATGGCGTCCGACTCCATCCGGTACACGTGCGGGCCGGTGAAGTCGACGAACGCGCCGAGCTCGACGGCCGAGTAGCCGTTGTCGTGCCCCGTCGTCTCGATGCCCCACGCCCCGTCGCCGATCGAGACCGGCTGGTGCCCCCCGCCCGCGCGGACGGCGTTGACCATGAGCTCGGCCCACGCGCTGACCTCGGCGCGGCTCGCCTCGCCGCCGTAGATCGGCATCTCGTTGGTGATCAACCAGCCCGTGACCGCGGGGTCGTGGGCGAACCGTGCGGTGAGCGTCTTGATGTACCACGCCTGCCGGCCGACGAACCAGACGTCCGAGTACAGGTCGCGGCCGGCCCGCCAGGCCGGGTCCCAGTTCTCCCCTGACATGTGACCGACGATGAACGTCGGGATCGTCGTCATCCCGGTCTCACGGTGGGCCTGGAGGAAGTCGGCGAACCGCTCGCACAGGACCTCGTCCACCGTGGTCGGTGTCGGCATGAAGTCCGGCCAGTAGAAGAACGACCGCGTCATCGTCAGGCCGTGCGCGGCGAGCACGGCCAGCTCCTCGCGAACGACGGCGGGATCGTAGTTCCGCCACATCAGCGGCCCGCCGGTGCGCGACCAGAAGTTGGCGCCGAGCCACGCGAGGGGTGTGCTCGGTGACGCGGTGCCGGTGGACGTGACCTTCGCGAAGTTGCGGTGCATAGCTTCTGACTCTCGAACGTTGGTGACCTGCGACCGGGGGTGCCGGTCGCAGGGCCTTACTTGATCGACCCGGAGGTGAGGCCGGCGACGAAGTACCGCTGCAACAGCAGGAACCCGATCACGACGGGTACGCTCACGATGAGCGACGCGGCCATGACCTGGTTCCAGTACACGTTCGTCTGGGTCGAGTACTGCCGCAGGCCGATCGACAGGGTCCGGCTGGCGTCCGTCGTCATCACGGAGGCGAACAGGACCTCACCCCATGCGGTCATAAAGCCGAAGATCGCCACCGCGATCACGCCGGGCCGGGCCGCGGGCAGCACCACCCGGAGCAGCGCGCCGATCGGCGAGCACCCGTCGACGCGAGCCGCCTCGTCGAGCTCGCGCGGGATGCCGTCGAAGTAGCCGGCCAGCATCCAGATCGAGAACGGCAGCGCGAACGTCAGGTACGTGATGATCAGGCCGATGCGCGTGCCGACGAGCTGGACTCCGAGGGTCTGGTCGAGGTTGACGAAGATGATGAACAGCGGCAGAAGGAACAGCACCCCGGGGAACATCTGCGTCGACAGCACCGTCGTCGTGAAGGTGGTGCGGCCCCGGAAGCGGTACCGGGAGACCGCGTACGAGGCGAAGATGGCGATGACCACGCTGGCGAGGGTCGCCGACGTCGCCACGATGGTGCTGTTGACGAAGTAGCGGGCCAGCGGGATGGTCGTCCACATGTCGACGAACGGCGCGAACGTGATCCGGCTGGGCCACCACGAGAAGGCGCCACGGACGTCCTCGAGGGGCTTCATCGCCGAGGTGATCATGACGTAGATCGGCAGGATCGTGAACGCCGACAGGACAGTGACCACTACGACCCGGAAGACCTTGAAGACTGTGCTGTCATGCACGGCGCGACCTCCGATTCACGACGACGAGGTAGATCCCCGTGACGAGCAGCAGGAACAGCAGCAGCAGCACGGACATGGCCGATCCCAGGCCGAAGTTCCACGTGAGGAACGAGGCGTTGTAGATGTGGAAGGAGACCAGGTCCCCGGCCGGTGGCTGGGAGGTCCCGAACAGCACGTACGGAGTGTTGAAGTCGTTGAAGACCCACAGGAACATCACAAGAACCAGCACGACGTTGACCGGCCGCAGCATCGGCAGGGTGATCGAACGCCACTGACGGAACGCGTGGGCGCCGTCGACCGCTGACGCCTCGTAGACGTCCTGGGGCACCGACTGAAGCCCCGCCATGAGCATGAGGAACGCGAACGGCCACATGCGCCAGATCGCGACCACGAGGAGCGAGACGAACGCGTTGGACCCTATGAGCCAGAACGGTCTATCGCTGAGCAGTCCCAGGTTGTCGGCCAACAGGTGGTTGATCACCCCGGTGTCCCGCTGGAGCATGAAGTTCCAGGTGATCACGCCTGCATAGACCGGCAGCGCGTACGGGACCAGGAACAGCGTGCGGAACCACGGGCGCCCGCGGAACGAGCGCTGGAGCACGACGGCCGCCGCCATCCCGAACACCCACGAGACGCCCACCACGATGACCGCGTACGCACAGGTGATGAGGAACGACTGGAGCAGGGCGTGACCCACGGCCGCGTTGAAGTCGAGGGCGAGCCGGTAGTTCCGCAGCCCCGCCGAGGGCGCCGCGGCCCAGTTCTTGATGAAGAACTTCGTGAGCCTCAGGAAGCTCATCCAGATGCCGGTGAGCATCGGCAGGACATGGATGACGAGCTCGAGCAGCACCGCCGGCGCGAGCAGCGCGTACGGCAACCACCAGCCCTGGCGCCTGCCCGCCCGGCGGGCTGCCGGGCGGGCTCCCTTCGCGGCGCCCGTCGAGGGCACCGAGGTGACGGTCACGTGACGCTCTCCCTTCGGCAAGAGGCCGTGCGTGTGGGCGTCAGCCAGTGGAGGCCGTTACCTGGTCCTGCGCGGTCTGCATGGCTGCCTTGACGTCGTTCCTGGTCACCGTGCCCCCGGTGGCGATTTTCGCGAACATTGCGTTCATCGCCTGGCCGACGGTGGTCTCGAACTGGTCCTCAGCAGGCACGAGAGGCAGCGGCTTGGCCCGGGTGTTGTAGATATTGATGAACGTCGCCGCCTCCTGCGGGTTGTCCGTGAACATCGCCTTGGCGTCGTTGAGGACGGGCAGGGAGGCGAACGGCTTGCCGAGCTGCTCCTGCACCGCGGGGCTCGTCATGTACTCGACGAACTGCAACGCCTCGTCCTTGTGCTTGGTGTTCGCGAAGATCGACAAGTTGATGCCGGCGACGTGGCTCGCCACGTCGGTCTTGGCGTTCTTGGGTGCCGGGTACGCGACGACCCCGTAGGCGTCCTTGGACATCCCGTTCGCCACGATCGTCGCATCGGCGTTGTTCTGGTTGAGGATCATCGCGACCTTGCCGTTGGCGAAGTCGGTGACCGCCAACGCGCCGTTGTCATACTGCGCGTCCGCGGGGTTGACGACCTTGTCCGTCTGCATGAGGTCGAGGTAGCGCACGATGCCGTCGACGACGCCGTCCTGGGTGAAGGTCGGGTTACCCTTGGCGTCGAACACGTCGGCGCCGTTCTGCGCCGCGTTGATGAACGCGAAGTGGCAGTTCTCGGTGTAGCTGCCGGCGGCGAGTGCGAACCCGTATTTTTTCTTAGCCGGGTCCGTCAGCGCCTTGGCGGCGACCACCATCTCCTCCCAGGTCGTCGGGGGCTTGAGACCCGCCGCCTTGAACATGGCCTTGTTGTAGTACAGCCCGTAGGCGAGGCCGTACAGCGGCACGGATGTCGGGGGGCTGCCCTTCTTGCCGCCGGTCTCGAGTGCGGGCTTGACGAACTTGTCCGCGCCGCCGATGGCCTTCATCTCGGCGTCACCGAACGGCAGGAACGCGTCGGTCGCCTGGAGCGAGACAGCCCACGTGTTACCGATGTTGACGACGTCGGGCCCCTGGCCGGACGTCACAGCGGTCTGGATTCGTGTCTGCAGGTCGGACCACCCGATGACCTCCATCTTGACGGCTACGCCGGTCTCCTTGGTGAAGGCGTCGAGCACGGGCGTGAGGACTTGCTTATCGTTGTCGAGGCTCGTCCCTTGGTTGCTGGCCCAGTAGGTGAGCGTCACGCTGCCGCTCGACTTCCCTTTTGAGCTGCTCGAGCCGCACGCCAAGGCAGCGGTTGCGCCAAGCAGCAGTGCTGTGACAGCGACCGCGGCGGTCAAAGTGCGTGTCTTCACTGTCGACTCCCTTCTCTGAGTGTGACCGGCTATTTAACCGATTCGGTTCCGACTGCGGTGTTCCCGGTTTAGTCGGCAGGGATCATGCCGCGAGTTCGTGGATGTATTAGTAGCCTAGTTCGTACTCGGCGGGTGTCAAGTATCCCAGCGTGGAGTGACGCCTCGTCCGGTTGTGCTACTCCTCGATCCAGGTGGAAGTCTCCTTCTTCAGCGATGTGATGTCTGGCCATGGCCGACGTCCTGGTTCACCTGGTTTCACCTGGTTTGCGGCGGCCTCGAGTACGAACGGCTCCGCCGAGCAGATCGAGGTGACGCCGGCGCGCTCGCCGCGGCGGTCGGCGGCCAGCAGGTCGCGCAGGCGCGGCACTCCGGTGGGCGTCGGGCTCATCGGGCACACTCCGGCCCCGCGCCGGCGCCGGGCCGGGGGAGCAGACCCTCGACCACGGCCAGGGCTTCCTCGCGCGTCGGCTGCGCCTCGACGCCGCCGGCGCCGCGTGCCGACAGCGAGCCGCAGGCGACGCCGAGCGCCAGGCTGGGGATCACCTCCCACCCGAGCAGCCGGCCGCAGAGGAAGCCGGCGTCGAAGGTGTCGCCGGCGCCGACGGTGTCGACGACGGTCACGGTCGGCGCGGAGACACGTACCAGGCGGCGACCGTCGTGCGCCAGGGCGCCGGCCGCGCCGAGCTTGATCACCGAGAGCGGGCCGCGGGCCGCCAACACCGTCGCCGCCATGGCCGGGTCGGGCACGCCGCTCACGGCGGCCGCCTCGGCGGCGTTGACGAAGAGCACGTCGACGGCGGGCAGCACGTCCGCCAGCCCGCCGTTCCACTGCTCCGCAGGGTCCCAGTTGAGGTCGAGGGAGGTGCCGGCGCCGGCGGTGTGCGCGGCCTCGAGGAGGCCGCGCAGGTCCGGCGCCAGCCGCGGCTGCAGGAAGAAAGAGCTCACGTGTAGGTGGCGCGCGCCGCGCAGCAGGTCCTGGTCGACCATCGCGGCCGTGAGCGCGTCGATGCAGCCGGGGTAGGTGACGATGGCGCGGTCGTCGCCGCGCGCCAGCGCCACGGTGAGCCCCGTGGCGAGGTCCTGGCGGACGCCGACGCCGCCCGCGTGAACGCCGCGGCGCGTCAGCTCCTCGAGCATGAAGCGTCCGGCGGCGTCGCCGCCGACCACGCTGGCGAAGGCGGTGCGCAGGCCGAGCCGCGCCGCTGCGCAGGCCATGATGCCGCCCGAGCCGCCCACGGTGAGGGCTCCGCTCTCGACGAGCTGCTCGGCTTGCCCATAGGCAAGTTTCATCGGCGCGCCGTGCAGCACGACGTCGGGGTTGGCGTCACCGACGATCAGCAGGTCGAAGGCGTCGCTCATCGGCGTACGCCCGCCGCTTCTCTGCGCCCGGTGGCATGCAACGCTCTCACCGCAGCCCCTTCGGCATCATCTCGCGCTCGGCCGCCAGCATCTCGTCGACCAGGGCTTCCATCTGCGCCAGCGAGAGCACCGCGGCGGCGTTGGGGTCCAGGGTCACGGCCTGCAGCACGCGGTCGCGGTCACCTTCCAGCGCCGCGCACACGGTGAGCTCGACGACGTTCAGGAAGGTCCGGTCGAGCGCCGCGCACTGGACCGGGAGGTCGCCCACATGCGTGGGCTGCAGCCCGGCCCGGTCCACCAGGCAGGGCACCTCGACGCAGGCGTCCTGGGGCAGGTTGGTGATGAGGCCGGTGTTGCGCACGTTGCCGTATACGGTGCGCGGCACGCCGGTGACCATCGAGTGGATGATGAGCGCCGCGTACTCCCCGCTGAGCTCGATCTCGAAGGGCTCGCCGGCGGCCAGCATGCGCTTCTCGTCGGCGTACATCTCGAGATTCTCCTCGCTACGGCGCACGTACTCGTCCACGGGAATGCGGAGACGCTCTATCTCCTCTTCGTCGCGCATGAACCAGGGCACGTACTCGGCGAAGTGCTCGCTCGACTCGGTGGGGAAGTAGCCGAAGCGCTTGTACACCTGCACGCGGACGTGGCGGCCGAGCCCCTCGGGGTCGGCCGCGATCGCCGCGTCGAGCGCCGGGTAGAGGCTCCGGCCGTCGTGCTCCACGCGCAGCACCCAGCTCATGTGGTTCACGCCGGCGCCGTAGAAGGTGATCTCCTCCGGGGGCACGCCGACGTACTCGGCCACCTGGCGGCTGGTGTTCTGGATGGAGTGGCAGAGGCCGACGATGTTCTGGTGCAGCGAGCCCTGGTACCAGGCCCAGCAGTTCATCGCCATCGGGTTGGTGTAGTTGAGCATCCAGGCGTCGGGGCACAGCTCGGCCATGTCGTCGGCGATGCCGAGCATGACCGGGATGGTGCGCAGGGCGCGGAGCACGGCGCCCACGCCCGAGGTGTCGGCGATCGTCTGGCGCAGGCCGTACTTCTTCGGGATCTCGAAATCGAGCAGCGTCGCCGCGTGGCCGCCGACCTGGATCACGTTGACGGCGAAGTCGGCGCCGTCGAGGGCGCGACGGCGGTCGGTTGTCGTGCTGATCCGCCCCCGGGCGCCCAGCGCGTCGCTCGTCCAGCGCGCCATCGCCTCGGCGGTGGCGAGGCGTTCCTCGTCGATGTCGTGCAGCACGATCTCGGCGTCGGCGAGCTCGGGGAAGGAGAAGATGTCGCCGAGCAGGTTGCGCGTGAACTCCACGCTGCCGGCGCCGATGAACGCGACCCTGGTCATGCCCTTCGCCGTCCTTTCGTCGGGCGTCGCGGTCGCGACGGCCCGTTGCTGTCATACCCCCGGCCGCGTGTGGAGGAAAGGGGCACGGTCGTTCTTGAGCGATAGTCTCGCAAAACGCGCACAAATGAGCAAGACCACACTGCGCGACCGTGCGTGCGTCGTTCCCTCGCGGCGCATCGTCCGGCTGCGGTAAGCTCCCGTCGGGCGAGCAGGGAGGAAACGTGAAGTCGCACACCGTGTACAAGACGTTCCACGTCGAGCAGCGGCGCGCGTTCGTGCGCATCACCGAGGACGTGCAACGCGCCGTCGACGAGTCCGGGATCAGCGAGGGCATGGCCCTGGTCTCGGCGATGCACATCACCGCCGGCGTGTGGGTCAACGACGACGAGCCCGGCATTCAGGCCGACGCGCTTGAGTGGCTCGACAAGTTGGCGCCGCCGTCCTGGCAGCCGCCGGCCGACGACGTCGCCCGGCAGCTGTTGCCCGACGCCGGCGACTACCGCCACCACCGCGGCGGCGAGGACAACGGTGACGCCCACCTCAAGAACCTGCTCGTGCACCACCAGGTCATCGTGCCGGTGACGGACGGCCGATTGGACCTCGGTCCCTGGCAGGCCGTCTTCTATTGCGAGTTCGACGGCCGCCGCAACAAGCGGCTGATCATCAAGATCCTGGGCGAGTAGCGTCTCACCACGGACGGCACGCGGGCCACTGCCCAGCGGGGAGTAGCTTCAGCCTCCACCGGGTAACGAGGATTCCGCGGTCGTCAAGGCGAAAGTGCTCGCGCAGGACCCGGCGGACGCGAGGAGGATCTCATGGACGAAAGGCAAACCGAGACGGTCGTGGTCGTGGACGGCCGCACGATGGCGCACCGCTTCTGGGGACTTATTGTGACGCTTGGCATCGTGGCCGCCATCTTCGGCGTCGTCGTGCTGGCCAACATCTGGGCGAGCGTCCACCTGGTGGCGATCTTCGCCGGGCTCTTCCTCGCGTTCGCCGGCATCATGCAGTTCGTCAACTCGGCCGGCGCTGAGAGGAAGACCGGTCGCATCATCGCCGGCGTCCTCCTGCTGATCGCCGGCCTGGCGCTCATCTTCGTCCCCGAGCAGAGCGTCAAGACGGTGGCCGTGATCGTCGGCGCCGCCTTCATCTTCTGGGGTCTCATCATGGTCGTGGCGGCCGTCATCGACCGCGGCGACGGCTGGGGTGTCGCCGCCGGCTTCGGGGTCCTCCTTGCGATCGTGGGCCTCATAGTGGTCGCGTGGCCCGGCCCGACGATCGCGATCCTCATGATCCTGGTCGGCCTCGACGCCATCCTCTTCGGGGCGTCGCTCATCGCCCAGGGCCTGGTGCTCCGCAGGGCGTGACGTGAGCGCCGTTCCGCCAGAGGAGCGCCGCCGGCCCTCGCAGCTCATCGGGCGGATGGTCGCCTCGAGCCGGTTCTTCGTGCTCATCGCCACGATCAGCCTGTTCCTCGCTTTCATGGCGGTCATGGTGTCGACGATGCTCGTCACCGTGGTGACGATCGTCGATGCCGGGAGCGGGCAGGGCATGACGCAGAACGAGATGATCGGAAAGCTGATCAAGCAGGCGGACTACGCGCTGCTCGCGACGGTGCTCTACGTGCTCGCGCTCGGTCTGTACAGTCTCTTCGTCGACGACCGCGTGCCCATGCCCGGCTGGCTGCGCATCAGCGACCTCGGGCAACTCAAGGAGCTGCTCGCCGGCGTGGTGGTGGTCGCCATTGCGGTCATCTTCCTGGGACAGGCGCTCACCTGGGACGGCGTGACCGACCTGCTGGCGCCGGGCTTGGCGTCGGCCGCCGTCATCGCCGCGCTGGCGATGTTCCTGTGGCAGGCCGCACGCGAGCGCTGGCTGGACCGCGAGGGAGGACACCTGGACCGGGCCGCCGGCCCCGGCGAGGACTCCGCCGCGAAGGACGCCGCCGGCGACGCCTGACGCGGCAGCCGCTCGTCAATCTGCCGGAGGCTTCTTCTCTTCGCCCATGCGCTTCCTGAGCTTGCGTGCCTGGCCGAGGTTCTGCACGACCAGCGCCACCACGGTGATCAGGTAGAGCTGTCCGAATATCGCCTCGAGCACGGCGAGCATGCGACCGACGCCGCCGAGCGCCGTGAGGTCCCCGTATCCGACCGTGGTGATCGTCGTGAGACTGAAGTAGAGGTAGTCCACGGTACTCGCCTTGGCGGGCGGCTGGATCTGGGCGAAGTAGCCGCTGCCGCTGACGGCGCCGACTAGGGCGAAGCAGCTGGCGAAGAACATGGCGATCAGCAGGTACACGCACACGGCGCCGTAGAACGTGTTGAGGCTGATCACGGGATGCGTGGCCAGCCGCTTGACGATGGCGGCCGGCGCGACGAGGACGAGCAGGATCGTGAGCGTCGCGCCCACGATCCTGGCCGTCTCGTCATTCCCGACGACGCTGGCGACGACCGCCGCCAGGGTGGCGAGAGGGATGAGGGTGACGGCGTAGCGCAGGAGGTGGCGCTGGACCGGGGAGGCGCGCAGCGCCAGCCAGGTGGTCGCCGCCAGGATGACGAGCGTTGCGACGCGGCCGTAGTGGCTGTCGCCGGCGACGGCCGAGGAGAAGAAGCCGGCGATGAGCAGGACGAGCACGAGGCCGTAGCTGTCGGCGAAGCGCGGCGGCTTCTCGTCGACCTCTTCTTCCGTCAGGAGCGTGGCGGCGTCGTCCGCGGCGGGAGGCGGCGCGGGCGAGGCGTTGGGCGGTATCGGGGGCGTCTCCATGGCGTCGTGGTCACTGTATAGCACCAGCACGCCGGTGCAAGCACGGGCCGCCGTGGGCGGTCCCACCTGCCGGGTGCCGATCCGCAAGCCACGCGGGGGGTGGCTGGAATGCCCTTCCTGTACACTGGCTGAGAGAGAGCTGAGTTCATGGAGACCGGTCCCTACACCCCCTCGATCAGGCGCGACCCTCGCCGCCGGCGGCGCCGGCAGGCCCGACGGCGTCTCCTGCTGCTTGCCGTGCTCGTGGTCGTTGTCATTGCCGTCGTCGCCGCCGTGCTGGTGACCCTTGCCGGCGGAGGAAGGGACAAGGACGTCGCCGGCTCCGCCGCGACGAAGCCGGCCGAGGCGACTTCGAGTCCGACGCCCACCAAGCCGCCGCCCAAGGTCTGGGTGGCCACCAAGGCGGACCCGGTGCGCGTCTGGGTCGGCGGCGACTCCATGGGCGGCGAGCTCGGGTGGGGTCTGGGCCCGATGCTCGAGGAGTTCAAGGTGTTCAAGCCGGTCTCGTACTACAAGGAGTCCTCCGGCATCTGCCGCTGGGACTTCTTCGACTGGGGCCGCAAGATCACCTCGATCATGCTCGCCGCGCGCCCCAACGCCGTCGCCATCATGATGGGCACCAACGACACGCAGTCCATCTGGGACGATGGCGTCTGGACCGCCTACGGCAAGCCGGCCTGGAAGACCAAGTACGGGGCCCGCGTGGGCGACATGATGCAGACGATGCTCGACGGTGGCGCCCGGCGCGTGTACTGGGTCGGTATGCCGATCATGGGCGAGAGCTGGCGCAACTCGCGCATGAAGCTCATCGACACCATGATTGCGCGCCAGGCCGCGGCGCACCCCGGCGTCCAGTACATCGACGTCTGGCCGCTGTTCACGAACGCGGACGGCACGTACGCCGCGAACTGGCGCGGCGGCGACGGCGTGCACCTCACGGTCGCCGGCCAGCAGCGCCTGGCAAAGGCCGTCTACGCTGCCATCAAGAAGGACTGGGCGCCCTACGGCCTGCCTTCGGGGAAGCCGACGCCGGTGGCGTCGCCCAGCGTGTCCGCTTCCGCGAGCCCTTCGCTCTGACGCCGCCGCGAGCGCGCGGCCGAGGAGCGGTCTGTGCGCTTAGTCCACCTCGTCGAGCAGCTCCCCGAGGCGCCGCAGGCCCTCGTTGACGTAGTCGTCCGGCAGGCCGAAGCTGATGCGCAGGTAGCCGTCCATGCCGAACAGGTCGCCCGGCGCGACGAAGGCGCTCTTCTCCTTGATCAGGCGCATCACCAGCTCGGTGGAGTTGATCCCGTGGCGGTACTTCGCGAAGCAGATGGCCGCCGCGTCCGGCGCGATGAGCTCGATGTCGTCGCGGTCCGCCGCCCAGCTCTCCACGTTCTCGAAGCCGCGGCGCACGTAGGTGCGCGTGCGCTCCAGGACGCGCGGCCGTACGTCGGGAGACAGCGCGACGACGGCCAGCTCGTTACCCAGCTTCGTCGTGCAGATGGTGATGTAGTCTTGCCACGCCCACATCTGGGCGATCACGTCGCGCGGTCCCACCACCCAGCCGAGGCGCAGCCCGGGCAGGCCGTAGGCCTTGGACATGCTGTTCACCGCCAGCACCTTGTCGTACTCGCCGTAGAAGGTGGGCGTGAACGTGTCGGTGATGCGCTCTGCGCCCGAGTACACCTCGTCGGCGAGGAGGTAGGCGCCGGCGCCGGCCGCCGCCGCGACGACCGCCGCACGCTCGTCGGCGGGCATGATGCGGCCCGTGGGGTTGTTGGGGTTCACCACGGTGACCAGCCTGGTCGTCGGCCTGACCGCCGCGCCGAGCTCGTCGCGGTCCAGCGCCCAGCCGCGGTCCATGCGCAGCGAGAACGTCGACAGCGTGCGCTGCACGCTCGGCGCCAGGCCCCAGAACTGCTGGTAGTTGGGCTGCATGACGGCGACGTCGTCGCCCGGGCGAGTGACGGTCATCAGACTGGTGAAGTTGGCCTGGATGGCACCCACCGTGACGAGGACGTTGTCGGCCCTTGCGCCCGGATACAGCGCCGCGATGTGCTTGCGCAGCAGAGGATCGCCGTTCGATTGCGGGTAGTTGATCTCCGTGTCGGCGATGCCGGCGATAGCGGCCGTTGTGTCGCCGTCCTCGAGGTCGAGCAGCTGACGCATGGTCATGGGGTGCACGCCGCTCTCAGAGAGGTTGTACTCGATCTGGTTCTCCCAGGTCGACAGGAGCCGCTCGAGCTCGAAGGGCACGAAGTCGTTGGTCACGTGAACGTCCTTTCCTGTTGGGTGAGCCGCCGCCGGTGGGGCGCGCCGGTTCAGGCGCTTTCGAAGACGGCGCCGAGCCCGCGTTCGACGGCGCGCGCGTGGGCCAGCCGGGCGATGGCCGTGTCCTGGACTCCCACGCCGGTGAGGTCACAGATGGTGATCTGGTCGTCGCTCGTGCGGCCCGGCCCGCACCCGCCCGTGAGCTCGCCAAGCTCGACGACCTCTGTCTCGTCGACGGCGCCGGCGTCGAGCGCGTGGTGCAGTTCACCGATGAGACGGCACTGCGAGAGGCGGTCGCAGGCCACCAGGTCGGCGAGGCCGAAGCAGTCGGCGTACAGCTCCTGCTTGTCCTCCATGTCTGCGCCCATGCAGGTCACGTGCACGCCGGGCTGCAGCCACTGCGCCTCGAGGTAGGGCTCGCGCGCCGGCGTGGTGGTGACCACGAACTCGCTTTCGCGGACCACGGACTCGGGCGTGGCGGCGACCATCACCGAGACGCCGAGTTCTTGCTCCATCTCCTCGGCGAAGTGTTGGACCTCGTCGTGGATGACGCCGTACACGACGAGGTGCGCGAAGTCGCGCACGAGCTTGAGTCCGCGGATCTGGTTGCGCGCCTGGGCGCCGGAACCGATCACGCCGGCCGTGGTCACGGTCTCCGGCGCCAGATGCGCGGCGGCGATGGCGCCGGCGAGCCCCGCGCGCAGGTCGGTGAGGTAGCCGTCGTCGGCGAGCAGGGCCTGCAGGAAGCCGGTCTCCGCGCTCATGATGATCATCATGCCGCCGCCGTACGGCAGGCCCTTCCTTGGGTTGTCGAAGAAGCCTGAGGTGACCTTGACGGCGAAGCTGTCGAAGCCCTCGATCGAGGCCGTCTTGATGTCCACCTCCCCGTTGTGCTCGGGGAACATCATGCAGACCACCGGCGGTGCGAAGGCGCGACCGTCGGCGAGGCGCGTGAAACCCTCGGCAACGGCATCCATCGCGTCGCGGTCCATGCCCACGCAGTTGCGGATCTCGGACTCTCCAAGGATGGTGACGTTCATGCGCTGCGACCTCCCGCTCAGACCGCTTCTTCGCCATCGGATACTACCTCGGGTGGTTGCGAACCGTCGCCTGCGCAGATAATGGGGGTGTGATGTTCGCTCTCGTCGCCACACTCTCCGGGCACGTGTTGGACGACGCCAAGCGGCCGTTGTTCTTCCTGCTGGTGGGCTTCATCCTCACCTTCGGCCTGGCGCGCTTCAACACGCGTGTGGCCCGCGCCAGAGGCGGCTCCGGCCTCGGCGTCGGCAGCATCGTCACGCCAGGCGGCCTCCACATCCACCACTCCGTGTTCGGCATCATCGGCATGACCGTGGCCGGCATCCTCGAGTTCGCGCTGCAGCCGGGCAGCCCCTGGATCGAGATCTTCGCCCTGGTCTTCGGCTCGGGAGCCGCGCTCACGCTCGACGAGTTCGCCTTGATCCTGCACCTCGAGGACGTGTACTGGACCGGCGAGGGCCGCACGTCCATCGACGCCGTCATCCTTGGCGTCACGTTCATCACGCTGCTGCTCACCGGCCTCACGCCGCGGAGCATCAGCGAGGTGGGGGACCTGGTCGCGATGTCGCGCTGGGCGGGCTCCGCGCTGATCCTCAGCGGGGCGGCTTTCGTGGTCGTGAGCTATCTCAAGGGCAAGCTCTTCATGGGCACGGTGGGCATCTTTGTCCCGCCTGTCGCCGTGGTCGGCGCGCTGCGTCTTGCCAAGCCGAACTCGCCGTGGGCGCGCGGTCAATACGCACTCAACCCGGCGAAGCTGGAGCGCGCGAGGCGCCGCGACGAGGGCTTCAACCGGCGCTGGCAACAGCGCAAACACTTCGTCTGGGACGTCATCGGTGGCAAGCCGCACCTCCACCTCCCGCACCGCCACACTCCGCACGATCGTGGCGGTCCGGGCTCCGGGGGCGGCTCCTCCGAGACCCGGGCCTGATTCGCCGGCCGGCGCGGTCGCAGGCGGTCAGGCGCGCCCTGCCTGGGCCGCCCGCAGGGCCGCGCCCAGGCGCCGCGCGCCCTCTGCCAGGGTCGCCTCGCCGTACAGGCTGAAGGCCAGGCGCAGGCTGCGGTCGTCGCCGTCGCTGCAGAAGCGTGCCCCGGGGGCGAAGGCGACGCCGCGCGCCTCCGCCAGTGGGAGCAGCTCGGTGGCGCGCACGCCGTCCGGCAGCGTGAGCCAGAGGAAGAAGCCGCCGGCCGGCACGGTGAAACGGCAGCCGGCAGGCAGACGTTCTCGCAGCGCCGCCGCCAGCGCGTCGCGGCGCGACGCGTAGGCGCGGCGCAGGCCCGCGACATGCGTCTCGTACGCGCTCCCGTGCAGCATCTCGGCGACGAGCGTCGCGGCGAACTGGCTGGGGCAGCCGCCGCTGTCGATCATGCCGGATCCGCTCAGGCGCTGCATGATGTCGCGGCGGGCGTTGATCCAGCCGACGCGCAGTCCGGGTGCGAGCGATTTGGAGAACGAACCCAGGCACACGACCGGGGCTTCCGGGCCGGCGCTCCACAGAGATGGTGGAGCCGGGCCGTCGTAGGCCAGCTCCCGGTACACGTCGTCTTCCACCAGGATCAGGTCCCAGTGCCGCGCGATCTCCAGAAGACGTCGCCGACGCTCGGGAGCCAGGCATACCCCGGAGGGGTTGTGAAACGTAGGGATCGTATAGAGCAATCGCGTCCGTGCGCCGCTGGTGCGTAGCCGGGCGAGCGCGCGTTCGAGCGCGTCGACGTCCAGACCCTCGTCGCCGAGCGGTATGCCGACCACCTCGACGGGGTGATCGCGCATGATGCCGAGCGCGAGGTCGTAGGTGGGCGACTCCACGAGGACGACGTCGCCCGGCGCGGTGAGGATGGTGAGCACCAGATCGAGCGCCTGGGAGTTCCCGCCGCTCACGAGGATCTCGTCCGCCGGGACGGCGCGGCCTTCTCGCGCCGCGATGCGGCGCGCGATCTGCTCGCGCAGCGCCGGCGGCCCCTGCGTCTGTCCGTAGGCGAGCGCGCCGGGGCCGGCCTCGACGAGCATGCGATTCGCGGCGGCGCGCACCAGCCCGACCGGCAGCATGGCCGGGTCGGGCTCGCCGAACGTGAGCTCCACCACGTCGTCACGGAGCGTGTTCTGCGTGTAGGGCGGCACTGCTTCCACGGCCACATGATACGGGATTACGGCGCCTGGGAGAGGGCTGTGTGCGGTCGACGGTGACGCGTCACCAGGCGGCGGCGACCGGCGTCATCGCGATGGTGGTTTGCCTGCGGCGAATGCTGGTACCGTATCTTGCGACCCCGCAGATGAAGAGGATCGAGGAGGTTGGGCGCATGATCGACCACGTGGGCATCCCGGTGACGGACCTTGCCGCCAGTCGCGAGCTGTACGCTGTGGCGCTGGCGCCGCTGGGCTACAAAGTCCTGCACGAGAACGACGAGTACGGCGTCGTGGCTTTCGGCGCGCAGTGGCCACAGCTGTGGCTGCACCACGGCGACGGCGCCGCCGCGGTCCACGTCGCCGTCATGGCCAAGGACCGCGCCGCGGTCGGGTCGTTCTACGAAGCGGCGCTGTCCGCGGGGGCCAAGGACAACGGTCCGCCCGGCCCGCGTGAACACTACGCACCGGGCTACTACGCCGCCTACGTCCACGACCTCGACGGCAACAACCTCGAGGCCGTGGTGCACGAGCAGTAAACGGGCTCCGAGGCCGGGGGCGGGCGGGGCGCGCGGCGCTCGGCCCGCCCCCGGCGCGTACGTCACGCGGCGGTCCTCTGGAGGAGCGCCGGCCGCCCGGTGGGACGGCCGGCGAACCCCGGTTGGCGGTCGCCTGTCTCATTGCCTACACTCACCTCGGAGCGCATGCTATTCCCCACCATCACATTCGCCGTCTTCTTCCTGGTCGTCTTCGTCGGGAATTGGCTGCTCATGCCCAGGCCGCACCTGTGGAAGCCGTTCATCCTCCTGGCGAGCTTCGTGTTCTACGGCTGGTGGGAGTGGCGCTTCGTGCTGCTGCTGGCGCTCAGCGCCCTGGCCAACTGGCTGTTCGCCGCGGCCATCGCGCGGTCGGGGACGGCAGCGGGCCGCAAGTGGCTGCTGGCCGTGGCCGTGGCCGCCAACTTCGGTGTACTCGGCTGGTTCAAGTACTACGGCTTCTTCATCACTTCCGTGGTCAACGTGCTGGAGGTGTTCGGCCTCAACGCCGACATCGCTCTGCTTCGCATCGTGCTGCCGGTGGGCATCTCTTTCCTCACCTTCCGGGTGCTGAGCTACGTGATCGACGTCTATCGGGGTAAGCTCCGCACGGCTTCGCTGATCGACTTCGCCGTCTACGTGAGCTTCTTCCCGTACATCATGGCCGGCCCTATCGCGCGGGCCGGCGAGGTCCTGCCGCAGCTGGTCTCTCCACGCGACCCGCGGCGGATCGACACCGCGCGCGCCTTCTTCCTCATCTTCGCCGGCCTGGCCAAGAAGATGCTGCTCGCCGACTACCTCGCCACGCACATCGTCAATGGGGTGTTCACGACGCCGGGCCAGTACACCTCGCTGGAGACGCTCTTCGGGATCATCGGGTACTCGGTGCAGATCTACTGCGACTTCAGCGCCTACGCCGACATCGCCATCGGCATCTCGCTGCTGCTCGGCTTCCAGCTTCCGGACAACTTCAACACCCCCTACACCGCCGTCTCCGTGCAGGACTTCTGGCGACGCTGGCACATGACCCTCTCGCGCTGGCTGCGGGACTACCTCTACATCCCGCTGGGCGGCAACCGCAAAGGCCAGACGCGCACCTACGTGAACATCATGGTCACGATGCTGCTCGGCGGCCTGTGGCACGGCGCCGGCTGGCCATTCGTGTTCTGGGGCGGGATGCACGGCGCCGCCCTGGTCGCGGAGCATCGGCGCGTCGACCGGCGGCGCCAGCGGGCGCAGCGTCCTGAGCGCCGTACCACGGCTCTCGACGGCGAAGACATCGGCGATCTGGGTGTCGTCGGGGAGGCCGGTGCCGGGGCCGGGGCGGTCGCAGGGGGCTCGTCCGCCCCCCTCGAGTACGACCGGCGGCCGTGGCATGGCGGGGTCTGGCCACGCCTCGGCGTCTTCGCCTTCGTGACCTTCGCCTGGGTGTTCTTCCGCTCGCCGACGTTCGGCGCGGCGCTCAGCGTGCTGGGCCGGCTCTTCCAGAGCTGGGGCGGCATCGGCGCCGCCGTCACCCCCGCGCTGCTGCTGGTGATCGCGCTCGGCATCGGCATCCAGTATGTGCCGAGGAGCCTGTACGAGCGCACTGAGGCCGGCTTCTCGGCCCTCAACCCTGCGCTGCAGGGTGTCGTGCTTGCCGCCGGCTTCATGTTGCTTGACGTCCTCGGCCCCAGCGGGCCGGCGTCCTTCCTCTACTTCAGGTTCTGATGGCGGACCGCTCTCCAGACGACCTGCCTTTCGGCCGCCGCCGGCGCAGCGCCGCCAGCGCGTTGGCCGCGATCTTGGTGGCACTCCTTCTCGGAGCGCTGCTCAACGCCCCGGCCATGAAGAAGACCGCTCAGGAGTCGCCGTTCGGCGGTGCGCGCAGCTTCCGGCTGGCGCTGATCGACCCGCTTGCTGCGGTCAGCCACTGGCTCTTTCTGGATCGTCCGGCCCGGCTTACGGCCGAGGCTCTGGGCAAGCCCGACCCCGGGCCCAGCGGCGCCCCCCTCGTGGTGGTGGTCACGCCCCGGCCGCGGCCGTCGGGCAGACCGGGGCCCGCTGCGACCGTTAAGCCGCTGCCGCCCCCCAAGCGCGGCGATCCCCTGCGCCTGTACATCGGCGGCGACTCCATGGCCGGCGTCCCCGGCATGGCGCTCACGAACCTCGCCAAGGACACCGGGGTGATGGAGCCCAAGCTCGACTATCACATCTCGAGCGGTCTGTGCCGCCCGGATTTCTTCAACTGGCCGGCGCAGCTCGTGCGCCAGGCTAAGGCACTGCATCCGGGCGCCGCGGTGGTGATGTTCGGAGCCAACGACCAGCAGGGGGTGCAGGCTGCGAACGGCAAGGTGTACGCCTTCGAGACCGCCGGCTGGAAGACCGAGTACCGGAGGCGCGTGCGCGACACCATGGACATCCTGTTCGACGGCGGCGTGAAGCGCATCTACTGGATCGGGCAGCCGATCATGCCTGAGGCTATCTTCAGTCGGCACATGCGCGTGCTCAACGCGATCTACCGCAGCGAAGCCCACAAACACCCCAGGGTGCGCTACATCGACGCCTACCGGCTGTTCAGCACCGGCAGCGGCGCCTACTCTGACTACCTGAAAGACGAGAAGGGCCGCCTGCAGCAGGTGCGCGAGGGTGACGGCACCCACCTTACCTACGCCGGCGGCATGCGCCTGGCCCGCGTCGTATTGGCCGCCATCAAGGCGGACTGGCTGCCGAACAAGAAGAGCGGCGCGCTCTCCGGGTCGCCGTCGCCGAGAGCTTCGGCCAAGGTCTCCCCGGCGCCCTGACCCCGGCGATCCTGCTGTAGTAGCATCGCCGCAGCAGGGCGGCGCCGCGGAGGCGGCACGCCGGACCAGCGATCACGGGCGGCGCGGTGCTCTTCCCGACCATCACATTCGCGGTCTTCTTCCTCGTCGTCTACGTGGCGAACTGGCTGCTGATGCCGCGCCTGCGCCTGTGGAAGTGGATGATCATCGCCGCCAGCTACGTGTTCTACGGCTGGTGGGACTGGTGGTTCGTTCTCGTCCTGGTCGCGACCACGCTTCTCAACCAGCTGGTGGGGATGCAGATCGCCCGCGCCCGCGCACGGCGCGGCGGTGCCGGCGCCGCCAGGAGCTGGCTCATCCTCGGTGTCGTGGTCAATCTCGGCGCCCTGGGCTGCCTCAAGTACTTCGACTTCTTCGCCGTCAGCCTCGACGACGTACTGCACTCGCTGGGTCTCGGGGCGCCGCTGCCCCTGCTGCAGATCGTGCTCCCGGTGGGCATCTCGTTCCTGGTCTTCCGCATGCTCAGTTACGTGATCGACATCTACCGCGGCGACCTCGAGCCGGCCCCGGCGCTCGACTTCGCCGTCTACACGGCGTTCTTCCCGTACCTGCTCGCCGGCCCGATCGCCCGCGGCAGGGAGTTCCTGCCGCAGCTCACCATGCCGCGCGACCCGCACCGGGTGGACGCCGGCCGCGCCTTCATGCTGATCCTCGGCGGCCTCGCCAAGAAGATTCTCATCGCCGACTACCTGGCGACCAATCTGGTGAACGGCGTCTTCGCTTCGCCGCAGTCGTACTCGTCCTGGGAGACGCTGTGGGGCATCTGCGCCTACTCCGTGCAGATCTACTGCGACTTCAGCGCCTACAGCGACATAGCCATCGGCATCTCGCTGCTCCTCGGTTTCGAGCTGCCGGAGAACTTCAACGCGCCGTACACCGGGCGCAGCATCCAGGACTTCTGGCGCCGCTGGCACATCACCCTGTCGAGCTGGCTGCGCGACTACCTCTACATCCCGCTGGGCGGCAATCGCAGGGGGCGCGGCCGAACGTATCTGAATCTCATCCTCACCTTCCTGCTCGCCGGTCTGTGGCACGGCGCGGGTTGGACGTTCGTGTTCTGGGGCGGCATGCACGGGGTGGGGCTGGCGCTGGAGCGCGCCCGCTCCGACGCGCGGCGGGCTCGAGGCCTGCCGGAGCCCGGCGCCACGGCGGGGGCGCGGGCGCTCCAGCGGCTTGCGGTGTTCGCCTTCGTCAGCGTGGCCTGGGTGTTCTTCAGGGCGGACTCCATCGGCGCCGCGTTCTCGGTGCTGTGGCGGCTGGTCGCGGGGCTGGGCAGCATCGGCAGCGCCGTGACCTGGCCCGTCGTGGGCCTCGTGTGCCTCGGCATCGCCATCCAGTACATCCCGCGTCGATTCATGGAGCGCCTCGAGGCCGGGCTGGCCGGCGTCGGCTGGGCCGGCCAGGCCGCCGCGCTGGCCATCGCTCTCTTCCTCATCGACACGCTGGGCGCGCAGGGCGCGGCCGAGTTCCTCTACTTCAAGTTCTGAGCTGGTGACGGACGATCATGCCTGACGACGACCACGAGAACGGAGCGGGGCGGCGGCCCTTCGACGGCCGCCCCGAGGACGACCTCTTCACGTGGGACGACATGGCGCGCGCGCAGCCGCCGCGGCCGGATCGCTCGCGGTCCGAAGACCCGCGGCCTCCCGAGGGTATCGAGCACCGACCGGGCCTCAAGGACGCCACGCAGCGCTTCGCTGCCGATGATGGCCTCGGCGATGAGTGGGACGAGTGGCTCGATCCCGGCGAGGGCGCGCAGCGCCGCGCGCCGCGCGCCGCGCGCGGACTCGGCGAGTCCGGCGGCCCCGGGCCGCCCGGACGGCCGCCGGGGCAGCGCAAGGGGCCGCGCCGCCGCAAGGCGTCGGCCGGCGCCGTCCTGGTCGCCATGCTCATCGGCTTCTTCGTCGCCGGCTTGCTGGATGCCAAAGCCATCGAGACAGACGTCAAGGGCGAGCCGCTGGGCGCCTGGCGAAGCATCGAGCTCGCCCTGCTGAGTCCGATGACCGCGCTCAGCGGCGCGCTCCGGCTCGACGGTCCCGCCGAGGCGTTGAACGCCATGCTCGGACGCGAGGAAGGTCCACATCACAGCTTGACCGAGGTGAAGAACAAGGCCAAGCCCAAGTGGCCGCGCGTCATCACCCGCAAGCGCCCTCTCAGGCTGTACATCGTCGGTGACTCGATGGCCCAGGTGTTCGGGTCGTCGCTCGAGAACCTCGCCGAGGACACGCATCTCGTCAAGGCCAAGCTGGAGTACAAGATCTCCAGCGGTCTCACCCGGCCGGACTATTTCGACTGGCCGCAGCGGCTCATCGACCAGCTCGTCGAGTACGACCCGGATGCCACGACGGTGCTCTTCGGCGCCAACGACGGGCAGAATGTCCTCTACAAGGGCAAGGTGCTCGAGGTCGGCAGCAAGGCCTGGCAGGAGGTGTACCAGACGCGCGTGGGGCGGGCGATGCGGATTCTCACGCGCGGCGGTCGCCGCGTCTTCTGGGTCGGCAACCCGATCATGCGTGATGCCGGCTACCGCGAGCGCATCGCGATGATGGACCACATCTACGAGGCGGAAGCGGCGAAGCACCCCGGGGTGACGTTCATCAACACCTGGCGTCTCATGGCGAACGGGAAAGGCTCCTATGCCGAGTACCTGCGCGACGACGACGGCGACCAGGTGCTCATGCGCGCTCCCGACGGCATCCATCTCACCCGCGCCGGCGGCGACCGCATGGCTCAGGGTGTGCTCGACGTCATCGAGAAGGACTGGGGGATCCCGCAGCAGCCGTGAGGCCGCCGGATGGGAGTGTCAGGCAGGCGGCCGTTCTCCGCTCGGCTCGTTCACCCAGTCCTGGGTGACGAACAGCCAGAAGGCGAGGCCGGCGTAGGCGCCGTAGGCGCCGAAGCGCCGGCTGATCGTGCGGTCGGCGACGAGCTTTCCCGGCGGCTTGCCGACCAGCCGCGCGTACTTGGGCCGCGTCCACGAGTCCAGGATGAGCCGCGAGTGGCGGCCCACCAGCATCATCACGTGCGCGGCCGCGTATGGCCCCACCCCGGGCAGCTCGAGGAGCCGGCGCTCTGCCTCGTCGTCGGGCAGCTCCGCGGACGGGGTCACGAGGAGCGCTTCCAGGTCGAGTCGGCCCCTTGCGACGGCGACCGCGAGGG
>Ga0207931_1000202_pt1 | contig 22740 bp, 18 predicted proteins | sample NGESurdeep092012_2_FD_184478 | JGI IMG/M metagenome (GOLD analysis project Ga0207931, IMG submission 184478) | Arctic peat soil microbial communities from Barrow, Alaska - NGEE Surface sample 415-1 deep-092012 (SPAdes) | ecosystem: Environmental > Terrestrial > Soil > Wetlands > Peat ...
GGTGGTAGCCGCACTGGTAAATCATCCGTTATGTTCGGATTGCTCGAGCAGCTCATTGCGCGCGGTCCGGACGCGCCTGGCATCTTTTTAGCAGACCCCCATCAGTCGTTATCGGATAGTTTTCTCCAGGCAGTAGACGATTTGCCAGCAGACCTCCGCAAAGAGGCCATCCGTCGCTTGCGGATCATTACCCCGGACCAGCCGGAAGTTATCCCGTTGAACTTGCTGGCAATCCCAAATTTCACATGGGCCGGGAATGCTATCATACAGATTGGCCGTAGAATTTGGGACGACTACTGGGGGCCTCGTATGCAGGCAGCTCTGCTGGCTTTATTTCGTATTGCCCACGCCTGGAATGCAAACCATCCGGAAAACAAGATGGGCTTGCTCCACGTTGTTTTTGCGGCCTTCAATAACAATTGGCGACACGATGCCCTTCAATACCTTCCACCAGTGGAACGCATGGGCTCTTTGGCCCTCGACGCCCTCCTGGGACAATTTACCGGTGAAGGTAAAAAATGGGATCAGGGTTGGGTGGTAGAGGTGATTTCACCGGTGCTGTCCAAAGTGATGCACATTCAGCTTTCGCCCTGGCTATTTTCTGCCATGCACCAGGATTCATTTGTTGACCTGGAAAAATGGATCAACGAACGCGCCTGGGTTGTCTTGAGACTGCCGTCTGGCACTATGGGGCACGAGGGAGCAAAACTGACTGCCGGTGTTATTTACAACGTCTTCGATGCCGCTTATCGTAGCGCCACGGTGACCAAGCAAATTCCTTACTATTTCATAATCGACGAGGCGCAAGAGATAGGCGGGGGGATGCGGTTGGAGTCCATGTTGTCAGAAGGCGCCAAGTTCGGCGCGCGCATGTTTGTACTTGCACAGTCGCTTTCAATGCTCAAAACCATAGTGGGTTTTGAGCCTGTGGTACAGGCACTTTTGGCAAATACATCAACGCAGGCATTTTTCTCGCCCGACCCGGAAGATGCTGTCCTGATCAGGGACACGCTATCATCGACGGCCCGCTTTGGTATCACTACTTTTGACCTTCCCACATTACATTGCTGGTTGCGCGCCCGCGTTAATAATGCCTGGCAGCCTCCAACATTGCTGGAAGTAAAACCCATGAAGCGCCCCATTCCAGAGCGCATCTCAGCACTTATTCGAGAAGTAATTGGTGCACATCCAGAAGATTATGTGTCTGGTGAAGGCTGGCAGGACAAGGCAGTTACCATGCTTTCGAGTATGGTACCGCCGGCTTATCAGGGCTATCTCAGCGAATTATTCCGCGGTTTAAAAGACAATGACGATCAGCCAATGCAACGAGAAGATCTTGCGGAATATGAAAAGGCTCGGGGTAAAGAATTAGATCCCCCGCCCACAACCGATAATAAACCGGGTTTTTAGATTATGCCGGAACAACAGAAAAGGATATTAACCAATGGTGTTAGTTTAGAGGCTGAACTCAATGTGTTAGCGGCCGTTCACGGATTTATGCCAGTCTTTCGTGAAATGATGCTTCCCCGCTTCCACCTCCTGGCTTGTGATGGTGCCCGGCAGTAAGATAGTAGCTGTAGCGTTGGGAGGAACAACGATATCCCATGCGAATTGATCATCCACAATCCGCCAGTCGCTCACGATCAGCCCGTAGATCGAATTTAATGTTGCCTTCGCGGATGTCAGGCTGCCGCCTGGTTGGGCGTGGAAGATGATATGCTTGTAGCCGGGCCGGGCCGGGTCGACGTTAATTCCAGCCACTACTGTATACAGCCAGTCGCCAATGGCCCCGTAGGCGTAATGGTTGAACGAGTTCATGCCAGGGTCTTGGAAGCCTCTATCATGCGTCCAGCCATCCCATCGTTCCCAAATGGTGGTCGCCCCCTGCGTGACGGCGTACAGCCAAGAGGGCCAAGTCTTCTGAAAGAGCAGTTTGTAGGCCACATCCAGACGCCCGAAACGGGATAACACATGTAAGAGGTATGGCGAACCAACGAAACCGGTGGACAGGTGCCAGCCGCGTTGTTCGATGTCGTTCACCAGGGTGTCTACAGCTGCTGGGCGCAACTCTTCGGGTAATAAATCGAAATGGAGGGCCAGCACATAAGCGGTCTGGGTCTGGCTGACGATCAGCCCTTCCTGGGTAACGAAACGGCGGTTGAAAGCCTCATGGACTCTCTCAGACATTTTCACGTAATACTCGGCATCGTTATCCTTGCCAAGCACCTGGGCGATGTTCGCCATCAGTCGGGCACTGTAGGCAAAGAAAGCAGTACCGATCAGGTCTTTGGATGTGCCGCCTTCGGTCTTGCCGCTGCCATCCAGGGCTAGCCAATCACCAAACCCGCCCCAGGGGTCTACCGTTGGGTGGCAACGGATTTCCCTTTGGCTGGTGCGGCTCAGATAATCCACGAAGCGTTTCAGAGCGGCATAATGCTTTTCGAGCAAATGCGTGTCGCCGTAACAAAGGTAGAGCGTCCACGGACATATTATCAGCGCATCAGCCCAGGCGGGGCCAGCATCCTTGTTGTTCCGTTCAGTGTTCGGAATTGTTTTTGGAATCCAACCTTCACGAGATTGCGATGCGACCATATCATCCAGCCATTTGGTAAAGAACCCTGCGATGTTCATGTTAAAAGCCGCAGTGCGGATGAAAACCTGGGCATCTCCCGTCCAGCCCAAACGCTCGTCACGTTGCGGGCAATCGGTCGGGATTTCAAGAAAGTTGTCCTTTTGACTCCATAGTATATTGTGCTGTAGTTGGTTGATCAGAGGGTCAGAGCATTCGAAGGTGCCCGTAGGTGGCGTGGCTGAATGGATGACAATGCCCGTAACCATGTCCGGACCAGGGTCACCCGTGAGACCGCCGACCTCGACGTAGCGGAAGCCGTGAAAGGTAAAGCGGGGTTCGTAAACTTCCTCGCTGTCTCCCTTCAGGGTGTAATAATCGGTTGCGCGGGCCAAGCGAAGATTCTCGCTATAAATAGTGCCATCCGGCTTGAGCATTTCAGAGAAACGCAAGCGAATGGTGGTTCCCTTTGGGCCACTGACTTTCAGACGCACGCGACCCGTTATGTTCTGGCCAAGGTCATAGATGTAACCCGAGTCGGTGGTCCGGGTCGGCTCTGCAATTGGCTTCAATTCCTGGATTCGGCGTACTAGGGGGCCTTGCTGGGCGACGATGGCAATGCCAGGATCTGGAAAGGTCGCGACACAATACCAACTCGAGTCGTCGAAGTTGGGTAAATTCCAGCCGGGAATATCACGTCGGGCATCGTAACTCTCGCCCATCATGATGTCCGATTCCAAGAGGGGGCCAGTGACAGTCTTCCAAGTGGAGTCCGTGACGATGATATACTCGCTCCTGTCAGCGTATACCAGCTTGAGCTGCGCCAGTAATTTGGGCCGATCACCAAAGAACTGCCGCGCCTCCCAGCCGACATGCCCACAGTACCAACCATCACCAAGGACGATACCCAATGCATTCTTGCCAGTTTGCAGAAGTTCAGTGACGTCATACACCTGATAAATTGTGCGATTGCGGAATTCCGGCCAACCGGGGGTAAAAATATCCTTGGTGACCAAGTTTCCATTTATGAAAGCCTCGTACAGCCCGAGGGCGGTGATGTAGAGCCTAGCTGCCGCAAGGGGCTTGTCAAGGATGAAAGGTTTGCGCAAGAACGGACATGGAGCCATTGTGTAAGGCCCGCCGGCGACGGACGATCCAATCCACTGCCCCTTCCAGTCCTTGCGGTTCAGCAGACCCATCTCCCACCAGGCAGGGGCGGAATAAAGGCTGGGTTTGCCGTTCTGGTCCCAGGTACGCACCTTCCAGGATACGCGCTGACCCGAGGCGAGGGCTGGACCGTTGTATACGATGTGGACGGACTGGGACGATTTCACTTTTCCAGTATCCCATATGACATCACTCCCAGAATTGATGACGATTTGATATGCCGTTTGTTTCGTACCCTGTCTGGTTGACTGAAGTTGCCAACTTAGACGCGGGAGAGGGACGTCCAAGCCTAATGGGTTTTTAAAGTATTCACAGCGTAGGTTAGTAGTCTCCATGGGAGCATCCTTTTGGTTAGTATTGCCGTTAGCAAGACCTTCGCCAAAATCAGGCTAAAGAAATAGAGCTTTCTGTAGTAGATCGGCAGTTAGCTTGCTCGATCTCACCCATGATCCAGTACCAATTCCCAATGCTTTCCAGTGCCACCGGTGTCTCTTCTGGAAACTCAACCAGAAAATTGCAGATAGCCCCTGGTGCGGGTGGGACACGCATCCGATTGACCCATTTTTCACTCAAACCTACCATCCTAAGAACACTTTCTATCCAAAATGTCAACGAGTCAAGTCCGGATCGTATTTAGCCACTAACGCCAAGGAATCATGTGGGCTGGCGGAAACCCATTGACGGAGATGGCGCATACCTTCGCGGATTAACGCCAGGACATCGTTTTTCTGGGCGGGGTCACGCTCACTTTGATCCCAAAGAACCAGAAGTCGACCTGCAGGATCGGCATCGTCACTAAGGTAGGAAGGATCGAGGAAGACCATTGCGGCCGCTACTCCCAGGGCGTAGCGGCATGGTATCACGCCTTCTGCCAACCCTAACCGCAGGGTGCCGATCAACCGGTCATCCCAACCCAGCTTGCGTTCGACATCCCGCCCCACCCTGTCCACCGCATCAGCCAACCAGGGATTACACATGCGGGTCAGCAGGTCATCGGCATAGACAGCATAACCCTCTGGTGTAAAGAGAGAATCGAGCCCGCTGTAACGATGGATCAGCGCAGCACCTGATTCCTCGATAAAAGCCTGGCGCAGGAACTTCATGATACCTGGAACAGAAGGCAGATCAGCAATGCGCTTGACGCCTAGCAGTGCCCCAATATAAGCTGCGAGAGCATGGGTGGCATTGTGGCCGAACAGCTTGGCCTCCTCGAAAGGCAACAGATCATCTTTTTCGATAAAGGTCGTTATGCCACGCTGGAAGACCGGCTCGCCATTGCCTTCAACGAAACCGATCCGTGAGATGAGGATGCGGTTGAACGCCTCGACGAGGAAGGCGCGGTCGTTGTCAGGGGTTATGGGGGTGAGGTACAGGGCCTTGATATCTGTATTTCCGGTGATTACACCGCTCATTTTACCGATGACCGTGTTCAAGAAGCGCACGCAGTTACAGACAGCCCCGTATTCGGTGGGTGGGATCTCCGTCAGCACCAATTCCTCCAGGATCTCTGCGGCATGGTTGTGGTTCTCGGCAGCATAGATGACTGCCCGCGGCCCGCCCATCTCGGCCTTGACCTTTAACCCGGTAGCCAGAATGCGGCAAAGACTCTCCGGACCAGGAGAACCGTAGAAACGCGTCCCTGGCACGGCGGTGCCGATCTCGTGCGCAGCAGCGACTGCTTCTATCAACTGCTGCCGGTCTGCATCGACCGCCGGATCATAGATCTCAATCGGTCCGATGCGAGACGCTCTTATATGGTCGGTATGGGCAATGTTGACCGTCAAATATCCGTCATTATCACGTACGCGACGTACCGTATCGGGTAGCACCTCGGCGACAACTAGACGTTCAAAGGCGCTCGATTCGAGAGCCTCATATAGGAAAAGGCCGGATTGAATAGCGCCTAGCCCAAAGCCAACATATGTTTTGTCTCCGATCAAGCTCATCGCACTTCTCCGCCATCCACCAAAAAGGCTTGCTCATCGCCGACAGCCCAGCGGACCACATTCAGGTCGCGTGGGGCCGATGCCACCCTCCAAGCAACAGCACAAGTCTGAACCGCACAGACTGACCGCAAATTGCTATTAGGGCAGCATCAGGCGCAGGAATTCCTCTTCTGCCTCTTTGGTCCATTCGCGCCCGTCGCGCAGTCTGGCATAAACGCCAGGTAGCTTGTCCTTCAGCTCGAGTAGCGGCGTAAGCGGGAATTCCTTGATGTTGGGATAGATCAGGATCTTACCGAGGAAAGAGGCATCCATGATTGCCTGCATACCGTCACGCGCAGCGTTGAGCGAGCCGATGGCAGCCACTGAGCGGATGGGCGCGAGCTCGCCCCTTTCGGTCTTCTCGATTACCACCTGCATGTCGGCCATCACTGAGCCGGAGTGCCCAATCACCCGCACACCCTTCAGGTAAACGTCATTCAAGTCGAGGAAGGCCATTGTGCCGCGCGCTACTCCAGCGAATACGTTCATCACACCCTTCGGCCCTAGCCATATAGCCGCGTCCGAGATGATCGCCGGGCTGGGTACAAGGACTACGATATCGTCGAAGCCTTCTTCACGGAACCGATCCATCCCGGCCTGATACTGCTCTTTATTCGTCGGGTTGAGACAGATGAATTCGATACCTCTTTGGCGCGCCTCGATCCCAAGGGTGTTACATAAATCATCCAACCGCAGGTCACTGACGTCCGTGCATATGATGGTCGCTGGCGGATCGGCAAATTGAACGGCTCTCTGGACATGCATACGCCCCATCGGCCCGCCGGCGCCGATGAACCAGGTCTTGCCACCTTTACGCAACGCGGAATGCACCTGTGGCTGAGTGTAAGCCTGGGCTATGTCTCCACTTGTTCCGCCTACGTAGACCCAACGGTTGTAGTGCACCCGCCCCACATCCACGCTGACCTTGCGGGGCATAGGTGCATCAGACACCAAGGCTAAGATGGCCAGATAGGCCAGATGAGGGCTGACCTTCTCCACGAGGTCGGGGTCTGCCCCCAGTAGGACGATGTCGTCGACCTGTTCCACCGGCGGATTTTCTACGTCGTTGACCTCGACCACTTCCACACCTAATTTGCCGGCGCGGCTTTTCAGCCAGTTAACGAATTTCCCGCCCACGTTCGTGAGTAGCAGTCTGGCCGGGTGAGAAGCCGCGTCAAAGCCAGCGCTGATGGTGTAATGCTTAAGGCCGCCCGCGCCAATGATCCACAAGGTCCCCCCCGGTTTGATTTTCGTGCGATATTCCAAACGATAGGCGGCTACCACACACGCCCATGGCTCGGCCAGGGCAACATCGGCGTAGCTGCGCTCGGGGGAGACCGGGATAAGGCAATTGCCGTAATCGCTCTCAAGAATGCGTTTATCAATCACAGAATACTGCGACAGGCCGCCCTGGATCAAATACCCGTAGGCCATAGGGACGCTCTTATAGACGATGTCAGTCTCCAAGGTAAAGCGCTGGCCCACCTGATATTGGCCGCGTAAGTTCTCACCCACGCCCACGATGGTGCCGCTGATTTCGTGTCCAAGCACCACCGGCTCTTTTCTCATGTCACGCTGGATACGCGGGTGCACTTGACCTTGCGCGATCACCTTGGTATCTGAGAAGCATAGCCCACAGGCATCGTGACGGATGAGGAGTTCGTCCGGCCCATATTGAGGTAGAGGTACAGAGATTGGTTTTCCATCCACGCCCATGTTTTCGAGACTTGCACCATACAGTGGCCAAAGGTGATAGTTCGATGGCAAGGGAATTTTGCCACGTTGGTATTCTTCCAGCTTTTCAATCATGAGGGTTCCTCCAATTTATGCTCAAATTCCGACTACCCAATGATTAAGATTGGAATTGCAGGTGAGTGCAGCGGGTACTATCTTAAGTCGTTGAGTGACGGGAACGCATCCGGGGTGCGGAGCGTCTGGGCGAGCCGTGCGCGATATAGGATGAACGAGCCCATCCAATTATTTGGCTCTCAGTCGCACTACCTTGTCTGGGGCAGTACTGCCGTACTGAGGCCAAATTGGTTTTTAAAACTTCTGACCCATAAATCTGCGCCCATCCGCAACTACAGAGGAGTGTATCCTGAGTGAGGATCCAATTTCAATCCCTATTGTAAGCTACATTGCTATTGATGCCCACAAGCACTATGTGATGGTAGGTGGTTTGAATGCCCGCCAGGAGACGGTGCTGCCCGCTCACAGGGTGGACATGGAGAACTATCCCAAAGGGGCGAAAGCCAATCTGAGGCCGGGCGACGCAGTGGTGATCGAAGCCACGACGAACACCTGGACGTTGTATGATGTCACCTTGCCGTATGTGAGCAAGGTGGTGGTGTCGTATCCGTTGGATGTGAAGCAAATTGCCATTGCGCGGGTGAAGATAAGTGGAAAAGGAAATTTAGACACGAAAAAGGGCATCATTAAGGTGCGCGATTGGAGAAATTATACCCAAGTGAAAACAAATATCGGCCAGCCGGAAAGCGCAGATTGTTCTGGAAATGTTCCGCGAAGATAAAAGCGTTGCCCAGAGCGCCTCTGAAAGCGGGATTCATCCGAATCAGGTGCACCTCTGGAAGAAGCAAACCCTGGAGAACTTCTCGCAGTTGTTCGAGGATGACCGCAAAGACGAGAAAGCCAAGCAAGCCGAGCATGAACGGCAACTCAACCAATTGTATGGCGAAATCGGCCGTTTGAGCCCGCAGTTGTCCTGGCTTAAAAATAAATATGGCATCAACCCTGAGCAGGAAGGCTCGGAGGACATGCTTGAACCTTGTCACCCGCAGGTGTCCCTCAAAGCACAAGCAGAACTCCTGGAAGCCAGGTACTCCAGGCTGTTCTACCAACCTGTGCCGCCTTCGCCAAAAGAAGAGGCGATCAAATGCCGCATTGACCAGATCTACATAGCGCGACCCTACTATGGCTCACTGCGGATCACAGTGGTACTGAACCGGGAAATGCCTGTTTCGCGGCCGACCGTGGAGCATTATTTGCGCGAAATGGGCATTCCTGGCCTTGCGCTAGATCCCAATACCAGTAAATCGGCCCCCCAGCATCCGATTTACCCGTACCTGCTCAGGAACGTCACGGCTGCCTACTCCAATCATATCTGGGGTATCGACGTCACCTACATCCCCTTGAAAGCGGGCTGGCTATATCTGGTGGCCGCCTTGGATTGGTTTTCAAGGTTCATCGTGGGCTGGTAATTGAGCCAAGCGCTCGAACTCGATTTCGTGCTCAAGACGGTGGATGAAGCTCTGCTGCAAGCCGTGTCCCATATTTGGAACAGCGATCAGGGCAGTCACTTTACCAGCCTGCAGTATATCGATCGCTTGTTGGCCGACCAAGTCCAGATTAGCATGGATGGCTGGGGATGCGCCAGAAATAATATCTTCACCGAGCGGCTTTGGTGTACCGTCAAGTACGAAGACGTCTATCTCCACGAATACACTGGTCCGAAGGAGGTTTTTCGCAGCCTAGTGCAATACATCTACTTCTACTACTACGAAAATCCACATCAGGCGCTGGACTACCAGACGCCTGCACAGGTCTATGGCGTGAGCCTGCCTGTGGTACACTCAACCTGACAGGTCGAGCCTGTCGAAACCTTAACAAATCAGTACACATTAAACTGACCCATTTTCTACTCTAAAAAACCTTTGCCACCTCAACAGATCGCTCATCCGGTTCAGACCACTCCCTAAGAAGTTGGAAAAAACTGTCCAAGTTTAGGCGTCCACTACAGAATCTATATTATGAAATTCAAACACCATCTTTCACTGAGTTCTTGAGAAGCAACTTATGGAAAAGACTTCTGGAAACCGCCCCACAATTGACAAAACCATAGATCTCGAAAACATGAAAAAATGGTTCACAGATCGTAAGGCAATGATTAAGCGATTCCAGGGAATATTGGAAAATGATTTACCATCTCAAATATTAGTTTTTTATGGGCGTGGGGGTGTTGGAAAAACCACATTGTTAAATTTCTTACAGAAAAATTATTGCTATAAGGATAATAAAGAAATACCCTCTATCTATGTAAATCTTCGGCCTGATTACATGCACACCAGCGCCGTGGAAATAATGTGGTTTATCAGGTCTCAATTAAACACCTCGAATCGAAAATTCGTTTTTCCAAGATTTGATTTGCTATTCGGGGAACTATGGGAAAAGGTTTACAAGCTCCCGATAAAGGAAAATTCAACTCTTCTTCCACACGATGCAAAATGGTTGAATGATCTTATAAATGTCGTTGAATTGATCCCTACCCTTGGAGATATTGGGAAAGCATTGAATACCATTCTTCCATTGGGCGGTCGGATAAAAACATGGCTCGGGCGCGAATCCGTTCTAAAATGGCTAGCTGAAAATATCGAAGATCCATATAAAACTAATTGGAAAACAGCTTTGAAATATATGGGAATAGGAGAGTTTCAAGATTTACTCCCTAAAGCTTTAGCCGCTGATTTGGTTGATATTGGCGAGAAACTCAAAGAGCCTGGAAAAAACATTCTGATATTCATAGACAGTTATGAATTCTTACAGGACTTACTAGGGTCTGTGAACGGTAAAGAGGCTCCAAATTTTCTACAATCATTATCTTGTGAACTAATAAAAACAAGGACGAAAGCGCTGATAATTATTGCTGGGAGAAATAGAGTACGATGGGGAGAATATCAATCCTACCATATGCAGTGGGTAACAGACCAAGATTCCATATGGTCCGTTGGAATAGAATGTAACTCAAATGAAAAATATATCAGCACGTACCTCGAACAATACTCGCTTGACAATTTCTCGGAAGAAGATGCCCTTGAGTATTTGCATAAAAGAGGAGTTAAAGATGCCTCTCTCGCGGAACTCGTTTTTCAAATATCGAGGGGATATCCTTTAGCATTGAGTACCTCTGTTGACCTTATTCGAGAATCAACCGAATCGATAACCAATGATCTTAAATGTCTTAGAGGCGTATTATCAAAATACTCGCTTCTAACAAAAGAGTGGCAGGATGAATTAAATTCTTGGTTATTAAAGAAGCTATTAGAGCAACTAGCACATAATGGGAAAAACGATTTAGTCCGTCTATTGAGAGCCGCATCGATTTCCAGATGGTTCAATGAAGATTTATTATTCGATGTTGTTGGCGGTTCCAATATCCAAGAGAACCTATCTCATTTGATTCAATATTCGTTCATTGAACTTCATCCCCAGAAGGTGGGTTTTCGAGGGAAACCAATCTACCATATCCATCCAATAATTAGGAAAATGGTACTGGATAATATTCGGTTTGAAGCACAGAGTAAGGTATGGAATGAGGCGACTCTAGCATTTTTCGAAAATGCAGCCAAGAGTAGCACCAATGATAACGAAAAATTCTTGTGTGAGATCGAATCTTGTTACCAATTTGCGCTCTATAACAGGAAAGCCGGCCTTAAAAATCTTGAGGCATTCTTTGTTAGAGAACTTAGATCACGAAATTTATCTCATTGTGAGAGTATTTTACAAGCAACAATTGATATAGAAACTTGGTCGGATTACGAAAAGGCAAAGCTTCTTTCCCTACAGGGGCGGCTAGAAATTGGCCAAGCACAATATAATTTGGCTCTTCAACGATTTTCTTCGGCCATGGATTTGATCGGAGAAGAGACTGATACTGAGAATCTGAGAAAAGAGCTTATTATTTATCAAGACGAGGCGAACAGACTCGTCCACAAAACGAGTGGGATACAATAAAACCCCCCCGTTATGAATATTCAAGGGAAAAAGCAGAAAACTCCTTCTGTAAAAATCACCCATATTCAGCAAGCAAAATTACCGGCTTTTAAAGCGCAGCATGCAGAAGGGGACCATAACTGTTGAAATTTGTTGAAACTTGTAAAGATTGACATATTTCGACAAACCGGGTAGGATGGAAATATTTCAACCGTTCCCACCCACACGCACCCGTCCGCGAGAAAAAATTGACCACCTTCGAGCGACGCCAACGTTTAATGACTATCCTGAGAGAGCAGACCGGGATCCTTGTCCCGGAGGTAGCTGAGCTCTTGGGTGTTTCTGAAGGGACCATACGCAACGACCTCAACTCCCTGGCCGGTTTAGGGCAGGTGAGGTGTGTGCGCGGAGGCGGTGTGCTCCTGGATGAGCAGCAAAATCGCAGCCCCATTTTCGCCACGCGTCTAATGACCCACCGCAGCACCAAGCAATCCATTACCCAGCAGGCGGCCAGCTTAGTCAAAGACAACGACTCGGTTATCCTAGATTCCAGCACTACATCGTATTACCTGGCCTGCTGCCTAAAAGAGCGCCGCGACCTGACTGTTATCACTACCGGTATCGAGTCAGCCCGTGAGCTGGCAAAAAACTCATCCAACACAGTCATCTTACTGGGAGGCATCTTGCGCGCGGACGGGACCGCCACCAGCGTGCCGATGGGTGAGCAATTCCTCGATGATTACCACATCAAGACAGCCTTCGTCTCGTGCAGCGGGTTTACCCCCCTGGGTGGCCTGACGGACGTAGATATCTACGAGGCCCTGATCAAGCGCAAGTTGATCACCAGCTCAGGCAGCACGGTCGCCTTGATCGATGCCAGCAAGTTCGGCCGTATGGACCTGACCGCCTTCGCCCGCACGGACCAGATAACCCACCTGTTCACCGATCGCGGCCTCTCCCCCGAGTGGGTCAAAATACTGAAGCAGGCCGGGGTTACTTTTACCCTATGCGGCGAAAAAACGGAGCCGGTGTGACTGATATTCCTCTCTACCTCGGTGAGGAAGCTGTAGCTGCCCTGGTCCAGTACTGCGTCGCGCAAGGCCTAGACCGCTTCTTGCTGGTGGCAGATAGCAACACCTATCCAGTCTTGGGGCAGAAACTGGAAGCGGCGCTCAAGGGCCGCGGCTGGGACATCAGGTCGGTCGTCTACAGCGAGCCGGCCGTCGTCCCCGACGAGGAGTTCATCTTCCAGGTGCTCCTGAAGGCCGACGATGTAAAGCGAACCTACCTGGCGGTTGGCTCAGGCACGCTGACCGACATCACCCGCATTGTCAGCCACCGGACCCGCTGCCAGTTCATTTCCGTGCCGACCGCTCCCTCGGTGGATGGTTTCACCTCGCCGAGCGCCTCGCTGGTTGTGCGGCGTATAAAGAAAACGGTTATGGCCCAGCCGCCCATGGCAGTCTTCGCCGACTTGCCGACACTGGTGGCCGCCCCGCAGACGATGATCGCTGCTGGCTACGGCGACATCCTGGGCAAGGTTGTCGCCCTGGCCGACTGGCAGCTCGGGCATCTCTTCTGGGACGAACCCTACAGCCCCGAAATCGCTGCCCGCGTGCGCTCCACCTTGGATGCTTGTATCGAAGCCACGGAAGAGATCGGCCAAGCCTCGCCCGCCGGGATCCGCAAGCTTATGTTCAGCCTGGTCGATTCGGGCTTGTGCATGCTGGACTATGGCAACTCGCGCTCATCTGCTGGGTGTGAGCATTACATGTCCCACTTCCTGGAGATGAAGCTGCTGCGCGAGGGCCGGCCTGCCGTATTGCATGGCGCCAAGGTAGGCTTGTGCTCGTTGCTGGCCGCGGATCTGTACGCCCAGCTCAGGCAGATGGACCGCGCCGAGGCAGTGACCCGGCTTGCAGCCGCGGCGCAGCCGGAGCGTACCGCCGATATGCAGCGTATCCGGCAGGCCTTCGGCCCAATCGCCGAGAGTCTGTTCGTCGAGCAAGCCCCCTTCCTGAATATGACCGTCGCAGACTTCGACCGGCTCAAGCAGCGTATCCTCGCTCACTGGGATGAAGTCCAGGCCCTGGCAGCGGAGGTGCCCGCTCCGGAAAAGCTGGCCGACCTGCTGGGTCGGGCAGGCGGTGCGACCCGTCCCGCCGATCTGGGCTTGAGCGATGAGGAAGTGAAGCAGGCGCTCGCTGATTCCCACTTCCTACGCAACCGATTCACGATCTGCAAGCTGGGGCGCATTATAGGTCTAAAAATTGGTACTTAGGAGATGATCGTATGTCAGTAGAAGCACCCTATCCCGAGTTGGACGAATACCTGGCCTGGATCGGCGAGGCCGGCTGGAGGATATCGGAAATCGAGGCCAGCGAAGGCTCGGCCGGAAACATCTCGGTGTGCATTGGCTGGCCGACGGAACTGCGCCGCAAGTTCCCCCTGGTCGAACCCCTGGACCTGCCTCTGGCAGTGCCCGAGCTGGCTGGGATGACCCTGGTCATCACCGGCTCGGGCCGGCGGCTGCGCGACATCATCCAGGAGCCGACCGCCAACTTGGGCTGCCTGGTGGTGGACAAGGGCGGTAAGACGGGGAAGCTGTTCACCTCGCCCAAACGCCTCTTCGCCAACCTGACCAGCGAGCTGAATTCGCACCTGGCCGTCCACCGCGACCAGATCGGCAGCTCGGGCACCAACTTCCATGCCGTTATCCACGCCCAGCCGCGCCACTTGACCTACCTGAGCCACATCCCGAGCTACCAGGATCAGAAATACTTGAACCAGCACCTGCTGCGCTGGCAGCCGGAGACGATCATCAACCTGCCGGAAGGGGTCGGCTTCGTGCCCTTCAACGTGCCCGGTTCGCAAGCCCTGATGTCCGCCACGCTCAAGATGCTGCACCAACACCGCGTAGTCATCTGGGCCAAGCACGGTGTCGTGGCTCGCTCCGATACATCCGTCAAGCGCAGCTCCGACCGCATCGAGTACGCCGAGACGGCCGCTAGCTACGAGTACCTGGACCTGGTGGCGGGTGAGCACGGCGAAGGCCTGAGCGTGGACGAGATCCGCGCCATCTGCAAGGCGTTCAACATCCAGCAGAGCATCTTTTGAATCCTGGACGAGAGGCTGCAAGCGCGGAATTTTTATCATAATGGATTACAAATGAAAGGTACTTATTAATTTTGGATATTTCCGTCATGTTCTTGGTGGTCTGGGTGTTGAGTTCTTTTATTGAGGAGAAATGATCATGGGTTACTTGCAAAAATACGACGCCGAGGTTGACCAGTTCATTTCCGTGTGCGGCTGGCTGGCGCAAAGTCTGTACGTGACCAGCTGCGGCGGCAACCTGGCATGGAAGCTGGAAGAGAACCTTCTGCTGATCACCCCGACCAAGATGAACAAGGGCCTCTTGGGCGCCGCGGACCTGGTCTTCATCGACTTGCAGGGCAAGATGGTGGAAGGGACTCTCCTTCCGACCGGCGAGACACCCATGTATCTTACCTTTTTCAAGATACGTCCCGACATCGTCTCGGTGATCCACTGCCACCCGCCGGCGACCTGCGCCCTAGCCATCACCAAGGGCAAGAACTGGCTGATGCGTCCGCTCTTCCCCGAGACCACCATCGAGGTCGGGCCGGTACCAATCGTGCCCTATGGGGAGCCCCTCACCGAGAGGCTGGCCAAAAACTTCAAGCCGTTCCTGCCCCGTTACAACAGCTTTATTATGGAGAACCATGGGCTGGTGTCGATGACGCGTGGTGCCATTCGGGAAACCTTGATGAACATCCAGATCCTGGAGATGACCGCCCGGATGCTGATCCTGGCATTGCAGGCTGGCCGGATCAAAGAGCTCGACCGCCAAGCCGTCCGGGACTTGAGCAACACCATGCGCACGCGTGACCTGTCCTTGATGGGTGCCCCGGGCATCAATTCCTCGCTTGAGGCACTGTACTTCGATTAGGAAGCCGTCGTGGAAACGCTCACCCGTATGGAAGCCCAGTTGAACGACTTCTCCTCTGCCAAGCGGGCTCAGGTCCTGGAGGCGTTAATCGCCTCCGGTGAACCATCTGCCGCCGTGCGGCCGGTTGTCAACCTGCACTGCCATACGTTCTTTTCCTTCAACGCCTTCGGCTATTCCCCCAGCGGGTTGGCCTGGCTGGCCCGCCAGCGCGGCTTCCGGGCGCTAGGCATCGTCGACTTTGATGTGCTGGACGGGGTGGATGAGTTCCTGGACGCCTGCGAGCATCTGGGGGTGCGCGGTTCGGCTGGCATGGAGACGCGCGTCTTCATTCCCGAATTTGCCAGCCGCGAGATCAACTCCCCAGGTGAACCGGGGGTGTTCTACCACATGGGCCTGGGCTTCACCTCCGGCCAGGTCCCGGCAGTGGCTGCCCCCATCCTGGTCGACATGCGCCACCGGGCTGAAAAACGCAACCGCAGCATGCTGGCGCGCATCAACGCGTTCCTGTCGCCGGTAACGCTGGATTACGACCGTGACGTGCTCCCGCTCACCCCGGCCGGCAACGCCACCGAGCGCCACATGCTGGCGGCTTACCTGCGGGCCGCCGCCAGGCGCTTCCCGGACCCGGTTCTTTACTGGGCTGAAAAGCTCCAATTAGCGCCCGAGCAGGTTGCCTCCCAGATCGGGGACGCCGTCAAGTTCCCAAACACGCTGCGGGAGAAGCTGATGAAACGCGGCGGGGTCGGGTATGCCCAGCCGGGGCCGGAGACCTTCCCGTCCGTGGATGAAGTCAACCGGCTGATCCGCGCTTGCGGCGCGCTACCCTGTGCCACCTGGCTGGATGGCACCTCGGCCGGCGAGCAAGCGGAGGAGGAGCTGCTCAGCCTTTTGATCGGCAAAGGCACCAGAGCCCTCAACATCATCCCGGACCGTAACTGGAACATCTCCGAACCCGATATACGCCGCTTGAAAGTGCAAAAGCTACACGCGGTCGTGGCCCTGGCCGGCAAACTCGACCTGCCCCTCAATGTCGGTACCGAGATGAACGCCCCCGGCCAGAACCTGGTCGACGATTTCGAGGCCCCCGAGCTAACTCCCGTTCGCCAAGCCTTCATGGACGGCGCGGATTTCATTTACGGCCATACCGTCCTTCAGCGGGTGCTGGGCCTGGGATACGAGAGCGAGTGGGCAAGGACACATTTGCCCGCGCGCCGACAACGGAATGCCTTTTACACACAGGTAGGGCGTCTGACAGCGCCAGGGCAAGCCGGGATGGCCCGGCTGACGACCTTGACCTCCGGCTTGTTGCCGGCTGAGGTGTTGGGCAGGTTGACGTATCCGGCTTGATTTGGACAAGACTCAAGCTAGCTTTACCTCCGATTTGATATTCCGATGACTCACCACTACCTCCTGGCACACGACTTGGGAACAACCGGAAACAAGGCCACTCTCTTTGATGCTGAAGAGGGAGTGGCGCTGGCCTCTATTTTTGAGTCTTACCCCACGGCTTACCCGCAGCCCGGATGGGCCGAACAATGTCCAGCCGATTGGCAGAGGGCCATCTGGCAGTGCACGCGCCGTCTTCTCTCCCAAACGGGTGTCGAATCTGGAGCGATTGCAGCCGTGAGTTTCAGCGGCCACATGCAAGGTGCGTTGCTAGTGGACCGGCAGGGTACGCCCTTGGGCCGAGCTATTATTTGGGCCGACCAGCGAGCCACGGCCCAGGCCGATTTTGTGGGCTTGGTTTGTGACGCTCAGGCACTCTATCACCTTACCGGGCAGCGCCTCAGCCCCACCTATACGGCTCCCAAAGTACTGTGGATCAAAGAGCATTACCCAAGGGTCTATGACCAAGCATACAAAGTATTGCAGGCCAAGGACTATGCAGCTTTCTTGCTGACGGGTGTTTTTGCCACCGATTACTCTGACGCGTCGGCAACCCTGCTCTTTGATCTGGTTGGCAGACGATGGGCCTCCGACCTGATCGCGGCGCTTGGGCTGAACGGCGAGATCTTCCCCGAGGTGCATCCCTCGACCACCATTATCGGCCATGTGACTCCAGCAGCGGCTTCCGCCAGCGGCCTGATGGCCGGCACGCCGGTCGTCATTGGAGGCGGAGACGGTGCTTGCGCCACGGTCGGGGCCGGCTCGGTGAGGGAGGGCGAGGCGTACGCTTATCTGGGCTCATCTTCCTGGATTGCCGTGACCACCCGGCAGCCGATCTATGACCCTCAGCAGCGCACCTTTACGCTCGCTCATCTCATTCCTGGCTTTTATTGCTCCCTCGGCACTATGCAAGCGGCCGGCGGAGCCTATGAATGGCTGGAACGCCTTCTTTACCCGGAGGGGAATGCGCAGGCTCTGCAGACAATGGATACTGAGGCTGCCAGCATACCTGCGGGAGCACATGGCCTTTTGTTTCTGCCTTACCTGATGGGTGAGCGTAGTCCATACTGGAATCCACGAGCCCGTGGTGCCCTGGTCGGCCTGGCCATGACCCACGGCCAGGCAGAATTCGCCCGGGCGGTGCTGGAAGGGGTAGCTCTTAATCTCGGGTTGATTCTGGAAGCTCTGCAGGCGCAGAAGGTACAGATTAGCAGGCTACTCTTGATTGGCGGTGGTGCCAAGAGTACGGTCTGGCGCCAAATCCTGGCGGATGTGCTCGAGTTGCCAGTCTGGTTGCCCGCACTGACCACCGAGGCCACGGCCCTGGGCGCGGTGGTCGCAGGCGGTGTAGGAGTAGGCCTGTTTGCAGATTTTAGTGTCGTTGACCGCCTGGTCTGCCTGCGCGAAGCTGAGCAACCGGAGCCTGCCCGTCATCAGCATTATGCGGCTCTGCTCGATCTTTTCAGGCAGACTTATGAGGCCCTCAATCCCATCTTTGCCAAATTAGCCGGACTCGCGGCTGGGAAACCAGGCTTGGAGAAATGACAGAAAAGAGGAACGTATTAACAAGCGCAATAAATCAAACCACTTACAAGGAGAGAAGCATAAATGGCAAAGCAAACCGGTAAAAAAGTTCGTGTGGCAATCGTCGGCGTGGGAAACTGCGCCTCCTCGCTGGTGCAAGGCGTGGAGTTCTACAAGAACGCCAAAAAAACCGAAACCGTCCCTGGCCTGATGCACGTCAACCTGGGCGGATATCACATCCATGATATCGAGTTCTCTGCCGCCTTCGACGTGGTGGATACCAAAGTGGGTTTGGACCTGAGCGAAGCCATCGCTGCCTTCCCCAATAACACCATCAAGTTTTCCGACGTCCCCAATCTGGGCGTGAAAGTCGAGCGAGGCATGACCCACGACGGGTTGGGCAAATACCTGAGTAAGGTGGTAAAGAAGGCACCCGGCCCCACCGCCGACATTGTCAAGATCCTTAAAGAGACCAAGACCGATGTAGTGGTCAGCTACCTGCCAGTCGGTTCGGAGGAAGCCACCAAATGGTATGTGGAGCAGGTGCTGGAAGCCGGCTGCGGCTTCGTCAACTGCATCCCGGTCTTCATCGCCTCGCAACCCTACTGGCAGAAGAGATTTGCCGAGCGCGGCCTGCCGATCATTGGCGACGATATCAAGAGCCAGGTGGGTGCCACGATCACACACCGCGTCCTGACCACCCTCTTTCGCGAGCGCGGTGTCCGCCTGGACCATACCTACCAGCTCAACTTCGGCGGTAACATGGACTTCTACAACATGCTGGAGCGCGAGCGGCTGGAGTCGAAGAAAATCTCCAAGACCCAGGCGGTGACCTCCATGCTGGGGTTCGAGATGAATCCCGACGACATCCACGTCGGGCCGTCGGACTATGTGCCGTGGCTGACCGACCGCAAATTCTGCTACATCAAGATGGAAGGCACAACCTTCGGCAACGTGCCCTTGAACCTGGAGTGCAAGCTGGAAGTATGGGACAGCCCTAACTCGGCAGGCGTGGTCATCGACGCCGTGCGCTGCGCCAAGCTGGCTCTCGACCGCGGCATCTCCGGCGCTCTGCTGGCCCCGTCGTCTTACTTCATGAAGTCACCAGCCGAGCAGTACACAGACGATATAGCCCGCCAGAAGACCGAAGACTTCATCGCCGGGAAGTAAACCTCAGATTTGATATAATCTTTCTCTCAACTCTGAAGCTCTCCAATTGGAAGAGTAAAAATAGGTGAGGAAACATCCTGAAAAGGACTCGTATGAAAGATAGAATTTTGCAAGACCGCATCGCCCTGGTTACCGGCGGAGCGCAGGGACTGGGGCAAGCCATCTGCGAGCGGCTGGCAGCCGAAGGCTGCCACATCGTTATCGCCGATCTGAACGAAGAAAAGGCGGCCCAGACCGCTGAGGCTATCCGCGCCAGTACTGGCCGAAGCGTCATCGTCTTCAAGGTGGACGTGACCGACGAAGCCCAGGTCGAGGCGCTGGTCGCCCACACTGTCAAGGAGTTCGGACGCCTCGACATCCTGGTGCACAACGCCGGCATCCTAATCGCCGAGGAGATCACGGAGTTCCCGGCTGAGAAGTGGCGCGCCGTGATGAACGTCAACCTGTTCGGCTACTTCCTGTGCGCCAAATACGCTGCGAGAGTCATGAAGAGGCAGAAGAGCGGCGTAATCCTGGAGATCAACTCCAAGTCCGGCAAGAAAGGCAGCTTCAAGAACTCGGCCTACGCGGCCTCAAAGTTCGGCGGCATAGGCCTAACCCAGAGCATCGCCCTCGAGCTGGCCGAGTACGGCGTACGCGTCAACGCCATCTGCCCCGGCAACCTGCTCGACTCGCCCCTGTGGACCGAAGGCTCGAACGCCCTGTTCAAGCAGTACGCCCGCAACCGACGGATTACCGAAGAAGAAGTGCGCCGGATCTACATAGGCCAGGTGCCGATGAACCGCGGCTGCACTTACGACGACGTCTGCAACGTGATGATCTTTCTGGCCTCCGACCAGTCCAGCTACATGACTGGCCAGGCCATCAACGTGACTGGCGGGCAGGAGATGCGTTGAGCGGCCAGCCCACTCCGAAAAACGCTTCTTCGCCGACTACCTGTTCGACCTAGACGGGACAGTCTACCTGGGGGAAGCCCTGCTCCCCATGGCTGGCAAGACCCTGGCGGCGCTTCGAGCCCGGCGGCGCGTGCACGATCTTCATCTCCAACACCCCGACCCATACGTGCGAATATGCTGTCATGACATTCTCTTCCGCTGGTCAGCCGGCCAGGTTGGCGTAGAACTTGATGGCTGGCAAATCATTCCCTACCAGCCAGTTCGCTCTTCTCGTAACCTTTGATCTCGGCCATAAAGTCCATTCCCAGGGGAACGCCCTTGCGGGTGCAATAGGCATCCCAGACAGCGCTGAACGGCATGGACTTCAATTCTTCCTGCAAGTCCAGGCGGCTGGAGAAATCCCCTTCTCTTTCATACTCATCGAGCCTCTCGACTGGGTCGAGCTGCGCCAGGAGCAGAGCCCGCAAGGTACTGCGCGCCCCAATCGCCCAGGCTGCGATACGATTGATACTGGCATCAAAGTAGTCCAGGCCGATGTGAATGCGTTCCAAAGCCTGGCTGCGGATGGCTTCCCGGGCGATGGCTTGCAGGTCATCGGTTAAGGTTACTACATGGTCGCTGTCCCAGCGGACACCGCGGCTGACATGCAGAAGAAGCCCCTCCAGGTAGAGCATGAGTGAAGAAATCTTATCGGCAATGCTCTCGGTGGGATGGAAATGTCCGCTGTCGAGGGTCAACAAGATCTTCCGGCTGACGGCATAGGCCAGGTAGAACTCCATCGATCCGGTGACGTAACTCTCCGAACCCAGGCCAAAGAGTTTGGGTTCAACCGCGTCCAGGTTGAGGCGCGGGTCGATCTTTTCGGCAAGGATGGTATCCAGGGATTCGAGCAGCAGGCGACGTGGGGTCTGGCGGTCGGCAGGGGTATCTTTGAAGCCATCCGGGATCCAGATGTTCGTCACGGCAGGCGTACCAAGCTGTTGCCCAAAATAAGCACCAATCCTGCGGCAGGCAATGCAATGTTCCACCCAGAAACGGCGGATGGCTGGATCCTGGTGGGAGAGAGTGAAACCGTCCGCCGCAAAGGGATGGGAGAAGCAGGTCGGGTTGAAATCCAAGCCATGGTCTTTCGCTTTTGCCCAGTCCACCCAGGCCGAGAAGTGAGCCGGCTCAATCTGGTTCCGTTCGACCTTCCTTTCCACCTCCAGATAGATGGCATGCAGGTTCAGGCGGTGTCTACCGGGCAGCAGCCGGTAAGCCAGGTCCAGGTCGCGGCGCAGTTCGTCGGCATTGCGAGCCTTGCCTGGATAATTTCCGGTGACGGCAATGCCGCCGGTGAGTCCACCGGCACGGTTTTCGAAACCGCTCAGGTCGTCACCCTGCCAGCAGTGCAGACTGATGTGGATCGACTCAAGCCTGGCGAGGGCGGCATCCGTATCCACATCCAGAGCGGCATAGCGTTCTTTGGCAATTGTATAAGCAGATTGAATTTTTGATTCTGATGTTTGGTTCATGAAAGATGTCCTTAGAAAATACCCTGCTTGAGACCAATTATTTTACAGATCACCCGGATCCAGTCAATGCTAAATCCCTCGCCTACGGCAAGGTGTATTCCTACCGCGCCCATTGTCATAACCCGCCCCCACTGATTGTACCAGTCGTGATGTTATACCTGGCGCACCGACCAGCTGTGAAGCAAGCAACCAGGCGCGTGGTGCAGGGGGACGATAGCCTAAGGCACTATTTCGTCTGACGGGATTGTACTCCTCTCTCCGACGTGCGATTAAGGTTTTGGCTACTTCCAGGGTAACGAAAATGTCGCGATCGAACAGTTCGTGGCGACATTTTACCGGTGAATGACTCGATATCAGCCAACCTAACAAATCTATGCGGGTAGTGGTATAAAAGAGAAGACCGATATAAACGCTTCCATAGAAACGACCAATGACATATTATTCTTTTTTTAAGGAAATTATTTCATGAAAGTTGCAGTCATAGGCGGCGGCTCCACGTATACCCCTGAACTGGTCAATGGTTTCTTAGACCGCATGGATCAATTTCCACTTAATGATCTCTGGTTGATGGACATTGATGCTACCCGGCTTGAAATCGTCGGTGGATTTGCCCGGCGCATGATGGAAACCAGGGTGTCGCCATTCAAGGTTGTACTGACAACCGATCAGCGCGAGGCTATAAAAGATGCATCCTATGTGATTACACAGTTGCGTGTCGGCCAGATGGAAGCACGCCGCAAGGACGAGTATCTGGGCAAGCGGCATGGCCTGATCGGGCAGGAGACGACCGGTGTGGGTGGTATGGCCAAGGCTCTGCGCACGATACCGGTCATCC
>Ga0207931_1000203_pt1 | contig 22717 bp, 20 predicted proteins | sample NGESurdeep092012_2_FD_184478 | JGI IMG/M metagenome (GOLD analysis project Ga0207931, IMG submission 184478) | Arctic peat soil microbial communities from Barrow, Alaska - NGEE Surface sample 415-1 deep-092012 (SPAdes) | ecosystem: Environmental > Terrestrial > Soil > Wetlands > Peat ...
CTGCACATCAACCTCGTGCGGCACGGCCGGCGAATCTGCCACGCTCGCCGGCCGCAGTGCGGGCGCTGTCCGCTGGCGGTCGTCTGCCCGAGCGCCGGCCTGTTTTCCTGAGCGGCGCTCGGGGCTCACGACCGAGTGCGCTCCCTGCGCGGGCGCTCGGCGCACGCCGCGCTTCTGTGCGTCATCGACCGCAAAACCTTGACCGCCGGGCGCCGCTTCTCTATTGTGGGCCAATTCAGTCCTTTTTGTCGGCTGGTCATCCACAGCGTCGGGAGGAGTTGCGTGTCCGCGAACAGGAAGAAGAACCAGCAGCGCGCCAAGGCGCAAGCCGCAGCCAGGCAGAGGAGCCGTCAGGGCGGTCAGACCTCGTCCTCCGGTGGCCAGTCGGCGCGCGAGCGGAAGAAAGCTCAATTCACGACCGCCAAGCGGAGCCGCGCGCCGCTCTACGGCATTGTCGCCGTCGTCGCCGTGATCGCGCTCACGCTGGGCATCGCTGCCCTGGCTCACGGCAAGAAGCAGCAGTTCGCGCAGGCACCCACCGTCGTCGGCGGCGACGTCTCCATCCCGGTCGCGCGAGTGAACGACGGCGCCGCCCATTTCTTCTCCGCCGATATCGGTGGCACGACCGTCAAGTACTTCGTGATGAAGGCTCCGGACGGCACGCTGCGCACCGCGTTCGACGCCTGTGACGTGTGCTTCCCCTATAAGAAGGGCTACCACCAGCAGGGTACCTCCATGCAGTGCAACAACTGTGGCAGGATCTTCCCGGCCGCCCAGATCGACGTGCAGCGGGGCGGCTGCAATCCGGGACCGATCGACGCCAAGGTCAAGGCCGGGCAGCTGGTCATACCGTACAGCCAGCTCCAGGCCGGCACGCGGCTGTTCCTCTGATCGTCTGACTGAACTGGCATGAACCTCGGCAGCATCGCGCTGAGCAACCTGCGCCGGCGCAAGACCCGCGCCGCGTTCCTGATCGCCGGTCTGCTGATCGGCATCGCCACGGTCGTCGCGCTGCTCACGCTCACCTCATCGCTGACGGTCGAGGCGCAGAACAACATGGAGAATTACGGCGCCAACATTCTGATCACGCCGCAGTCGAACGCGATGACGCTCACGTACGGCGGCGTGACCGTCGGCAACGTGGCGGTCGGCGCCCGCGAACTGAACCAGGCCGACCTCGGCAAGATCCTCACGATCGCCAACCGCAAGAACATCGCGATCGTCGCGCCCAAGCTCCTCGGCGCGGCCACGGTGAAGGGCAAGACGATGCTCCTGATGGGCGTGCGGCCCGACGCCGAGTTCAAGATCAAGCGCTGGTGGGTGCTCGACGGCCGCCCAATGGCCAACGATGCCGAGCTCGTCGCCGGCAGCGCCGCGGCCAGGGAGCTCGGCCTGCAGATGGGCGACTACGTGCGTGTCGGCGGCAAGCGATTCACGGTCACCGGGCTGCTGCACGAGACGGGATCTCAGGACGACAATCTTCTGCTGACGACGCTCGCGGCGGCGCAGTCGCTGCTGCACAAGCCCGGACGAGTCAGCATGGTCGAAGTCGCGGCGCAATGCTCGAACTGCCCGATCGAGAAGATCGTCGCGCAGATCTCCGGCGTGCTCCCCGGCACCAAGGTGACGGCGATGCAGCAGGTGGTCCAGAGCCGCATGCACGCGCTCGGTCAGTTCCGCTCGTTCAGCCTCGCTGCCGCCGGCGTCGTGCTCGGCATCGAGGCGCTCGTCGTCTTTCTCACGATGATGGGGTCGGTCAACGAGCGCACGCGCGAGATCGGTGTGTTTCGCGCGATCGGGTTCCGCCGCGGCCACGTGGTCGGTCTGATCCTGATCGAGGCCGCCGTCGCGAGCGTGCTCGCCGGCCTCCTCGGTTACCTTGCGGGCATGGGCACCACGTACGTCGTGCTGCCGTTCGTCGCCGAGGGCAGCGCGCACGTCGCCTGGGCGCCGCTGCTGGCGCCGGGGGCCGTGCTGATCGCCGTCGCGATCGGCGCCGCCGCGTCACTCTATCCGGCCTTGCACGCGAGCCGCATGGATCCGACCGAGGCCCTGAGGGCGCTGTGAGCGGGCGGTTCATCGAGATCAGCGCCCTCGAGAAGGTCTTCACCGGCGAAGGCAAGGCAGTGGCCGCGCTGCGTGGCCTCGAGCTCAGCGTGCCGGAGGGTACGTTCCTCGGCGTGATGGGGCAGTCAGGCTCGGGCAAGAGTACGTTGCTGGCGATCCTTGGGGGCCTCTGCCATCCCAGCGCCGGCACGGTGTGTGTCGACGGCATCGACCTCTACGGGCTGCCGGGCGAGCGGCTCGCCGACTTCCGCCGCGAGTATCTCGGCTTCGTCTTCCAGGCGCATAATCTGGTCGCTTACCTGACGGCGCTCGAGAACGTGATGCTGCCACTCTCCGTCAAGCGTATGTCGCGAGTCGCGAAGCGCGCGCGTGCGCTCGACGTGCTCGACCAGGTCGGCTTGGTCGACCGCGCCGACCACCTGCCGAGCGCCATGTCGGGTGGCGAGCAGGAGCGCGTCGCGATCGCCCGCGCGCTCGTCAACGAGCCGCCGCTGATCCTCGCCGACGAGCCGACCGGCAGCCTCGACACGGACACGTCGGCGGAGATCATGGCGCTGCTCAAGCATCTCAACGATCAGGGCATCACGATCGTCATGGTCACGCACAACCCGGAGAACCAGCAGTTCTTCCACCGCACGGTCGTGCTGCGTGACGGCCGCGTCGACTGCGAGCTGCCGGCTTGCGAGGCGGGCACGCCGCTGTACCGTCCGGCGCGGGTTTGACCTCGCCGCAGCGGCGGGGATGATGCCGATGCATCCGGCGACCACGGGCGTGTGGGCGGCGATGCAGGACGGCCGACCGGGGAGAGAGACGCGCGATGGCCAAGCTCAAGAACGAGTTCACGAAGAAGGAGTGGAAGCACTGCTGCGGCAAGGGCTGCAAGAAGTGCGACATCCACAACGCCTACCTCGACGCCTACGGGCACCGCGAGGGCGAGAAGAAGTTCGCCAAGGACCACGCCAAGACGCACTAGGGGCGGGGGCGCCTGCCCCTAGTCGCAGAGGCGGGAGGGGACGGCACATCGCCGCCCCGTCCCTTCCTTTCAGTACACTTCCGGCACGAACGTCTGGTTCTCGATCGGCGGCCGCACGTACCCGGTATCGTCCCGGCGTTCCGGCAACTTGAACGGCTTGGGCGTCAGGTCCTCGTAGGGGATCAGGCTGAGCAGGTGGTGGATCATGTTCAGCCGGGCCCGCTTCTTGTCGTCGGCGTTGACCACGTGCCAGGGCGAGAGCTTGGTGTCGGTGTAACGGAACATCTCGTCCTTGGCCTTGGAGTACTCGACCCACTTGTTCCAGCTCTCGAGGTCCATCTCGCTGAGCTTCCAGCGCTTGGTCGGGTCGTCGATGCGCGCCTTGAAGCGCCGGTCCTGCTCCTCGTCGCTGACGCTGAACCAGTACTTCACGAGGATGATCTCGCTGCGGATGAGCATCTCCTCGAACGGCGGACACGAGCGGAAGAACTCCATGACCTCGTCCTCGCTGCAGAAGCCCATCACCCGCTCGACGCCGGCGCGGTTGTACCAGGAACGGTCGAAGATGACCCATTCGCCCGCCGCCGGCAGGTGTTGGACGTAGCGCTGGAAGTACCACTCGGTGCGTTCGCGCTCGGTCGGCACGCCGAGGGCGACGACGCGCACGACGCGGGGGTTGAGCGTCTCGGTGATCCGTTTGATGGTGCCGCCCTTGCCGGCCGCGTCGCGCCCCTCGAAGAGCGTCACGACCTTGAGGTGCCTGGTCTTGATCCACTCCTGCAACTTGACGAGCTCGATCTGGAGCCTGCCCAGCTCCTTGAAGTAGGTGGCGTTGTCGAACTTCGACGGCCTTCCCGGCTCGTTGGGCGCTCGGACCTCCTTGCGGCGGTCGCCCTTGCCTTTGTCGTCCTTGTCCTTGTCGGGCATTGCGTCCCCTCGCGGTCAGGCGGGCTTTGCGGCGCCACTGATGCACGGTAGTCTACGCCACATGGCACGCGACGGAAGTGGCAGCGGCGTCGACCGGGTCGTCGGCTGCCTGGACATCGGCACCAACGCGGTGCGCCTGCTCGTCGCTCGCGTCCACGCCGACGCTTCCTACTCGATCGTGACCCAGCAGCGCGAGCAAGTGCGTTTGGGAGTGGGCGCGTTCGCGACGCACACCCTCACGCCGGAGGCCATCGAGCGCGCCGTGTCGGTGTGCTCGCAGTTCGCGGCGCTGGCGCGCTCGCACGGCGCCCGACACCTCATCGCGGCCGCCACCTCGGCCACGCGCGAGGCCGCCAACCAGGGCGTGCTGATCGCGCGGCTCGAGCGCGAGGCCGGGGTGCACGTTCGCGTCGTGTCCGGGCGCGAAGAAGCGCGCCTGATCTTCCAGGCGCTGCGCCATCGAGTCGGTCTCGACGAGCGGCCGGTCGCCTGTATCGACATCGGGGGCGGCAGCACGGAGATCGCCGTCGGCGACGCCGACCGCGATCTGTACCTCGACTCACTCAAGCTCGGTTCGCTGCGCCTGGCGGCCGACCGCTTCGGCCTCGACCGCGAGGCGCCGATCCCGGGCGATTCGTACCGCGACCTGAAGCGCAGCGCCGCGGTGACTGCCATCTACGCGGTGCGATCGGTGAGCGCCCTCGGCGTCACCGCCGCCTATGGCACGTCGGGCACGATCCGGAACCTCGCCACGGTCGCGGCACGTGCTCTGGGCGGCGAGGCCGAGGGCGACGAGACGCTTCTGACCCTCGGCGACCTGCGCAAGGTCGCCAAGCTGCTGCGCAGCGTGCCGCTTGTCGAGCGCCGGCAGGTGTCGGGGATGTCGCCCGAGCGGGCCGACTTCATCGTGGCCGGCGCGGCGATCCTCGAAGCGCTGATGGAGGGCGCCGGGCTCGGCCAGCTTCGCGTCCTGACCCAGTGCGGTGTGCGCGAGGGGCTCCTCGACGAGCAGCTCGAGGCGTTCGAGCCCGGGCGGCCGGTGCATCGCAGGGCGGTTCGCGACCGCAGCGTGGCCAGGCTCGCACGCACCTGCGGCGCCGACGCGCGTCATGCCGCGCAGGTCGCCACGCTGGCGATGCAGCTGTTCGACAGCGCCGCCCGGGCGCGGCTGCACCGGCACGGAGACGCCGAGCGCGAATTGCTCGATCACGCCGCGCGGCTGCACGACATCGGCGCCATCGTGGCCTACAGCGAGCACCACCTGCACAGTTACTACCTGGTGCGCCACAGCGATCTTCTCGGGTTCGATCAGGACGAGATCGCCACGATCGCGACGATCACGCTCCTGCACCGCAAGGCGACGTCGGCGGCCCGCTACCCGCAGCACGCGGTCCTCGACCGGCGCAGCGCCCGGCGGGCCGCGCGGTTGGGGGTCCTGCTGCGCATCGCGGAGCTGCTCGACCGCGGGCACGTGGGCACCGTGCGCGAGGCGCGTCTGGTGCGATCGGGCGGAGACGCGGTGCGTCTCGAGATCGTGCCGGCCGGCGACTGCCGGCTCGAGCAGTGGGGTGTCGAGAGCCACCGCCCCGCCCTCGAGAAGGCGTTCGCCCGGACGCTGGAGATCGTCGTGCTCGATGGGCAACGGCTCGAGGCGGCCGACGAGGGGACGGGCGGGGGCTGATGGCGTCGGATGCCGACGCCCGTTGCGTCGGCGTGTTCGACTTGGGATCGAACGCCTTCTCGAGCAGTGGGGCGGCGATCGTCGACGCCGTGATGGAGGCCTGCGCGGTCGCGCAGCTGCAAGTGCCGGACCTGACGCTGCTGCGCGACGGGGTGCTGGCCGACTACGCCGAACGGCTGCGGCGCGGGGATTGACCGGTGGTCAGCCGCGCAACGAGCGCGGCCGCCTCACCGGCGAACCCCGCGCCGCGCACCGTGCGCCAGGTCTGCGGGAAGCCCTCGACCAGCCGGCTCAGTTCGCTCTGGCGTGCGGCCAGGTAGGCCGCCACGCCCGGAGCCATGACGATCTCGGACGGCAGCGTCCGCGTCCTGCGGCCGACGGGCGGTTCCCAGGCGCCGAAGGTGAGGAACGTGCGCAGCACTCCGCAGGCGACCACGGCGTCCTGGAGGTCGCCGAGATGGTCCTGGAGCTGCTCGGTCGTCCGGATCATCGCCTTCGCGTCGGGCCCCAGCGCCTCCTCGAAGAACTCGAGCGTGTAGCGCAGGAACTTGCCGGCGATGCGCAGCCGGTGGTAGCGGACGAGCGGCGCGTCGGGCTCGGCGAGCGGTCCGTCGTAGGCCCACACCGCGGCGAGGCGCTCGTAGAGCGCGGCCGGCAGGACGTCGGCGACCTTCTCGGGCCGCGCCTCCCCGTCGGGGGTGATCGCGGGTAACGCCCCGGCGTGAGCAGTGTCGAGAAAGCGTCCCATGTCGTCGACGAAGCGCGCGTAACGCGGCCCGTCGAGGTAGGCGAGCATACGCTCGCGCGCCGCGGCGCGCCGCGCCGCCAGGGCGGCGAGCAGCGGGTCGAGCTCGCCGCGGCGCTCCTCGGGCAGGGCGTCGAGGTAGACCTGCAGCTTCTCGCGAAAGACGTCGAGGTCGCGCACGTCGCCCAGGGTGCGGCCGGTGCGGCGCAGCCCGCGCACGAGCGGACGGGTCGTCGCCGGGTCGAGGTGGGTGTCGAAGATGCGCAGCGCCGCCCGCATGCGTCGGGTGGCCACGCGCATGTCGTGGAGCTCCCCGGGATCCGTGCCCACGCGCGTGCCCGGCTCGTGGGCCAGCATGCGCGCGAAGTGGAAGCGCATGGTCTTGACGGCCGCCTCGGCCATCGTGTCGGTGCGCTTGATGCCCGGCCGTCGTGGCGCGCCCGCTTGGGGGCGCGGCTGTTCGGGCGCCGGCTTCGCCGGCGCCGAGGCCTCGGTCGCTCCCAGCGCCTCTTGGACCTGCGCGAGTAGTCGGCCCGGGAAGATCGTCAGGCCGCGCCTGCGGAACTGCATCAGCCAGTAGCGGACCGTGCGCTCGGCGAGACCGGAGCGCTCGCCGGCCTCGACCTGCGTTCTGCTGTCGTCGAGCGCCAGCAGCGCCTTGGCGCGGTGGGCATAGACGCCCTTGCGGCGGGCGACGCGGCGCAGCACGGCGCGCTGCGCGTCGCCTAAGAGCGCCGTGGCGCCGGCCGCGCCCGCCGCGGCCGGCGCGAGCCCTGCCACCTCTAGGGCGCGCTCGAACTTGGAGCGCCGCTGGGGCGTGAGGCCCCAATCGTCGCGCAGGGACCTCGCGAGCCGTTCGAGGTCGGCCTCGGTGCCGTCGGGACGGAGCTCGACCTCGACCTCGCGGTAGGGCGCGAGCTCGCCGGCCGCGGTGGCGACGGTCACTTCGTCGAGCGCCAGCTCGGCGAGCTCGCGCCCCTCGCGCGTGACGGCGCGGAAGCGGCGCACCTGCGTGAGCTCGACGAGGGGCTCGAGCGGCGCCCCACCGCACAGCTGGAGGACCCTGTCGCGCAGCGGCCCGGCCGGCCAGTCGGCCGGCGCGACGTAGCGGGGCAGCGTGATCTCGAGCTCCTCACGGCGGTGGATGCCGCCCTCGGCGTCGCCGGTCGACTTGAGCGTCATCACGACGTCGTGCTCGCGGTCGCGGTGGCGCAGCACGAAGCCGGCAGCCAGTATCGCGCGCGACGGGGTGTCGAGATACGCGTCGCGCACCTCGACCAGGGTGGACGCGTCCAGCGCGCAGCCGGCGAGCTCGCCGGCTGCACTCAGGCGCGCCAGCGTCTCCTCGTCGGGCACGGCGAACTTGGCCTCGACCTCCACTCTCGTCACCAGAGGTTCAGCACCTTGGGTGGCAGCAGCCACACGAGCTCGCCCGACGGCGCGTCAACGTCGTCGACGTCGACGCGCGCCAATCCGCCCTTCTTCATGACCAAGCGCGCGCCGGTCAGCCCTTCGATCACCATGCTGAAGTCGGGCTCGTGGCCGACGAGGACGAGCCTGTCGAGCGTGCGGTTGTCGGCGAGGATGGCCGCCAGCGCCTGCGGCCCGAACCCGTGACCGAGCCGCGGCTCGTCACGCAGCACCTGCTGCAGGTCGAGCTCTCCGGCGACGATCTCGGCGGTCTGCCGCGCCCGCGCGACCGGGCTCGTGAGCACGGCGCCGGCGGTGAACCCGAGTTTCATCAGCGTCGCGCCGGCGCTGCGCACGGCGTCACGGCCGGCGGCGGTCAAGGGCCGCTCGTCGTCCTCACGCGTCCACTCCGATCGGCGTTCGGCGACTCCGTGCCGCATGAAGTAGACCTGCATGGCGCCTCCCTCTGCGGTCAGAACCGCTGCTTGCGTTTCTTCTTGCCGCGCTTGTCCTTGCGTCCCGTCTGACGGTGGGCGATGAACCACTCCTGGGCCTCGAGCGCCTCGCCTTCGGGGCCGGGTGTGGCGCGTTCGTAGGTGCCGTCGGGGAGCATGTGCCGGGCCTTGACGTTGTCGTGCAGGTAGGTCTCGAGGATCTCCTCGCGCAACCGGCGCACGATCTTGCGGTTGAGGATGGGGAAGAGGATCTCGACACGGCCGTCGATGTTGCGCGGCATGAGGTCGGCGCTGCCGACGTACACGGTCTCGTCGCCCCCGTTGCGGAACCAGTAGATGCGGCTGTGCTCGAGGAACCGTCCCACGATGCTGGTGACGCGGACGGTGTCGCTGACCCCGGGCACGCCGGGACGCAGGCAGCAGATGCCGCGCACCAGCAGGTCGACGCCGACGCCCGCCTGCGAAGCCTCGTAGAGCAACCGGATCATCCGGCGATCGACCAGCGAGTTCATCTTGAGGATCAGGTGGCCGCCCCGGCCCTCGCGCTGGTGCTCGATCTCGCGCCGCACGAGCACCTCAAAGCCTTGGCGCAGGTTGATCGGCGCGACCAGGAAGGAGTTGTAGTCGCGGCTGCGCGAGAAGCCGGTGAGGTAGTTGAAGAGCTCGGTCGCGTCGGCGCCCATGGCGTCGTCACGGGTGAAGAGGTCGAGGTCGGTGTACAGCTGGGCGGTGACGGTGTTGTAGTTGCCGGTGCCCAGGTGGAGGTACCGGCGGATACTCTCTCCTTCGCGCCGCACGACGAGCGCGATCTTGGAGTGCGTCTTCAGGCCGAGGAGGCCGTAGACGACGTGTACGCCTTCCTCTTCGAGAGCCTTCGCCCACTCGATGTTGCTCTCCTCGTCGAACCGGGCCTTGAGCTCGACGAGCACCGCCACCTCCTTACCGTTGCGGGCCGCGTCGAGCAGGGCGGCGACGACCGGCGCGTCGCGGCCGACCCGGTAGAGCGTCATCTTGATCGCCAGCACGTCGGGGTCACGGGCGGCCCGTTGGAGCCAGTCGATCACCGGCTCGAAGGAGTCGTAGGGGCGGTGGATGAGGATGTCGCCGTCGCGGATGGCGGCGAAGATGTCGGTGTCGATGCCGGCCAGCTTGGGCGGGAGGCCCGGCACGAAGGACTTGTCCTTGATGTCGGGCCGGTCGAGGCCGCCCAGGTTGAGGCCGCTCATGCCGAGGGGCGGGTCGGCGGCGATGAGGCCCTCGGGCTCGAGGTCGAGGTTCTCGAGCAGGAGCCGCCGCATGTGGTCGGGCATGGCGGCGGCGACGGTGAGGCGGACGACCGACCCGAACCGCCGCCGGCGGACGCCCTGCTCCATCGTCTCGAGCAGGTCGTCCGCCTCGAGCTCCTGGATCGACATCTCCGCGTCGCGAGTCACCCGGAACGGGTGCGACTCGAGGATCTCCATGCCCGGGAAGAGCTCGTCGAGCTTGGCGGCGATCAGCTGCTCGAGCCAGACGAAGTACAGGGCTCGAGCGCCCCGGTCGCCGCCTTTTGCGGGCGGCGGCACGGTGACCAGTCGCGGCAGCGACTGCGGCACCTTCACACGGGCGAAGAGCCCGTGTCCCGACTCATCCCTGAGCGACACCGCGAGGTTGAGACTGAGGTTGGAGATGTGCGGGAACGGCCGCCCCGGGTCGAACGCCAGCGGCGTCAGGACCGGGAAGGCGGTGTGCGTGAAGAACGCGACCGCCGCCTCGCGCTGGCGCTTGTCGAGCTGGTCGAAGTCGCAGACGTGGATCCCCGCTGCGGCGAGCTCGGGCAGCAGGGCCTGCCAGGTGGAGCGCGCCTCGCCCATCAGACGGGCGGCGCCGGCGCGGCAGGCGGCCAGCTGCTCGGCGGGGGTCATCCCGTCGGTGGACAGCTCGGTGACGCCGGCCTCGACCTGCTGGCGCAGTCCCGCGACGCGGACCATGAAGAACTCGCCCAGGTTCGAGCCCAGGATTGCCAGGAACTTGACGCGCTCGAGGAGGGGGTTGCGCGGGTCGCGCGCTTCTTCGAGCACGCGCTCCTGGAACTTGAGCAGGCTGAGCTCGCGGTTGACGAACAGGTGCGGGTCGTCGAGGTCTGGGGGTGCGGCGGCGTCCGTCGCCGCCTCACCGTCGCGCTCCGGCCCGACGACGTCGCGCCGCCGGCTCTGCCGGCGCGTCGCCGTGGACGCGGGGCTTGCTGCAGGTGTGGCGTCGTCGACCATGGGCGCCCAGGACTCTCCCGTCTGTGACCCAGCGGTCACAGGTGTTGTTGACGCCGACAGTATATCTGCGCGCCACGTGGTCTGTCCGTTCATCGTGTCCTCATGCCATAGACAAGCCGGCGTGGATCCGGCAAGACGACAGTATGCCGTCATCGTCCGCATGTCCGGTGCGACCGGCCTGGCCGTGGTCCGGGCGCTGGGGCGGCGGGCGGGCGCTGCGGCACCCGCCGCCCTTGACGATGTCGACTCCATGCGAGAGGAACACCCTGCGGCGCTACCGCGCCGCGGTCATCTGACGGGGGATACCGGAAAGGGGCACCACTCATGACGAGGAGCAGGTCCGTCACTCTATTCATCGTTGCGCTCGCCCTGCTGCTGGCGCTCGCCGCGGTCGCGCCCACGCTGGCCGGCGCGGCGCCCCTCAACCACACGCGGTTCGGCAGCGCGACGACGTCGACGAACTGGTCGGGTTACGACGCCACCGGCGGTGGCTTTGCCAGCGTCGCGGCGACCTGGACGGTACCGACCGTCAAGCCGAGCCTGACCGACGCCTACTCGAGCTTCTGGGTCGGACTCGACGGCGACGGCAGCGGTACCGTCGAGCAGCTCGGCACCGATTCCGACAGCGTCGGCGGCGCGGCCGTGTACGAGGTGTGGTACGAGATGTACCCGCACTGGCCGAAGTACGTGGCGATGACGATCAAGCCGGGCGACACGATGACCGCCAGTGTGACCGCCGCCGCCAGCGGGGCATTCACGCTCTCGATCACCGACAAGACCACGGGTCAGAGCTTCACGGTCACCGAGAAGATGAAGCGCGCCAAGCGCTACTCGGCCGAGGTGATCGCCGAGGCGCCGTGGTCGGGCGGCGTACTGCCGCTGGCCAACTTCGGCAGCGTCGGCTTCACGGGGTGTACGTTCAACGCCAAGCCCATCAGAGCGTTCAACTGGAACAAGATCGACATGGTCGAGAACGGCGTCACTAAGGACGTGACGGGACCGCTCGACAACACAGGCACGGCGTTCACTATCACCTGGAAGCACCTCTGAGAACGGCGCGCCGATAGAAAAGACGAGAGGGGCCGGTCATAAGACCGGCCCCTCTCGTCGTTCAGCTGGTAGCCAGCTTGAGGCCTACTCGACGTCACCACACTTCTTGAGCAGCTTGCGCCACTCGTCGTCGACCCAGGCCTGAAGGCTCTCCAGCGTGCCCGGGTCGCCCTTGAAGAGGTGGGCGAAGCGGCCCTGCTTCTTGAGCCACGGCACGAGCGGCGCCTTCTCGCGTGGCTTGTAGGTGAGCCGGTACTCGCCGTCCTCGACCTCGAACAGCGGCCAGTAGCACGTGTTGACCGCACCGCGCGCGAGCTCGATCGTCTCCGCCCCGTCGCTGCGCCAGCCGCGCGGGCACGGCGAGAGGATGTTGAGAAACGTCGGCCCGTCGGTCGCCAGCGCCTTGGCCGCCTTGCGCACGAGGTCGCGCGGGTCGTGCGGCGAGGCCTGGGCGACGTACTTGAGGCCGTGGGCGATCATGATGTCGGTCAGGTTCTTGCGGTTCTGGATCTTGCCCGACTGCTCCTTGCCGACCGGGCTCGTCGTCGTCCAGGCGCCGATCGGCGTGGCGCCGGAGCGCTGAAAGCCGGTGTTCATATAGGCGCCGTTGTCGTAGCAGACGTAGAGCATGTGGTGGCCGCGCTCCATCGCGCCGGAGAGCGACTGCAGGCCGATGTCGTAGGTGCCGCCGTCGCCGCCAAAGGCGATGAACTTGACGTTCTCGTCGAGCTTGCCTTGCTTCTTGAGCGAACGGTAGGCGGTCTCCACGCCGGAGAGTGTGGCGGCCGCGTTCTCGAACGCCGTATGGATGTAGCTGCCCGTCCACGATGTGTACGGGTAGATCGTCGTCGACACCTCGAGGCAGCCGGTGGCGGCCGCCACGACGACGGGATCGGAGGTGCCCATCAGCACCTGGCGCACGACGATCGGCGCGCCGCAGCCGGCGCACATGCGGTGGCCGCCGGCGAGCTTGCTGCCCTGGGCGACGAGCTCCAGCCACTTCTGGCGTGCGTTCTCGTATACGTTCGTGTCGACGACGGCGTCGACCGGACACACATCGACGCACTGGTGACACATGACGCAGCGGGACTCGTCGACGCGATAGGACTGCAACGCGCGCTGGTTGAAGGTGAGCGCGCCGGTCGGGCAGGCGGTGACGCAGCGGCCGCAGGTGATGCAGTCGGCCAGTTGGAGAGCCTCGCCGTACGGCGTGTCGACCTCGATCGTGAAGCCGCGGCCGGTGAAGTCGTAGCACGCCGGCCCGGCGACGTCGCGACAGACGCGCACGCAGCGGCCGCACGCTATGCAACGGTTCATGTCGCGCTGGATGAACGGGTGCTCGTGCGCGACGGCGACGTCGCGTACGCGGCCTCCCGGGGCGACGAGGTCGTTCTCGGTGATGTCGTACTCCACGCCGAGCTTCTGCAGGTCGCAGTCGCCGAGCGAGGGACAGACGCACTTGAGGCAGCGCTCGGCCTCGGCGCGCGCGGCCGCCGGGCCGAGGCCCCTCTCGACCTCGTCGAAGACCGCCGTGCGCTTGGCTTTGGCCAGCTGCGGCATCGTGGCGCGCTTCTTCGGTTCCTCCGCGATGCCCATTTTGAGCCAGACGGGGAAGCGCTCGGCGAGCCGCTCGCCGAGCGGTCCGAGCTGCGCGGCGTCGCGCAGCTGGTCGAGGTAGGGCAGCCCGCTGTAGAGGGCCAGCTTGGCCTCGACCTCGGCCAGATCGACGCCGCGCAGCGAGGCGTCGATGGCGAGCGCCGCGCGCTTGCCACCGGCGACCGCATGGATCGCCGACTTGGCGCCGGTGACGGCGTCGCCGGCGGCGAACACACGCGTCGTCGTCGTGCGCCCGGTGAAATAGTTGGCCTCGAGCGTGTTCCAGGCGGAGAGCGTGACCTCCTCGCCGCTGTCGCCCAGATTGGGCACGTAGGCGACAGCCGAGATCACCGTCTTGGCCTCGGTGTCGAATCGCGAGCCTTTGATCTCTCTCACCTTGCGGCCGTCGTGGGCGAGGCGGGCGCACTCCACAGCCGCCGGCTTGCCGCCCCGGGCGAGCTTGACACGCTTGGCCTCGACCATGAACTCGAACTCGATACCCTCGTCCAACGCCGCCGTGAGCTCACGCGCGCCGGCCTCGATGTTGGCGACGTCGTGGCGTGCGAGCACGGTGACCTTGGCGGCGCCGAGCCGGCGCGCGGCGCGCGCCGCGTCGAGCGCCGCCGGCCCGTCGCCGATGACGGCGACACTGTCGGCGACCCGCACCTTCTTGCCCTCGCGGACGCTGCGCAACAAGTCGAGCGATTCGATCACCGCCTCGCTGCCGGGAATGCGCGACTTGGCCGTCTGCCAGGCGCCGACGCCGACGAAGATCGCGTCGAAGCCGGCGGCGAGCAGGCCCTCGAGCGTGACCTCGTCGCCGAGGGCGATGTTGTCGATGAAGCGCACTCCTGCTTGCCACAGCGGTTCGAGCTCGCGGTCGAGCGTCTTCTCGGGCAGCCGGAACTCGGGGATGCTGTAGCGCAGCATGCCGCCGGGCTTGTCGTTGGTGTCGTAGATCGTCACCTGGTGGCCGGCCCGTGTGAGGAACCAGGCGCAGCTCAGGCCGGCCGGTCCGGCGCCGATCACGGCGATGCGCTTGCCGGTGGGTGCGCCGGCGACGAGTGTCGCCGGCGCATGGTCGCCGGCGGCGCGGTGCAGGGCGCAGATGGCGATCGGATCGTCGACCTCACCGCGGCGACACACGGGCTCGCAGTAGCGCGGACAGACGCGGCCGAGTATGCCGGGGAACGGCAGTTCGTCGCGCACGACCGCGGCCGCGCCGGCCATTTCGCCGGCGGCGACGAGCTCGAGGTAGGCGGGGATGTCGATGTGCGTGGGGCAGGCCCACGAACACGGCGCCTCACAGTACGCGTTGTGGTCGGAGAGGTACATCTTGAGGTAACTCTCTCGGCGGGCACGGATCTTGGCCGTCGACGTTTTGACGACCATGCCATCGGCGACCCATGTGGTGCAGGCCGCCTGCAGCTTGCTCAACCCCTTGACCTCGATCAGGCAGAGCCGGCAGGCGCCCCAGGCGGCCATGCCCTCGGTGTGGCAGAGGGCGGGGATGTCGATGCCCGCCGCGCGCGCGGCGCTGAGCACCGTGCCGCCGCTCTTGGCGGTGACCTGCTTGCCGTCGATCGTCAGCTTGACGGTGGTCTTGGTGAGCGGGCTCATCTGGACCTCCCCTCGGCCACCGCAAGAACGCCGGTATCAACGTCGATGGCGTCGAAATTGCACACCTGGCGACACGTGTCGCACTGGATACAGAGCTTCTGGTCGATCTTGTGCAGCTGCTTGCGCCCACCGGAGACGGCGTTCGTGGGGCAGGCGTCGAAGCACGCGTGGCAGCCGTTGCAGTTGATCTTGCTGACCGTGTATCTGATCAGCGGCCGGCAGACCTTGGCGGGGCAGCGCCCGTCGACGACGTGGGCGACGTACTCGTCGCGGAAGTAGCGCAGCGTCGTCAACACAGGGTTGGGGGCGCTGCCGCCGAGCTGGCAGAGCGAGCCCTCGATGACATCGTCCGAGAGCTGCTCGAGCCGGTCGAGGTCGTCGAGCGTGCCGCGGCCGGCGGTGATGCGCTCGAGGATCTCGAGCATGCGCTGCGTGCCGACCCGGCAAGGAACGCACTTGCCGCACGACTCGTCGGCGGTGAACTTGAGAAAGTACTTGGCGAAGTCGACCATGCACGTCGTGTCGTCGACGACGACCATGCCGCCGGAGCCCATCATCGAGCCGTAAGCGGTGAGGTTCTCGAAATCGATCGGCGTGTCGAGCAGATCGGCGGGCAGGCAGCCACCCGACGGCCCGCCGAGCTGCACGGCCTTGAACTCGCGACCGGGCAGCATGCCGCCGCCGATCTCGAAGATGACCTCACGCAGGCTGGCGCCCATCGGTACCTCGACGAGGCCCGAGTTACGCACCTTGCCGGTCAGCGAGAAGATCTTCGTGCCCTTCGAGGTGTCGGTGCCCATCGCCGCGAACGCCTTGGCGCCGTGATTGACGATCCACGGCACGGTGGCGTAGGTCTCGACGTTGTTGAGGCTCGTGGGCTGCTGCCACAAGCCGTGCGCGACAGTGCGGATGTGCTTGCCGCGCGGCATGCCGCGATGGCCCTCGATCGACGCGGTGAGCGCCGTCGACTCGCCGCAGACGAAGGCGCCGGCGCCCTGGTTGATGCGCAGATCGAAGGACCAGCCGGTGCCGAAGATGTCGGCGCCGAGCAGGCCGCGGTCGCGTGCTTCCGCGAGGGCATGGCGAAGGCGCGCCACTGCCAGCGGGTACTCATGGCGCACGTAGATGTAGCCCTCGTCGGCGTCGATCGCAAAGGCGGCGATGAGCATCCCCTCGATGACGGAATGCGGATTGTCCTCGAGCACGGCGCGGTCCATGAAGGCGCCGGGGTCGCCCTCGTCGCCATTGCAGATGATGTAGTGCTTGTCGCCCGGATTGTCGCGGCAGTAGCGCCACTTCTTGCCCGTGGGGAAGCCGGCGCCGCCGCGGCCGCGCAGACCGGAGAGCTCGATCTCGTCGATCACCGCCACGGGGTCGGCGGCGGCAAGTACCTTGGCGAGCGCGGAGTAGCCGCCGCGGGCCAGGTAGTCGTCGATCGAGGTGGGGTCGATGAAGCCGTTGATCGCGCGCGCAACGCGAGTCTGCCGGGCGTAGAAGGGGATGTCTTTCTCCAGAGCGACGGATGCTCCGCTCGCCGGGTCGCGATAGAGCAGCTTGTCGACGACGCCGTCGCCGACCACGCTCGTCTCGACGATCGCGTCGATGTCGCGTGGCTTGAGGCGCGGGTAGAAGACGCCGCGCGGATGGACGACGACGATCGGCCCCTCCTGGCACAGCCCGTGGCAGCCGGTCTCGACCACGGTCACCTTGTCCGTGAGACCGCGCGCGTCGAGCGACTTGCGCACTGCATCGGTCAGCGCCTGACGACCAGAGGCGTTGCACGTGGTGCCCGCACAGATGCGGATCTTGAGCGTGTCTTCGCCGCCGGTCGTGTTCTGCGGGCGGAAGGCCGCGCGGAGCGCCTTGTCGATGCGTGCCGCTCGCGGGGAGGCGGCGCTGGTATTCCTGGCTGCCACCTCAGGCCTCCTCTCGCTTGCGGAGCTGATGCACGAGCTTGCGCGCCTGCTGCGGCGTGACTCGGCCGTGCGTCTCCTCTTCGCCGACGCGGACCGCCGGCGCCAGCGCGCAGGCGCCGACGCAGTTGACGGACTGCAGGGTGAACAGCATGTCGGCGGTAGTGCCGCCCACCGGGATGTCGAGCTCCTGGGCGAACGCCTCCGCGACGAGCGGCGCGCCGGCGACGTGACAGGCGGTGCCCATGCAGACGCTGATCACGTGCTTGCCGACCGGCTCGAGCCGGAACTGCGCGTAGAAGCTGGCGACGCCGTAAACGCGCGAGAACGGCAGCGAGAGCTCGCCGGCGATCTCCTCCAGCGCTCGGCGCGGGAGCCAGCCGTATGTCTCCTGGGTCGTGTGGAAGGCCTCGATCAGGCCGGAGCCCTCGCGCAGGCGCCGAATGACCGTATCGAAGAGCGCCATGTCGATCTCGGGTTGGGCGGCGGTAGCCGCAGCTTTGGCCGCCGCCACATCGAACGGCAGCTCGGGGTGCTCCGGGCAGTAGTCGATCTCGATGCAATCGACGGGGCAGCTGCGCTCGCACAGTGTGCAGGCGTAGCAGCGGTACGTGCCCCCCTTGTCTTGAACGAGATCGAACAAGCCGACGGCGTGACGTTTGCCGATGAGCTCGCGGCGCTCGAAGTCGATGCCCTTGAGCACTTCGTAGAGCGCCGAGCCCTTGGGCTCGACCTTGACCTTACCGTTTCCGTTGCTCTTGGTCGCCATCGCAGTCACCTACTCCTCGCGCAGGTTGAGGTAGCGACGCTCAACCGTTGTCTTCGTCTTGCGTTTCGCTGCGTCGCGCAGCACCGTGAACGCCTGCTCGATGTTGGCGGGGAAGATGTCGCGCCCGCCGAGTCCGTAGATGAACGGCAGCACCTGCGGGCGCGGGTCGCAGTCGTACAGGGCGGAGCGGGCCTCGAGGAACACGGGGCCGCCCTCGGCGCCGAAGGAGTCGGAGCGGTCCATCACGCCGACGACCTTGCAGCCGCCGAGGACCCTGGCGTATTCGGCCGCGGGGAACGGCCTGAAGACGCGCACGCGCACCATGCCGGCGTTGACGCCCCTGGCGCGGAGCTTGTCGACGACCATGCGGGTCGCGCCGGCGGTCGAACCGACGACGACGATGGCGATCTCGGCGTCGTCCATGCGGTATGGGTCGAGCAGGTGATACCGGCGGCCCGACACCCTGGCGTAGTCCATAGCCACCTCGTCGATCACCTTGAGGGCGCGGTCCATCGCTTGCTGCTGCCGCGCCTTGTGCTCGAAGAACCAGCCGTGCAGGCCATCGAACGGGCCCACTGTCACCGGGTGCTTGCTGTTGAGCAACGGGTTGATGGCCTGGAACGGGCCGATGAACTCCTGCACCTGCTCGGTGGTGAGCTCCTGTAACGGGCCGATGGCTCCCGAGATGACGTAGCCGTCCATCATGGTCATGACCGGGGTGCGGACCTCGGGATGCTCGGCGATGCGCACGGCCATCAGATGGTTGTCGTAGGCCTCCTGGTGAGCCTCGCCGTAGAGCTGGATCCAGCCGGTGTCGCGGGCGCCCATCGAGTCGGAATGATCGCAGTGGATGTTGATCGGGCCCGACAGGGCGCGGTTGACGTTGGCCATGACGATCGGCAGACGGTAGCCGGCGGCCACGTGCAGCAGCTCCCACATGAGCGCGAGACCCTGGGAGCTGGTGGCGGTCATGGTGCGGGTGCCGCCTGCAGACGCGCCTATGACGGCGCTCATCGCCGAGTGTTCGCTCTCGACGGTGACGAACTCGGTGTCGACCTTACCGTCGGCGACGTACTGGGCAAAGATCTGCACGATCTCGGTTGCGGGGGTGATCGGGTAAGCGGCGACCACGTCGGGGTTGACCTGACGCATAGCTTCGGCGACCGCCTCGTTGCCGGTGACGGCAAGGATGGTGGCTTGCTCGGTGGTCACCTCTCTACTCCTTCTCGTCGAGTTTCATGACGATCGCGGCGGTCGGGCACTCCTTGGCGCAGATGCCGCAACCCTTGCAGTGCGCGAGGTCGACGCCGACCGCCTTGTCCTCCTCGATGATGATCGAGGCATCCGGGCAGTAGAAGTAGCACAGCATGCACCCGTCGCACTTCTCGCTGTCGATGACCGGCACGTTGGTGCGCCAGCCGCCGGTCTCGTTGTAGATCGAATTGCCCGCCTCGGGGATCGTCGCTCCGAGTTCATGCCGATTGCTGCCCCACGAGTCGATGTCGTCGATATTCCACTTGGCCTTGGGCAACCGCTTGGCGCGCGGCTTGCGGGGGGGTGCCGGCTGCTTGGCGCCGGTCTTCTTCTCGACTGTCATTCGCCCTGGACCTCCTCGTAGGAGCGCGTGATCGCCTCGATGTTGCCTTCGACCACCTTGGGCGGGAACTTCTTGCCGAAGTCCGCGCGCAGGAAGTCGACCACGCTCGCGAGCGGGAACAGGCCGGCGATGCGGGTCAGCGCGCCGACCATCGGTGTGTTCGGTATCGGCCGGCCGATCGTCTCGGTGGCGATGCGCGTGGCGGCGATCGAGAAGAGGCGGTGGCCCTCGATGTGGTACTTCGCTCTCAGCTTCGCCGGCGGCAGGTCGGAGTTGACGAGCACGATCGCGTCTTCGGGCGCGCCTTTGGTGACGTCGACGATGCTCAGTAGCGTCGGGTCGAGCACGACGACGATCTGCGGGTTCTCGATGCCGCAGTAGATCTGGATCGGCTCGTCACTGATCCGCGTGAAGGCGACGATCGGCGCTCCGGATCTCTCGGGGCCGTATTCGGGGAAGGCCTGGAAGTATTTCTTCTGACCGAGCGCTACTTCGGCGACCATCTTGGCCGCCGTGACCGCGCCCTGGCCGCCCCTGCCGTGCCAGCGGATCTCGGTGAGCGCTTGCATAGTCATCTCCTCTTTGCAGTGGTCGCCATCGCGGTCAGGCCTCGTGCGGGCGACGCGCGTCGCGCCGGCCGCTGAGCGCTCGACCGAGCGTGAGCTCGTCGGCGTATTCGAGATCGCCGCCGACCGGCAACCCGCTCGCCAGGCGCGAGACGCGCACGCGCTCGGGCAGCAGGTCGGCGATGTACATCGCCGTCGCCTCGCCGGTCATCGTGGGGTTGGTCGCCAGGATGACCTCCGTTATCCCCGTTTCGGCTCTCTGCACGAGCTCGGCGATGCGCAGATCACCGGGGTCGACGCCGTCGAGCGGCGAGAGCGCGCCGCCGAGCACGTGGTACAGGCCGTGAAACTCGCGCGTGCGCTCGACCGGGACGATATCTGCCGGCTGCTCGACGACGCAGATCACCGACGGGTCGCGACGCGTGTCGCTGCAGATGGTGCACAGCTCGCCTTCGGCGAGGTTGAAGCAGCGCGCGCAGAACCCGATCTTCTCCTTGACCTCGACGATCGCCGCCGCGAGCGGCAGGATCTCGTCGGGTCTGAGCCTCAGCATGTGGAACGCAAGGCGTTGCGCGGTGCGCGGGCCGATGCCTGGTAGCTTGGCGAGCTCCGTGATCAAACGCTCGACAGCCGGTGAGTACACTTCTCTGCTCCTTGCGCCGCATGACGACGGCTCGGGGTCTTGGTGGTACGTCTCGCGCCCGTAGCAGCGCAACGGCGGCAGGGGGCAAGTACACATTCTAACCGTTCGCCGACCGCCTCAGCAACGCGATGGCGTCGCCAAAAGCGGAGTATTACACTCCGCTATCCATGGTACCCGACCGAGGCTGGTGTATCAAGTCGTCAGCTTCGGCTACAGGAGACCCGGGATGTTGGGCAGGTCTATGCCGCCGGTGATGCCGCCGAGCTTCTTGGAGGCAAGGTCCTGGGCGGCCCGCAAGGCTTCGTTGGTGGCCGCGACGACCATGTCCTGCAACATCTCGACATCGTCCGCGTCGACCGCCTGGGGGTCGATGCGCACCTCCTGGATCTCGAGGCTACCGCTGACGACGACGGTGACCATGCCGCCGCCGGCGCTCGCCTCCACGGTCTCGTCGGCGAGCTGTTCCTGCGCCTCGGCCATCTTCTGCTGCATCTGCTGGACCTGCTTCAGCATCTTCTGGTACTGCGGGTTCATCGACGACCCCTCTCGTGCTGCTCGTCCATGGGCTGCGTCACTTCTCCTCGGGAAGCACCTTGGCGTCGAACTCCTTGGTCACCAGGGCGATCTTCTCGGCGAAACTGAGCGACTCTTGCGGTGCGGCAGAAGCCGCCGGAGCTTCCACGGCGGCCTCGAAGCCTACCGCGAGCCGGTGCCCGACGACCTCGACGATCGCTGCCGCGAGCAACGCTTCGTTGCCCGCCTCCGCGGCTTTGGTCACCGCGAACTGGGACGGCAACGCGAGCGTCAGGCGATTCTGAGCGAGCGCCTTGGGGCGCGCGTCGCGCAGGGCCGCGTACAGCGGCACGCTGCTCGCTTGCACACGCTGGAGGATGAGCTTCCAGGCGCGCTTGACGCGGTCGAGATCGAGCTCACCCGGCGGCTCGACGGCCGGCTCGACGGCGTCCTCTGTCGCGGTTTCGGCGGTCGTGGCTGTGGCCGGCTCTGTCGCGTCGAGGGCGGCGGCCGACCGGCCCTCGGTTGCGCCGCTGGCCTTTTTGCCCGGAGCGCCCGCAGCCACGGGCCCGCTGCCGGGCGGCGCGACGCCCGCAATCGACGGCGCGACACCCGCAGCAGACGGCGCGGCGCGGCCGGCGCCGCTGCGCGGCGCGTTCGCCGCGCCCGCCGCGCCGCCGCCGCTCTCGAGGCGCCGCAGGCGCTCCTCGAGAGCGGCCGGGGTGTGATCGAGTTGCGGCTGCGTCATGCGCACGAGCGCGAGCTCGAGCTGCAGACGGCCGTCGAGGCCGGCGCGGATCTCGGATTGGGCTGCGCCGAGAGCCTCGATGAAGCGCAGGAGCTCGTGCGGACCGATCTGATTGGCCTGCGCGTGGAGCTGCTCGAGGTGCTGGTCGTCGAGGCCGACGTTCTGGCTGAGCGTGCGCAGCATCGCGGGGTCGTCGGCGACCTCCTCGATATGTTGCAGCAGGAAGAGCTGCCGCAGGTGGCGGAGGAGGTCGCGGATGAACTGGCTGTAGTTGGTGCCCTCTTCGGCGCGGCGCTGCACGAAGAGCAGCGCGCGCGCCGCGTCGCGCTCGATGACGTAGTCGACGACCTCGAAGAGCAGCTCGATCGGGATGATGCCGAGTACCTCGAGCACATTGCTCGCAGTGATGTGGTCGTCGCTGAAGGTGGCGAGCTTGTCGAGCGTACCGATCGCGTCACGGAAGCTGCCCTCGGCGTGACGCGCGATCTCAAAGAGCGCGGGCTCGTCGATCGCGATCCCCTCGCCCTCGGCGATGCGCGCCAGCACGGCGACGATCTCCGCCGCGAGCGGCCGGTGGAAGTCGAAACGCTGGCAGCGCGAGACGATCGTCTCGGGGATCTTGTGCGGCTCGGTCGTGGCGAGTACGAACACGACGTGGGGCGGCGGCTCCTCGAGTGTCTTGAGGAGCGCGTTGAAGGCCTCCTTGGTGAGCATGTGGACCTCGTCGATGATGTAGACCTTGGAGCGCCCCTGGACGGGAGCGAAGGCGACCCTGTCGCGCAGCTCACGGATGTCGTCGATGCCGCGGTTGGAGGCGGCGTCCATCTCGATCACGTCGAGCGACGTCGATGCGGCGATGGAAAGGCAGCTGAGACACTCGCCGCAGGGCGTCGTTGTGGGCGCCGGGTACTTCTCGCAGTTGAGCGCCTTGGCGAGGATCTTCGCCATGCTCGTCTTACCGATGCCGCGTGGCCCAGCGAAGATGTAGGCGTGCGCGACCGAACCGGCGTTGACGGCGTTCTTGAGAGTGCGCGCCACGTGGTCCTGGCCGACGACATCGTCGAAGGTCTGCGGCCGGTACTTGCGATAGAGCGAGAGCTTCATGGAGTCACTAGTCTACCCGCCGCAAGGGTCGCGGTGAAGGTTCGGTGAAGGCCGACGGGCGGCCGCGGTCGTCTGCGACCGCGGCCGCCCG
>Ga0207931_1000205_pt1 | contig 22600 bp, 16 predicted proteins | sample NGESurdeep092012_2_FD_184478 | JGI IMG/M metagenome (GOLD analysis project Ga0207931, IMG submission 184478) | Arctic peat soil microbial communities from Barrow, Alaska - NGEE Surface sample 415-1 deep-092012 (SPAdes) | ecosystem: Environmental > Terrestrial > Soil > Wetlands > Peat ...
CAGCCTCTTCGAGAGCCTTCTTACAGTCCATCATGCCGGCGCCCGTCAACCTTCTCAGTTTGGCGACATCGGCAGCTGTTATATTTGACATAATCTTTTAACGTTAAATAAATGATTTTTTATTATACCTCTTCCACTGTCTCAGTGTCGGATGCTGCTTCAGGTTTTGCGGCAGCTTCGACCTCTTCCTCTTCCTCAGCCTTCACTTCGGGTTTTTCCTCTTCATAATCCAATGCGCTGAAATTGCTTTTATGAGCGCCTTCCGTTGCTTCTTCCTTTTCTGCCGGTGCGCTCTCTTTGTCTTTTTCAGCCTTACGCTCATTCAGACCTTCAGCGAGAGCCTGGCACATGATGTCAACCACCAGTGATATTGATTTGGCTGCATCATCGTTGGCAGGGATGACAAAGTCGATCTCTGACGGGTCAGAGTTTGTATCAACCATAGCGAAAACAGGTATGCCCAGTCTTTTTGCCTCATGAACGGCTATACGTTCTTTGGCCACGTCAACGACGAACAGGGCAGAAGGCTGACGCGTCATATCCGAAATTGAGCCGAGGTTCTTCTCAAGCTTGGCTCTCTGGCGGGTGATCTGCAGCTTTTCTCTCTTTGAGAGGTTGTCGAATGTGCCGTCAGTAGCCATCTTATCTATTGAGCCCATCTTCTTGACCGCCTTGCGGATGGTAGGGAAGTTGGTGAGCATTCCGCCCGGCCACCTCTCGGTCACGTATGGCATATTTACTGCTCCTACTTTTTCGGCTACGATATCCTTAGCCTGTTTTTTTGTTGCCACAAAAAGCACCTTGCGGCCTGACTTGGCTATCTGCTTCATTGCGGCAGCTGCTTCGTCTATTTTGGCTGAGGTCTTTTCGAGGTCAATGATATGAATGCCGTTACGCTCCATAAATATATAAGGAGCCATCGCCGGATTCCATTTTCTCTTCAGGTGCCCGAAGTGTACGCCGGCATCAAGTAATTCTTTGAAATTTGTTCTTGACATTGTGTGTGTTTGTTAAAGTTTACGTTCTGTGAGGTCAATTGCAGAGTAGTTCCTTGCGGGAAGTCAATGCAATTTAGATACTAAACCTGCATCTATAATAATTGCTGTTGAACTCCTAACGCTTGCTGAACTGGAATCTCTTGCGGGCTTTTGGCCTGCCGGGTTTCTTCCTCTCTACCTCGCGGGGATCGCGGGTGGTGAAGCCTTCAGCCTTCAGCTTCGGCTTATTTTCCGGATCTACCTTGATGAGAGCCCTGGAAATTCCGAGACGTATCGCCTCTGCCTGACCTTTGGATCCACCGCCGTCAAGGGTGACTGTGATGTCATATTTGTCGGCAACATTGAGAAGGTTAAGTGGCTGGAGGACAACATACTGAAGAATCTCATTCGGGAAGTACTGCTTGTACTCCCTGCCGTTGATCGTGATCTGCCCCTTGCCGTCGTTAAGATAAACTCTGGCAACCGCTGCCTTCCTTCTTCCGATAGCGTTAATAACTTCCATGTTTTCTACTTAATGGTTTTTAAATCGATTAGTTTGGGTTTCTGGGCCTCGTGCTGATGGTCCGGGCCCGCATAGATGTAAAGGTTCCTGAAGATGGCGCTGCCAAGACGGCTTTTCGGAAGCATTCCTTTAATGGCATACTCTACCATTCTTGTTGGTTGCTTCTTCATCAGCTTGTCAGCCTTGACGATCCTCTGGCCTCCGGGATAACCCGTGTGCCTGATGTACTCTTTGTCTGTCATCTTCTGGCCTGTCAGCGTGACTTTGTCGGCATTGATAACTATTACGTTATCACCGCAGTCAACATGGGGAGTATAGCTTGTTTTGTGCTTCCCCCTCAGTATCAGGGCCACAACAGATGCCAGACGTCCGAGTGTCTGACCCTCTGCATCTACCAGTACCCACTCTTTCTCTACAGTCGCCTTGTTGGCTGAAACTGTCTTGTAGCTTAAGGTGTTCACTTTAGTACTAAGGTTTTAATAATTAATGATTTTTAAAATAAAAACCCCATTTTTGGGGTTTGCAAAAATACAACTTATTTTTATTTTGAGCAATATGTTGTACTTTTAATTTCTTTATAACCATATGTTCAGCAGACCGGTTCACCAGACAATACACTTGATATGCCTCCTGCTGGCTGCATTTTTTATGCCAGTGTCGATCTGGATGCTCTCGGCCGTATCGATAACATTGGCTGCCAACTGGCTTATAAGCGGTGATTATAGCACAAAACTACGCAATCTCCGGGCAGGAAATGACGTACTGATGCTTCTTTTGCTCTTCGGCATGTATCTGCTGTGGCTGCTGAATACCTCAGACTTCAGTGCTGCAACGGATGAACTCAAACAGAAGCTGCCGTTGCTTTATTTTCCTGTCATAATAGGCTCATCTGCCCGGCCCGGGATTAAACAGCTTCGAATGGTGCTTTTATCATTCATAGCCGGATGCGTTGTGGCTGTAAGCGCGGGATTTATTGCGCTTACCGGTCTTTTGCCAATGGAAGTTAATGATTCACGGGACCTTGCATTGTTTATCTCATCAATCAGGCTTTCAGCGATGCTTAACTTCGCGATCTTTACTGCGTTGTGGCTGGCCGCCGACAGCGAGACTGGAAGCAGGGTGCTGCGCATAGCGCTTGCCGCCGCCGCCGCGGCAATGACCATATTTCTCTTTAAGCTGCTGTCTGTCACCGGTCTGATCTTGTTTATTTTTCTTCTTGCCGGCACCGGCCTGTACCTCGCACTATTGAAGAAACAACGCATTCCAGGCCTGATATTCGCTGCCGCGGCGGCGGCGGTCATAACGGCATCCGCTATCCTTTTAATCTCCACCTGGAATATGCTCCGTAACCCGCAGGTTCCGGAACTAAATACCCCGCGTACGACTACCGCATCCGGAAACCACTACACCCATTATCCGGAAGAGACCCTCCTGGAAAACGGATATCTCGTGTGGATGAATGTCTGTGAGGATGAACTGAGAAAAGAGTGGAACAACCACAGCAAATTACCTTATGATGGCAATGATCATACCGGCAACGAGCTGCGAGTGACACTGATAAGATATATTACCTTTCTTGGAATGCCAAAAGACTCCTCGGCAGTTGCTTCCCTCACTGCTGATGACATATCAAATATTGAAAAGGGTTTCGCCAATCCTCTTTACGCCCGTCCGGCTTCTCCGCGGGCGAAAGCTTATGAGCTGGCGTGGCAGCTTGATAGGGCTCTGAAAGACGCCAATCCGTCAGGCCACTCTGTAACCCAGCGTCTTGAGTTTTACCGTGCAGCAGCGGGCATCATTAAAAAGCATCCATGGTTCGGAACCGGGACAGGAGACATAATGCAGGCATTGATTGATGAGTATAACCTCAATAATACACCGCTGACAAAGGAATACAGGCTGAGGGCACACAACCAGTACCTGACCTTTGCCATTACATTTGGTATTCCGGGCATGATCATAGCCCTTGCCCTGATGCTGATACCCTGGCTCAGAAGCCCCAACAGGTCTCTTTATCCTTTTGTGCTCTTCATTTCCGTCTTTTTCATATGGATGTTTAACGATGATAGCTTCCATTCTTTTCCCGTAGCCGCATTCTTTTCTTATTTTTACACAACCTTACTTTTATTTGAAAACAGGCATGAAACTTAATTCTGAGGACAGGAAATTTCTTACGCTGGCAATAGAGACCGCAACAAATAATATTAAAGACCGAGGAGGTCCTTTTGGTGCAGTCGTTGTCAGTCAGGGACATATCATCTCCCATGCGGGCAACAGGGTCGTTGCAGACCATGACCCCACAGCTCATGCAGAGGTGGAGGCCATCAGGATGGCCTCAGCTGCGATGGGTACCCATGACCTTAGCAGCTGTGTGATTTATTCCTCATGTGAGCCATGTCCCATGTGTCTTGGTGCGATATACTGGGCTGGCATAAAACGGGTTGTGTATGCTTCAGACCGATATCAGGCTGCAGCATCAGGGTTCAACGATGAAATGATCTACATGGAACTGGCTCTTGAAAGAGAGAAAAGAAGCCTGACAATGGACCACGGAATGAAAGACGAGGGAGACAGTGTCTTCAGGCAGTGGAATGACTTCCCCGGTAAAGTATTGTATTGATAACTACCTATGTCCAGAATTAACAGGGAGTTCTTTCTCAGCGATGCGGTAAGCGTGGCACGGCTGCTGCCGGGAATGGATATTGTGATGGCAGACGGCGGTATTCCGGGACATTACATGATCACTGAGACTGAAGCATATCTGGGCGACAATGATAAAGCATGCCATGCCAGCAAAGGAAGGACAAAACGCACAGAAGTAATGTACCTTGAAGGAGGACATCTCTACATATATTTTGTATATGGAATGCACTGGATGATGAATATCGTAACAGGCCCCGTGGGCAGTCCTCAGGCTGTTCTTATAAGAGGAGTGGCATCATATTGCGGACCGGGCCGGGTCACTAAGGGCATGGGTATTGACCGGTCATTCAACGGCGAAGATCTTACGACATCACCAAGAATCTGGGTGGAGGACAAAGGATACAAACCCGGCCTGACCGCGGGCCCGCGCATAGGTATTAATTATGCCGGCGAACCGTGGGTAAGCAAACCGTGGCGTTTTAAAATCACTGAAAAACAACTATAGAGATATGATAAAGGGATTTAAGTTATGGAACAACATGACAGGATGGGTGGTGTTTGCCATTTCACTGCTTGTTTATCTCCTGACAATTGAACCGACAGTCAGCTTCTGGGATTGCGGTGAATTCATATTATGTTCCTTCCGTCTGGAAGTGGGCCACCCGCCCGGAGCTCCCTTATTCCTGCTCCTGGGACGGTTCTTCACACTCTTTGCAGGATCAGACACTTCGAAGGTTGCCATGATGGTTAACATTATGTCTGCCTTCGCCAGCGCCTTTACAATTCTTTTCCTCTTCTGGAGCATTACCAGGCTTATACGTATGGCTACAAATGACGATATAACTGTCTCAGGCGGGAGAGCCATTGCCATAATTGCATCAGGGGTCATAGGTGCTATGGCTTATGCATTTTGCGATACTTTCTGGTTTTCAGCCGTGGAAGGAGAAGTTTATGGAACAAGCTCCCTGTTCACTGCAGTTGTTTTCTGGGCTATGCTCAGATGGTACGACGAAGCTGATGAACCACAAGCCAACAGATGGATCATCCTTATTGCTTACCTGATGGGGCTTTCAATCGGAGTGCATCTGCTTAACCTGCTCACGCTTCCCGTATTGGTACTGATTTATTATTTCCGCAAATACAAGGCCACTCTAAAGGGAGGGATATGGGCTGCCATTATCGGATTTGTCCTGCTGGGAATTCTGAATTTCATCTTTATACCCGGCGTTGCAAAGGTGGCAGGATGGTTTGAACTCCTGTTTGTGAATACAATGGGCCTTCCATATAATACAGGACTTTATTTCTACCTGCTGCTGCTTGCAGGTCTGATTGTTTTTGGCATCTGGTATTCTCTCAGGAAGAAAAAGATCTTTCTGAATTATCTCACGACCGTGGTCGCTGTGCTCATACTGGGCTATTCTTCCTTTGCCCTGATAATCATAAGGGCAAACGCCCATCCTCCGATGGACCAGAATGACCCCTCGGATGTCTTCTCATTCATTTATTATATAAACCGGACGCAGTACGGCAGCACGCCGGTTGTGTACGGACCGTATTATTCAGCACCGGTTGTCAATGTCAGGAACAAGACTGCAGGCTATAATAGGATAGAAGGAAAATACGTGCCATATTTTACTCCGGAATATGAATATGACAAGCAGTTCATGACCATCTTCCCGAGGATGTACAGTCCTGATCCTGATCATATCAGCCAGTACGAGCACTGGGGTCGCATCAAAGGAAAAAAGGTGACTGTCAGGTCAGGAGGCCAGAGTGAACAGCTGACGCTTCCTACTTTTGGTGAGAATCTGCGCTTTTTCTTCAGATACCAGGTAGGGGTGATGTATCTGAGGTACTTCATGTGGAACTTTTCCGGCAGGCAGAATGACGTTCAGGGCAACGGCAATGTGATGGACGGCAACTGGATTACCGGGATACCTTTCCTTGACAATCCCAGGCTGGGAGATCAGTCCCTGTTGCCTGAAAATTATCTTAACAACCCTGCCCGTAACAAGTATTTTCTCCTGCCTCTGCTGCTCGGACTGGCAGGCCTGTTCTGGCAATTTAAGCGCGACAAAAAGGGACTTTTCATGGTAATGCTTTTTTTCATTATGACGGGACTTGCGATTATTTTATACCTGAACCAGTACCCGAACCAGCCGAGAGAGCGTGACTATGCCTATGCAGGTTCTTTTTATGTCTTCACTATCTGGATAGGAATGGGTGTGATGATATTTTATGACCTTCTCAGCAGGATTCTGAATGAACGGATCTCAGCTATAATTCCGGCTGCGGTATTTGGAATTATACCTGTTATAATGCTGCTGGAGAATTATGATGACCATGACCGGTCAGACAGATACACAGCCAGAGACATTGCTTCCAACTATCTTAGTTCATGTGACGAAAATTCCATACTCCTCACATATGGCGACAATGATTCATTCCCTCTCTGGTATATCCAGGATGTTGAAGGCTTTCGCACTGATGTGCGCGTTGCCAACCTCAGTTACCTGCAGAGCGGATTTTATATTGAAACAATGAGCCGGAAGGCATTTAAATCAGATCCCCTGCCATTTACCTTACCGCCTGAAAAATATATCGACGGTGAGCGTATGCAGTTGCCCGTGGAGGATCTTGTCAAGGTGCCTACCGCTCTGAGACAGGTTATTGATTTTGCGGGGTCAGATGACCCGAAAGCAAAAGTAGACCTGTCAGGCCGGGGTGACTACTATAATTTCATTCCCGTCAGGGAATTCATTGTAGATGTCGATTCAGTTCATGTTTTGCAGACAGGTGCAGTAAGACCTTATCATGCCAACAGGATGCTGATACCAATGATATGGAAATTTAAGGGATCAATGGCGATGAAGGATGATCTGGCCGTCATGGATTTTATGGCCGGAAACAACTGGAATCGCCCGCTCTACTATGCCGTTACTGTTCCGGGTTCAAATTACAACGGGCTTGAGGACTTCTTCCTGCTTGAAGGAATGGCTTTCAGGGTGAGTCCGATAAAAATTGACAAGCCTGCTCCCGGAGAGACCGGCATGGTTGACACGAACCAGATGTTTGAAAAAATGATGAATAAGTTCAAATGGGGTAACGCTGGCAAAGAAGGTGTCTATCTGGATGAGAACAACCGGAGGTTGTTTGATGTCTTCAGACGTCAGTTCGGCCGTCTGTCCAAAGCTCTTGCTCTTGAGGGTGATACTGCAAGAGCTGTTGCTGCAGCTGAAAGAGGACTGAATATCGTCCCGCCTGAGAAAATGCCGTATGATTATTTCAGTTCAGACCTGGGAGAGGCATTGGCAATGGCAGGTAAAAAAGATGAAGCCGAAAAGATGCTGACAACTATTTCCGATAATTCCGAAGCAGTGCTGAGCTTTATCACAACGCTGCCCGAACATAAGACTTACGGACTTGATTTTAACATCGGTGTATCACTTCAGGCAATACTCGAGGTCTATAAGCTGGCAGAAAAATATGAGATGAAGGAACTGGCAGCCAAAGCGGCAGGGCAACTGAACAAATACTACGGAGGGATGCCTGCAAAATGATCAGGAAGTTCGGCAGGCCATTCCCGGCAGAAATAATCTATCCCGATGCAATATTCAGGATCCCGGGAAGCGGCAAGAAGCTTTATCTGACATTTGATGACGGTCCCGACCCTGCCTCAACGCCTCAGATACTTGATATACTGAGCTCACATGATGTGACTGCCGCATTTTTCTGTACCGGCAACAAGGTGATCAGGTCACCCGGCCTCATTGCACGTATCGCATCCGGAGGCCATATAATCGGAAATCATGGCTTCAGCCACCTCAACGGTCTGAAAACGCCCGTCAGAAAATACTGTGCTGATATATTCAAAGGCAGGGACGTTACCCACAGCAATCTCTTCAGACCACCATACGGGCGACTGCGGGTAAGACAATACAGGATACTCGAAAGAAGCATGAGAATAGTATTCTGGGACATTATGCCATATGACTTTGATAAAAAAATGCTGCCCGAAGCTTCATTTGCCGTTCTGTCGGGAAAGGTCCGGCCGGGCTCTGTAATCGTGCTGCATGACAAAGCAGAAAGTAATGCTCTTTCTTACCTTGACAGATTTATAAGATCATCCATTGACAAGGGATATACTTTCGGGTACCTCGACGATAATTCGCTGCATGGTTGAGTTATTTAATCTGAAATGCTATTTTTGAAAGGGAATGAAAACCGGACAATGAATATCCTTATTCTCGGATCAGGAGGGCGTGAACACGCTGTCATTTGGAAGCTGGCACAAAGCAGCAAGCCTCTGAAGCTCTTTGCAGCACCCGGTAACGCCGGGACGGCATCAGCAGCTATTAACCTGCCGGTTGACCCGCTTGATTTCGCCGCAGTGAAATCGGCCGTGATCTCTAATAAAATTCAAATGGTGATCGTCGGCCCTGAGGCACCTCTTGTTGAAGGCATATCTGATTTTTTTGAGGCTGACCCTGAGCTGTCATCCGTTTATGTGATCGGACCCGGTAAACAAGGAGCCATGCTTGAGGGAAGCAAGGATTTTGCCAAGGGGTTCATGACACGACACAAAATTCCGACTGCTGCCTATGCGACTTTCACTGCTGACCGGAGGGCTGAGGCAGCAGAGTTTCTGCGTAAGCTTGACCCTCCATATGTTCTCAAGGCAGACGGACTGGCAGCAGGCAAGGGGGTGCTGATAATCAATGATTACCAGGAAACGGTCCGTGAACTTGATGCAATCCTGGGTGGCCGTTTTGGCGATGCAGGTAAAAAGGTTGTCATTGAGCAGTATCTGTCAGGCATCGAATTATCGGTTTTCATTATCACAGACGGTATATCCTATAAAATACTCCCCGAAGCAAAAGACTATAAACGGATTGGAGAAGGAGACACCGGTAAAAACACAGGCGGCATGGGCGCTGTTTCACCTGTGCCTTTCGCAACTCCTGCCTTCATGAAAAAAGTGGAGGAAAAGATCATCATACCGACAGTAGCGGGGCTGAGGAAGGAGGGAATTGATTATTGCGGATTTATCTTCTTCGGACTAATGAATGTCGGAGGTGAACCTTTCGTCATTGAGTATAACGCCCGTCTCGGTGACCCCGAAAGTGAGGTGGTGATGCCGCGCCTGGAGAGCGATCTTTTCGACCTTCTTGATGGCGTCGCCTGCCGCAACCTTATGGACCGTACCCTTGTGATCCGTGCTGATACCGCAGTGACAGTGATGATGGTATCCGGAGGTTACCCTGACAACTACAGAAAAGGGTTCGAAATAACCGGTACTGATAAGATTACTGAAAGCATTGTTTTTCATGCCGGAACAAAAATTTCAGATGGCCGGCTGGTTACATCAGGTGGCAGGGTCCTGGCTGTGACCTCTGCTGGCGGGACAATGCCGGAAGCGCTGGAAAAGAGCTACCGCAGTGTCCCGAAAATACACTTTGAAGGTGCCGGCTACAGGAAAGATATAGGGTTTGACCTGAAAGCAACAAAAGAATGATAAAGTTTTTCAGGGGATCAGGAATAAGCCAGGTGCTGGTGATGGCACTGATGGCTATTGCTTTGTGGATTCAGTATTTTATAGCACCGCCACAGGCAATACATCCGTCAGGGGAAGAGGCAATGCCTTTATGGAGTCTGATATTCAATTCCCTCACCTCGCTGCCACTGCTTGCTGCCATACTCTCATCAATTCTAATGGCAATCGTGGCCGGCATAATGATCAGGTTTAATACTTCCGTCTTCTTCATCGCCCGGAGAACCTATTTCCCTGCTCTCTTTTATATCATGCTCTATTCATCCGTCCCCGGCGGGATGGTACTTAACCCCACCTTGCCGGCGGCTCTGCTGATATTGACAGGGCTTTGGCGAATGATGTCTGCCTACAGGCTGAACGGCGTGGTCTTTAATTTTTTTGATGCCGCTCTGCTCGTCTCTTCTGCCGGGATGTTCTACGCACCATCAGTATGGTTTGTGCTGCTTGTGCTGATAGGCGTTCTGATACTCAGATCGCCGGATTTTCGTGAAATTTCCGTTGCCCTTGCCGGAGCCCTGCTGCCATGGATTGTGTTGTACGCAGTATGGTATCTTACAGGTGGCAACCTGTCAGATCTTACAGAGACAATAAAACATAACCTGTTTGACAAAGCGCCTTCTGCGTACTGGAGCCGGACACTTATAATCCTTCTTGCTGTTATTGCCGTAAGTTTTATCCCATGCTTATTATCGCTTATCAGCGAGATGTCGACTAAAAAAATAAAGTCCCGCAAGACATTTGAGCTGCTTGAATGGATGCTGGCGATTTGTGCAGCGGCTTATGCTTTCCTGCCTTCGGTGTCAACAGAAATGAACGCAATAGCGGCAATACCTGTAGCATTTGTCATGGCCAACTGCTGTGCCTTCACCCGTCGCCTGGTTATGACGGAAATACTCTTCTGGATAATGGTTGTAATGATTGTTATTTCGCGTCTCTGGCCTTACTGATCATTTGATCATCGAAACCACGCCGACACCTGAACCCTGCTCACCGTTACTGAATCCATACCATAGGGTATAGAGGCCTGTCTTGTTGCAGATAAAATCAATTGAACCGAATTTCTTGCCGGTGCCCTTATTGAATGATGAAATAAGCTCTTTCCCCTGGTCAAAGATTGTGATCACAAGTTCTCCTTTTGATCCGGGAGCATCACAGACTGAAAACCTGTATTTCATATTTTTCATCAGGTACATATTGGCCTTGTATACCGGGGAGGCTGTAGCGGACGCTGCTTTGGGCAGCTGTACCCGGAAATCTTTCAGATAGGTGGTATTTTCACCGGCGGCAAGGACACAGGAGCTGACAAGAGCATCACTTGAAGGCTGACTCATCAGAACGATTGGCAGAAAGATCAGTGCACATGACAGGATGACAAATCTGCATTTCATATCATTTACCCGAGATTAATTTGTTTCTGACATCTTTTGAGAGATCAGCAATTTTCATTAGTTGTTCATCAGTCATCTCAACATTACTTTCTTCATGCTGTATCATTACCAGCCGGCCATCCTGCTCTATCGTTTCCGGCTCACCAAGTTTGTAGGTGATACGTACATCGCGGTATGAGGCGCTGATCTTTTCCATCTTATTATAAAGAGAGGCATAATCAGCGCTGCTCTCCCTGTAAGGTCGAATCAGCATAAGCAGATCTCCGAGAATGATCTTTTGTTCTCCAATGCGGTCTCTTAATATTTTATCGGGATGATCTGACACAACCTGTGTTGCCAGATACTGCCCTTCTACCCATACGCCTGCAATCATCAGGGCAGATATTGATCCTCTTCCGTTCTCCCTCAGGTACTCATCTATCTTGTTGTAGGAGTTGACTGACAGGAAAAGCAGCGAGTCAAGATCAGACTTGTTTACCGAAAGTCTCTTAAGTGTTTCGAAATCAAAATATTGCCCTACCCGCAGCCCGTCGGCCAGCCGCTTGATGGTAGACAGTACTTCAACTGAATTGCCTGTTTTTTCGTACATATTCAGATAACCGAGATCTGCACCGTATATACCCATCATCATTGCCTTCTGAAAGTTTGTGGTCAGCCTGTCAGCTCCCTGGGTCGTGGTAAGAAACTCGGCTGAGAATGGTACGTTCATGGCCTGAAGAATGGCGGCGATCTCAACAGGCGACGCGATGTTCTGTACTATATCGGCAATGGCCTCATCACTGAGTTTCTCAGATTCACCTGCCGGTACCGAATCGGCAATCGGGAAATTGAGGTTACCCTGCTTCGTGACGCTGTTTCTGCAAGAACACACGGATATCAGCAGGATCAATGCAAACAGCTTTGAAATAGTTCCCGTCATCAGGCGTACAAGTTAATATACAAATGTAAGAAAAATGGTCATTCCATGTCCAGGGGTCATTTTTTTTGAAGCTTCCGGCTTGCAAAAAAGGATATTATCCGCCCCAGCGCTTCATAATAGAGAAGCACATAAAGAACCATAGTGAAAAGAAGAACAAGCAGGATATTGAAAGTAAAAGTGTCAATCTTCAGTCCGATAATTTTCTTTACAGGTGCCATGAAGTGAGTCCGGAACTGAAGCGGACCCTTCGGCGAAGGCTCAAGATATATAAGGTCAATATTCTGTATCAGCCTGTCATTGTACTCAAGTATTTTATTCTTCTCATAAACCTTCCTCACTATCTCCTCCAGCTTGTCATTATGGTAGTTGTCGTACAGAATATCAAGGGCTTCCATGTTGGTTATGACGTAGTTGTCTAACTGGAGATCAGCTGCATTGCTTATCCTTCTGTATTCTTTATCTGCGCCCTGGAGCCATGCAACAGCTCTTTCCCCCAGTCCGGGAGTGAAAAGCTCAGTGGTAAGGGAATCCATTCCGGCGAATGCACTTACAATACCTGCCGATGAGATTGTTCTGATCTCATTTCTGATAAGCCGCAACTTGTTATTATCAGCCTCGATCCTTCCTTCCCACTGAAATCTGCCAATTGTCATTTCAAGAGCATCCTTGATTCTGGGAATGCGATAAATGGTATTGAAGTCGGAAACACTGACCTGCTGTTTAAGCGGGTAAACCCTTTTGTCATATTCATTTCCCATGAACTGCTTAACCATCAGCGCTTCATATGTCCATCGTGTCGGCATTATCTCAGCGATAAAGGGTACCTTGTCGACGCTGCCGATTTTCCTGTTAAGCTTATCGAAAGGGAACATGGCACCGCTGAGGACCATCATGGGTATCATGAGCAAGGGGATGACAATATATATTGTAATGGCTGAGTTCATTGCCGATGAAATATTCAGGCCGATCATGTTAGCACAAAAGGCTGTGACAAACAGTGCCAGCCAATACTGCAAAAACAATCCTTTAATTCCGAGAATGGGATTGGCGACGGCAAGGAAAAGGAACGCCTGCAGCGATGATATCATTAAAAGTACAGCTATCTTGCTTACCAGATAGCTGCTGTGGCTCAGATGGAGGAATTGTTCCCGCCTGAGCATCTTCCTGTCTTTGAAGATCTCCTCGGCGCTTATGGTAAGACCGAGGAAGAGAGCCACGATAATGCTCATGAATATATATATCGGGACATTCTCGTTTTCTCTGAAGATGTAGTCATTTGAAGACGGGTCGGCGATATACCTGATAATATATGAGAGGATAAGACCAAGGACCGGACCTTCAAGAAGTGTGAGCAGAAGATATTGTTTATTTGCCAGTTTGCTCTTAAGATCGCGAGACAGGAAGATCACCATCTGCCTCCACCACACAGGTATTTTCAGGTTGGAATACGGTGCAGAGGTTACCTCCCCGGGCATAGCAGCCGGGCCTGCCCGGCGGAATGCCTGTGCCCATTCGAAGGGATCGACTTTCCTTTTGTCAGTGTAACGTCCGTATTCATCTACAACTCTTGTTTCAAGAATGTTAAAAAGGGTTTCGGGATTGACATTTCCACACGCGGGGCATTGACCAATTTCATTATTTATCTGGGCATCGAGTGTCTTAAAGTAAACCACTGATTCAATAGGATTGCCGTAATAGACCATCTGTCCTTCAAGGTCAAGCACCAGCACCTTGTCAAACCCCTTAAATATCTCTGACGAGGGTTGATGAACAACCGTGAGCACCAGTTTCCCTCTGAGGGTGAGTTCATGAAGAAGGGCCATAACGTTGTCCGAATCACGCGAGGATAATCCTGATGTGGGTTCGTCAAGAAAAAGCACAGCAGGCTCTCTGATAAGCTCAAGCGCAATATTCAGTCTTTTTCTCTGCCCGCCGCTGATCACTTTGTTCAGTGGTGAACCGACTCTGTAATCTCTTTTTTCATATAACCCCAGAGTACGCAGTGCCTGGTTCACGATGCCGGTAAGTTCCTTCCTGCTTTTTCCGGCAAAACAGAGCGAGGCTGCATAATAAAGATTCTCAAACACTGTCAGATCCTCAACAAGCAGATCATCCTGAGGAACGAACCCGATAACTCCGTCCAGTCTGCTGCCTGATGAAAAGATCGAAATACTGTTTATTCTTACATCACCGGAGTGAGGTTTTAACAGTCCGCTGAGGAGATTAAGCAGTGTGGTCTTTCCTGAGCCACTGGCTCCCATAATACCGATCAGGTTACCTTCGCAGGCTGAAAAGCTCACGTCAGTAATAGCCGGTAAGCCGTCAGGGAAAAAATAGGTGAGTCTTTCAGCGATAAATGAAAGCCTGTGAAAATCCCTGTCAGATACAAATCGTGATGTGATATCACTGTAATAGACCGGAGGGGAAGGAGGTGTCTGTACTGAGCTTCCCTGGGCGAATGTATAGACTTTGCGGCATACAAGCGGAAGTCCGTTGAGAAGCGTCGTACCTGAACAGAAACATCTGAGAAAGTAAAGATTCACGCTTGCCACCTTCAGGAAGGCAATATATGGCTGTATGGCTTCCTCCGTATCAGCTGAGGTACCTGCGTTTATAACAAGCATGGAGGGACCTGAAAAGCTCTCCTTTTCCTCTGTCCTGATAAAGAATAGGATACTGTTGAATTCTTCCAGTGAAACTTTGAATACCTCGGCAATTGTGTTAATGATATTCATCCGCTGAGGCGTGTATTGCTTGTCCGCATCAATCAGCTCAAGGCACCTCAGAACCACAATGACCCTCTGTTCCTGTGTAAGGGTTTTATTGATCTTCTTACAGATGTTAAAGATTTTTACCGAATCCCGTACCGAGGCGGTGCCAGAAACACTTTTATGTCCTTTTTCCTGCAAGGGTCCTGCATTTTTGAGAAAAAGATTCATGAACTCATCCGCACTCTGATGGGAAAGCTGCTTATTGAGGAATGCTGAGACATAATCCCTCTCACTCTGCAGCATACCTCCGTCCTGTTTGACTATAAGGGCGAACAGCTCCATCATTGCCCGCAGGATCTCTTCACTCATTTTTCAGGATATGTTCTGATTACAGGTTCAGCCCCCAAGATAGCAAAATTACAGGAAAATTTCTCCGGCTTTTATCATAAGGACGGGATGTTAAGGGTTTGCTGGCTCTGCCAGTTTGCTTTTCCGGTAGCCATACAGAAAATATATTATCAGACCAATTGCAAGCCATACACCGAACATGGCCCAGTTGGTCCAACCCATGCCTGTCAGAAGGTAGAAGCATGATAAAAGCCCTATGACAGGGATCAGGGAAAAGTTTTTAGCATAAGAAAGAGCCGCAACGGTTGCCCATGCGATATAAAATATGATCATCGGGTAGTTTAGTTTGCTGTTTCCGGCATCTGAATAAATAGAATTGGGATAAAATACGGCAATGATCACGAAACTGACGATAGTTACTGCAGGAACAATATATCTTGAATTTATATAAGGTATCTTGAACTTGCCTTTTTCTTTGATGTTATCGTTCCGGGGCAGAATTAGAATCCCTCCGCAGACCAGTACAAAGGCAAATAATGTTCCGATGCTTGTGAAATCAAGAACGAGTTTTTCATCTGTGAAAAAAATGGGGATACCCACAACCAGTCCGGTGACAATTGTGGCAAACCCGGGTGTCTTGAATCTGGGATGTATTGAAGAAAACTTTTTAGGCAGCAGGCCATCCCTGCTCATGCTCATCCATATCCTCGGCTGCCCCATCTGGTAAACAAGCAGAACGCTGGTCATTGCAATAACGGCGGCTAACGAAACAATGAACAGCATCCATTTAACACCGCTGATCTTGAAGATCTCGGCAAGAGGATCACTTACTCCAAGCAGCTTATAGGAGGCCATGCCCGTGATTACCAGTGCCAGGATCATATAAATGACCGTGCAGATAATCAGTGAATAGATCATTGCCCGTGGCAGATCCCTCTGCGGATTTTTACTTTCTTCAGCCAGAGTGGAGACTGCGTCAAATCCTATGTATGCAAAAAAAACCGCTGACACTCCGGCCATCACGCCGTTAAATCCGTTGGGCATAAAAGGTGTCCAGTTTTCTATGTCAACATGAAATGCACCAACTATGATCACGAGCACGATGATAGTCAGCTTTATTATGACCATGGCGTTGCTGAGGTTTCTTGACTCGCTGGTGCCGACGAACACCAGTGCAGTAAGAAAGGTATTGATCGCTAAAGCAGGCATGTCGAAAATAATTCTCAGTCCTCCGAGCTGCGGCGCAGTGAGCCATGCCGTCAATCCCTCACCGGGTGTGCCGGATACAAAGGCAGCGTGGGCGGACCTGTAATTTGTTGTAAGCCATTCCGGAATGCCATGTACAAGATTGGTGAAATATCCGCTCCATGAAAAGGCGATGTAAATATTACCTATGGAATACTCCATTATCAGAGCCCACCCAATGATCCATGCAAATAACTCACCGAATGTTATATAGGCATAGGTATAGGCGCTGCCTGAGACAGGTACCCGTGAGGCAAACTCAGCATAACACATCGCTGTGAAGCCGCATGCAACAGCACATATGGCATATAACAATATGACACCCGGACCGCCTGAAAAACATGCATTTCCTATGGCGCTGAAAGTGCCGCCCCCGATGATGGCTGCAATTCCAAAGAAGGTGAGATCCCCGACCGACAGCACCCGGCGCATGCTGGTGCTTTTACCTTCTGCATTCGCAGTTGAAACTGGCTTTTTCCGGAGTAAGGAATTCGACATCTTAAAATGGCAAAAACAAATATAGCTATTTAAAATCCCGAATTAAGGTCTCTATGCTCTCCGCCCTGCGATCTGCGCTCACCGCCTTCCACATTACGCTCAGATCTCGTATCTCACCTCTGAACATAACCAGGGCCTCTGACAACCCTTCCCGGGGTAGCTCCTGTATGTTCGCCATCTCTGAGCACCTGTATGCCGTTGACAAATACATGGCTCATGCCGGTTGAAAACTGGTGCGGATCATCGAATGTTGCGTGATCCTGCACCTTTGCAGGATCAAACACAACGACGTCAGCATAATATCCTTCCTTGAGCGCGCCGCGCTTATCAATCTTCAAATTGGTGGCCGGAAGGGTAGTGAGTTTGTAGATCGCCTCCTCCAGGGGAATGACCTTTTCATCCCTCACATATTTCCCAAGCAGCCGTGCAAAATTACCGTATGCCCTGGGGTGCGTCGCCGATTTAAGAAAGACCCCTTCAGGAGCCATCGATTTACCGTCGGAACAGAAGCTCATCCAGGGAAGTGCTATTTCTTTCCTGATATTATCTTCGGACATGGAGAAATATACAACACTGATCCGGCTTCTGTCCTGTATAACCAGGTCCATAACAGTCTCTTCCGGTGATGTACCTCTCATGGCAGCAATCTCTGCAAGGGTCTTTCCTTGCAGGTACTTAAGTGAATCAGTGTCAAAACCAACTACCAGGATTCTTTCGGGTGAGCCCGGCTTGCGGAGTATGGTTTTCATGATCTCCGGCCCTATGATTTTTCTGATCTTCGGGTCTTTCAGCCGTTCAACCCACTTGTCAAAACCGCCTTCCTGTACCCATTCAGGCATTATTACGTCGAATCCGGTGGAGCTGGCGACATAAGTATACATATCGGCAGTGATGTACAAGCCGGCTGATCTTGCCGAATCCACTTTGGCCACTGCTTTATCAAGCTTGTCCCAGTTTGTTCTTCCGGTCTGTTTGAAATGATATATTTCAGACCTGATATTCGCCTTACTGGCCACATTGATCAGCTCATCTATTGATTCAAGGAGATGGTCATCCTCATTTCTCAGATGAGATATGTACATGCCATCATATTCAGCTGCCACCTTGCACAGTTCAATTATCTCATCAGGTTTGGCGAAGCTGCCAGGCACATACTCCAGTGCCGAGCTTATGCCAACGGCACCCTCCTCCATCGCCTGCCGCACAAGGAACTTCATCGTGTCCATCTCTGCTGGCGAGGGTTCACGGTTCTCATATCCGACGGCGTATATCCTGAGGGTGTTTGTACCGACGAATGATGTTATATTCGTTGACACCCCTCTCTTTACCAGGTAATCGAGATATTCACCTAAAGTGGTCCATTCAATATCATATTTCAGATCGCCCTGGGAGGCTTTCATTTCCTTTTTCATCTGATCGTTCCAGGGGCCCCATGAGTCACCTTCCCCCAGCACTTCCAGGGTCACTCCCTGTCTTATATCGCCTTGTGATTTGCCGTCCTCGATGAGCGATTCGACAGCCCAGCTGAGCATATTAATAAACCCGGGTGCAACGGTCATTCCTTCTGCATCAATCTCTGTCCTGCCTTTCGCATTTTTCAGGTCCCCTATCACGGCAATTGTATCGGCTGTTATACCAATATCTCCCTTATAAGCCGGAGATCCGGATCCGTCAACAATTTGTCCGTTCCTGATCAGGACATCATATTTTACATTTGAAACGCACCCGCATGCGATTAACAGTAACGGAAGGAATGTTTTGAACGGTTTCATATATCGGGGAGGTTAGATTATTGTAATTATTTTAACAAATTTATATTTTTAAACAGATATGATGTATTACAAATATTTTTTTATCGTAACTTCGGTGAACAAACCTATAAACTAACGCGGTTTTTAATGAAAAAACTTATCTTCATTGTCCTGGCGGTATTTTTAGCAAGTACTGCCATGGCGCAGACAAGGGTTACCGGTATGGTAACTGCTTCTGAAGACGGTTCTCCGATCCCTTATGCAGTAGTCCTTTTAAAAGGTGCAAGGGGCGTGGGTTCCAACACGGATGCTGAAGGCAGGTATGCCATCAGTAATGTTCCTTCTGACGCTGTTCTGATCTTCAGCTATGTCGGCTACAAAACACAGGAAATACCGGTGGCCGGGAGAACAGTTGTTAATGTTGAGCTGGTGACTGACGCACTCGCCCTTGATGAGGTCATAGTTGTTGCCTATGGTACCTCGACTAAAGGCACTTTTACCGGCGCTGCCAGTGTTGTAAAAGCAGATGCAATCAGGGATGTGCCCACTCTTTCTTTTGAGAACGCAATGAGCGGAAAGGTTGCAGGCATGCAGATTACGACGGTCTCCGGTCAGGCAGGATCGACATCCTCTATCAGGGTGCGCGGTATCGGATCTATGAACGCATCCAATGAACCATTGTATGTTATCGATGGCGTTCCTGTAATCTCGGGTAACGTTACTCAGATGGGGATTTATACTTCAAGCAACGTAATGAACAGCATCAATCCGAGTGATATTGAGTCCATTACCGTGCTGAAGGATGCTGCTGCCTCTGCCCTGTATGGATCCAGGGCTGCGAACGGAGTTATTGTCATAACGACAAAACAGGGCAAACAGGGGAAGCCCGTTATCAGCTTTAAAGCTTCCGTAGGTATGACACCTTCATTTGCTACTGACAATTTTGAAGCAGCAAGCCCCCGGGAGCAGGTTGAGCTTTACTATGAAAACTTCTGGAATGCAGGTGTTTACAGTTATGGCGATACTTATGAAGATGCCAGCGCCAGCGCTCTCGCTCAGCTGAACAAGAGATTCAATAAGCATGGTTACATTTTTACAGCGCCTGACAATACAATTAACTCACTTACAATCACTGGCGAAAGGGCAGGCAAATATTTCAACTGGGATGATGTCCTGTTCAGGACAGCTGTCTATCAGTCGTATGACCTCTCTGTAAGCGGAGCAACGGAAACATCAAGTTATTATACTTCATTTTCTTACACAAACGATTTGGGTCGCAGTGTTATAAACAGTTTCGATCGCTTTACGGGCAGAATTAATTTTGCCCAGAAAGTGGGTAAATTTGTTGAGTTTGGGACTAACATTAATATCTCCAGCAGTGGGCAGGACGGTTTCAACGATTCACGCTCTACAGGAAGTAACTACTTCATGCAAAGCCGTAACCTGCTGTGGGGCCTGTATTGGCCGACAGATATCGCGACAGGATTGCCATGGACAAAAAGGTATGGCAGTTATGCCTATAACCCGCTATATTACAATGACCAGTGGGAAAACACTTCCAATACATTGAGATTGCTTGCCAATGAAACTGTCACTGTAACGATCCTGCCTGAACTGATCCTGAAATCTATTTTTTCCTATGACAATGCAAATACGGGAGATCATCTGTACTACAGTGCACTGCATTTCAACGGGACGAATACTAACGGGTCAGTCAGCGAAATGAATACAAAAATCAACAAGCTTGTGTCATCAACTACACTGAATTACAGTAAGGCATTTGCACAGAAGCACACGGTGAATCTTTTGGTCGGATGGGAGGCTGAAAAAAATAAGACTGATTATCAGCGTGCCTCAGGTACGAATTTGCCGACCAGTGCACTTCATACAGTGGCTACTGCCGGAAACCTGGATGCAACCGCCTACTTCTACGGTAACACGATGCTTTCATTGCTTTCCCGTGCAGAATATGATTATGATAACAAGTATTATGCATCAGCTTCTTTCAGGCGTGACGGCTCATCAAGGCTGGGAGCAAACTCCCGCTGGGGTAATTTCTGGTCTGTTGCAGGTTCATGGAGAATTGACAAGGAACCGTTCATGGCGAATGTAGACTTCATATCCGATCTCAGACTGAGAGCTTCCTATGGTGTGAATGGCACTCTGCCTTCAGCCAATTACGGATGGCGGTCACTGACATCTTATGTTGACAAGTACATGGCAGAACCGGGCGGTGGTGTCAGTACTGCCGCTGACGCAAATCTTTCATGGGAGACCAGCTACACATATAATGTCGCACTGGAGTTTGGCCTCTTTATGCAAAGATTAGGCGGTACAATAGAGTTTTTTAACAGAGACTCAAAAGACCTGTTGCAGGATGTCCCGATTTCAATGGTAACAGGTTTCTCTTCTACTCTTAAGAATGTGGGAGAGATAAATAACCGCGGTCTTGAACTTGAACTGTACGGTGATATTCTGAGAAAGAATGACTTCACATGGAGCGCCGGCCTGACCGCCTCCCATGTAAAGTCTACCGTTACAAAGCTGTATGGCGGTCAGGATATAATCTGGTATGATCCGACAGGTGATGATTACAAGGCAAAATTTATATATACCGAGGGTAAGTCAACACTGGCTCTGTATGGACTGGAATGGGCCGGAGTAGAAGATGAAACAGGAAAAAATCTCTGGTTCCTTAACAATAATGAGACACCTGATCTGACTGTTGATGGCCGCCCTGCCACTTATAACTATAATAATGCTTCTGAAGTAATTCTTGCAGATCTTAATCCCTGGCTGTTTGGAGGATTAAATACCAACTTAAACTGGAAGGGAATTGGATTATCCTTAAACTTCGCCTACAAATTAGGAGGGCACACCTATGACGGAGCTGGCCAAGACGTGAATGATGACGGTTATTATTGGGAGAGAATCATGGACCAGGATGCCTATGATAACAGATGGACCCCCCAGCATAAGGATTCAGAGTATCCGATGCGTATTGCTATAGACCAGGAGGATGTGAACCAGTATAGCAGCAGGCATATGTTCCCCGCTGACTACATGCGTCTCAAGAGCATTACTCTTGGCTATAACTTGCCGCAAAGCGTGACAGGCAAGGTCAAAATCTCAAGCGCGAGAGTTTACTTCAACGGTGCTAATTTATGGACTCTGGCGGCATACAAAGTGTATGACCCGGAGGTCAGCGAATACGGTACCAGGGGATGGGAAATGCCTATTGGCAAGACATATACATTCGGAGTTGAAGCCAGTTTCTGATCTTAAAAAGTACTACGATGAAAAAAACACAAATAATACTTACAGTACTGGGCATCATGCTGCTGGCCTCATGTGAGAATTTTCTGGACGTCAAACCCAGTAACTACGCTGCAGCCGAGACATCAATAACTAACACGGCAGATGCCCAGGTGGCAATAAACGGCCTGATGAGCAAAATGACATCATCCAATTATTACGGCAGAAACTTCCTCCTTTACGGTGATGCCAAGGGTGGCGACTTTGCAATACGGTCTCAGGGCAGGGGCTGGGATGACTTATATTCATTCAACCATTCAGCAACCTCAGGTTCATATTCAGGATTCTGGTCACAGTTATACAACAACATCCTGCAGGCAAACAACCTGATACTGAATATTAAAAAGATTGAAGATGCAGGCAATGGTTCTCCTGCACTGGCCGGGTTCAAAGGGCAGGCTCTTACAGCACGTGCACTTATGTATTTCGACCTTGTCCGCCTGTACGGCAAGCCGTACAATATGGATAAAGCGTCATATGGTGTTCCGCTAATTCTTGAACCACTTGATGCTTCAGCCCAGCCAACGAGAGAAAGTGTTGAAGCGGTCTATACACAAATATTGAAAGACCTGTCTGACGCTACTCCTTTGCTGTCAAAATCCGCCCTTAATGGTTATCTTAATTATTATGCTAACCTGGCAATAAAGGCAAGAGTTGAGCTTACAATGGACAATTTTACAGAAGCTCTTGCAGCCGCTGAAGAAATTATTAACGATGGTCCATACTCCCTC
>Ga0207931_1000207_pt1 | contig 22466 bp, 21 predicted proteins | sample NGESurdeep092012_2_FD_184478 | JGI IMG/M metagenome (GOLD analysis project Ga0207931, IMG submission 184478) | Arctic peat soil microbial communities from Barrow, Alaska - NGEE Surface sample 415-1 deep-092012 (SPAdes) | ecosystem: Environmental > Terrestrial > Soil > Wetlands > Peat ...
ACCGTCTCATCAGCGACAACATGGCCGGCCATTTCATCTCGCGCGGCGAGGTCGGCGCCATCGTCGTCGGCGCCGACCGCATCGCCGCCAACGGCGACACGGCCAACAAGATCGGCACGTATACGCTCTCGGTGCTCGCCAAGGAGCACCGCGTGCCGTTCTACGTGGCGGCGCCGCTCACGACCGTCGACCGCCACATCACTTCGGGGGCGGGCATTCCCATCGAGGAGCGCTCCGAAGACGAGGTCACATCCTTCGCCGGGCAACGCCTCGCGCCCGTGGGCGCGCGCGCCCTGCACCCCGCCTTCGATGTCACGCCGGCCGCCAATATCCAGGCGATCATCACCGAGGTCGGGATCCTGCGCGCGCCCTATCGCCGGTCCTTGCACGCGGCCTGCGCCGAAGGCAAGTGCATCTCATGACCGATGCGCGCCGGCCGTTCAAGGCGATGATCATGGCGGCCGGACTGGGCACACGTCTCTACCCGCTGACCGGCCTCACGGCCAAGCCGATGGTACCCATCCTCAACCGGCCGGTGATGGAGCACATCCTCAATCTGCTCGCCCGCCACGGCGTGCGCGAGGTCGCGGCCAACCTCTACCATTATCCGGACGACATTCGCAGCCACTTCGGCGATGGTGCGCGCTTCGGACTCGCGTTGCGCTACAACCTGGAGAAGGAGTTGCTCGGCACGGCCGGCGGCGTCGGCACCTTCCGCGAGTTCTTCGCCGATGGCACGTTCGTGGTCGTCAGCGGCGACGCGCTCACCGACGTCGACCTGAGCGCGTTCGTCGCCTACCACCAGTCCACGGGCGGCCTCGCCACGATGGTCGTCAAGCGCGTCTCCGACCCCTCGCTCTATGGCGTGGTCGTCCACGACGAGCAGCGCCGCGTCACCGGCTTCCAGGAGAAGCCGCCGCGCAGCGAGGCGCTCTCCAACCTCTGCAACTGTGGCATCTACGCCTTCGAGCCCGGTATCTTCGACTACATCTCCGACGGTGTGTTCACCGACTTCGCCCACGATGTGTTCCCGGCGATGCTTGCGGTTGCTGCGAAGTTCCACGTGTGGCCGCTGGAGTCGTACTGGAACGACGTCGGCAACATCGAGCAGTATCGCCTCGGCAACTTCGATGCGCTGCTGGGCCGCGTCAATGTGGTCGTGCCGGGCGAGGAGACGTCGCCCGGTGTGTGGGTCGGCGCCGGCACGGAGATCGCCGCCAGCGCCGTGATCAAGCCCCCGGTGCTCATCGGCACGGGCTGCCGTGTCGAAGACGACGCGACGCTCGTTGGGCCGCTCATCGTCGGCGACGGCTGCGTCATCGAGTCCGGAGCGGTGCTCGAGGGCGTGATCCACTGGAACGGCGTGCATACAGGCCGGCGTGCCCGGGCTCTCGGCGGCATCCTCGGGCGCGACGTGCACATCCAGCACCACGCGATCGTTCACGAAGGCGCCGTCATCGGCGACCGGTGCCAGGTGGCGGCGCACGCGATCGTCGGTCCGCGAGCGCGTCTCGAACCGTGCTCGACGGTCGACTCAGAACGGCCGGTGGCGCCATGAGACCGGCGGCGCGTGATGTGCTCGACGGCGTCGTCGACCTGTTCCTGCCCAAGCGTTGCGTCGTGTGTGGTGCGGCCGGCAGCTGGTTGTGCCGGCAGTGCGGCGCCGGCCTGGTGCCGCTCGACGGGCCGCGTTGCGGCCACTGCGGCAGCCCGTCCGGCGTTGCCGTCGCTGAATGTCGGGAGTGTCGCGCGCGCCGACTCGGCTTCGTCTCGGCGCGCGCCGCCTTCAGCTATCAAGGGCCGGCGCGACGTCTCGTCACGGCCTGCAAGTTCCGTGCCTTGCGTTCACTCGCGCGCGAGATGGCCGACCTGGCGGCGCCGCACTTTCCGCGGGCGCTGCCCGGCGCCTGCGGCCCGGCAGCGCCCCAGGCGGTCACCGCCGTACCGGCGCACCGCGGCCACCGTCTCGAGCGCGGCTTCAACCAGGCCGAGCTGCTCGGTCGCGAGCTCGCCCGCGCCGCCGACCTGCCGTTCGTCGACCTGCTCGTGCGCACGCGTCACGGCCGCCGGCAGAGCGAGCTCGCCGCCGACGAGCGCTGCGCCAATGTGCGCGGCGCCTTCGGCGCCGCGCCGGTGGCGCGCAGGGTAGCGGGCGAGCTAAAGCGGGTAGTAATCGTTGACGACGTCTACACCACAGGTGAAACGTTGAGCGAGTGCTCCAAAGCGCTTGTCGTTGTCGGTTGTGAACCCCATGTATTCACTTTCGCACGTGCCGTTCGCGTCGTTCCCGACGCGGCGAAACTATAGGTAGAAGGAGCGAGGTCGATGAAGATCCAGATCAAAGGCCGGAACGTCGCTGTGACCGAAGCTCTGCAGGACTACGCTGAGGAGAAGCTCGCGCGCGTGCATCGCCTCCTCCAGGAGCGTCACATCGACGAGGTGAGTCGGGTCGAGCTCGAACTGATCTTCGAGAAGAACCCGAGCATCGCCGCCCCCAACGTCGCTGAGGCGACGATCTTCACGCGGGGTCCGGTGATCAGGGCCAAGGAGTCTTCGGACGACATGTACGCGTCCATCGATCTGGTGACCGACAAGCTGCAGCGCCGGGTCAAGAAGTACCACGACAAGCTCTACCACAAGAACCAGCGCCACACGCACGCCAAGGTACAGGCGTCGCCCGGTGTGGAGGAGCCGCCGGCGGCGGCGACCGCGGCGGCCCCCGAGGAGATCACGCCGCCGCCGGCGGATGGCCACGGCCGGATCGTCAAGACGAAGCAGTTCGCGCTCAAGCCGATGGGCGTCGACGAGGCGACCTTGCAGCTCGAGCTGATCGGTCACGACTTCTTCGTCTTCACGAATGCCGAGACAAACGCCACCAACATCGTGTACCGTCGCCGCGACGGCCACTACGGTCTGATCGAGCCGACGGCGTGACGATCGCCGCTTCCGTCGCACACGATTCGAGAGTGAGCACCAGATGGTGAGCATCGTCGACAAGCTGCTGCACGCCGGCGAGGGCAAGCGCATGAGGCAGCTCGAAGAGCAGGTCGTGCTGATCAATGCGCTCGAGCCCGATATCGAGAAGCTCTCGGACGAAGCGTTGCGCGCCAAGACGATCGAGTTTCGCGAGCGGCATGCGCGCGGCGAGTATCTCGACGACCTGCTCCCCGAAGCCTTCGCGGTCGCCCGCGAAGCCGGTCGCCGCGCCCTCGGCATGCGCCCGTTCGACGTGCAGCTCATGGGCGGCGTCGTGCTGCATGAGGGCGACATCGCCGAGATGAAGACCGGCGAGGGCAAGACGCTCGTCGCGACGTTGCCGATGTACCTCAACGCGATCGCCCTACGGGGCACGCACCTCGTGACCGTCAACGACTACCTCGCCAAGCGCGACGCCGAGTGGATGGGCCAGGTCTACCGCTTCCTCGGCCTCGAGGTCGGCGTCATCCAGGCGGCGATGACTCCGGAGGAACGCCGCGTCGCCTACGGCGCCGACGTCACCTACGGCACCAACTCGGAGTTCGGTTTCGACTATCTGCGCGACAACATGGCGATGCGCCTCGGGCATAAAGTCCAGCGCGGTCACTACTACTGCATCGTCGACGAAGTCGACTCGATCCTCATCGACGAGGCGCGCACGCCGCTGATCATCTCCGGTGCCCCCGAGACCGCGGCCGACACGTATCGCAAGTTCGCCCGTGTCGTGCCGCGCCTCAAGCCGGGCACCGACTACGAAGTCGACGAGAAGCAGCGCACTGCGGCGATCACCGAAGAAGGCGTCACCAAGGTCGAGACGGCGCTCGATGTCGACAATCTTTACAAGGAATCCAACGGCTCCCTGGTCAATCACCTCGTCCAGGCGCTGCGTGCGGAGTCGCTCTTTCACAAGGACGTCGAGTACGTGGTCAAGGACGGCGAGGTGCTGATCGTCGACGAGTTCACCGGTCGCATCCTCGATGGCCGGCGCTATTCCGAGGGCTTGCACCAGGCGATCGAGGCCAAGGAACACGTCGCGATCCGCGAGGAGAACCAGACGCTGGCGACGATCACCCTGCAGAACTACTTCCGCATGTACGAGACATTGGCCGGCATGACCGGCACCGCCAAGACCGAGGAGGACGAGTTCCGCCAGATCTACGGGCTCGAGGTCGTCACCATCCCCACCAACGTGCCGATGATCCGCGATGACCGCAACGACTTCATCTTCAAGACCAAGACGGAGAAGTTCGCGGCCGTCGTCGAGGACATCGTCGAGCGCAGCACGGCCGGCCAGCCGATCCTCGTCGGTACCGTGTCGGTCGAGGTCAGCGAGCACCTCTCGCGGCTGCTCGAGCGGCGCGGCATCGAGCACAACGTGCTCAACGCCAAGCAGCACGAGCGCGAGGCGGAGGTCATCAAGAACGCCGGTCTCCGCGGCACGGTGACGATCGCCACCAACATGGCCGGCCGGGGCGTCGACATCAAACTCGCCGAGAGCGTGCCCGACGCGGGCGGCCTCTACGTGCTCGGCACCGAGCGCCACGAGAGTCGCCGCATCGACAACCAGTTGCGCGGCCGTTCGGGTCGCCAGGGTGACCCCGGTCTCAGCCGCTTCTATCTGTCGGCCGAAGACGATCTCATCCGCCTGTTCGCCGGCGACCGCATGTATCGCATCCTCGATCGACTAGGCCCCGAAGAGGGCCTGCCGATCGAGCACAAGATGCTCACGGGCGTGGTCGAAAAGGCGCAGAAGAAGGTCGAAGAGCTCAACTTCATGCGCCGCAAGTCGGTGCTCAAGTACGACGAGGTCATGAACGAGCAGCGGCGCGTCGTCTATGAGCAGCGCAACCGCATCCTCGAAGGTGAGAATTTCGGCGAGCAGGTGCGCGAGATGATCGCCGAGCAGGTCGAGAACGTCGTACGCACGCACATCGGCGGCACCGATTACGCCGAGGACTGGGACCTCGACGCAATGCTCGTCGGTCTGCGCACACTCTTCGATGCGACGCTTGCAGCGAAGAAGATCGACAGGGCGACGGCCACGGTCGAAGATGTCATCGAGCTGACCGCCGCCGACGCCACGGCCCAGTACGAACAGCGCGAGCAGGTGCTCGGCGCAGCGCAGATGCGCGCCGCCGAGCGCGCCGTGATGCTCCAGGTCATCGACACGCGCTGGAAGGACCATCTGCTCGACATGGACTACCTGGAGGAGGGCATCCACCTGCGCGCGCTTGGTCAGCGCGATCCGCTGGTCGAGTACAAGTCCGAGGGGTTCGACCTCTTCCAGGACATGCTCGAGGGCATCAAGCAGAGCACGGTCACGACGCTGCTTAAGAACCGCGCCGAAGACCTTGCGGTCTTCACGGCGATCACGCTCGAGCAGCCGATGATGGCCTTCAATTACACCAGCGGCGACGACCTGATCTACGAAACGTCGTTCGCCGGTGCCGCGATGGCTGCCGGCGAGCAGCTGGGGTATCCGACCGGCGGCGACGCCCCGGGCATGCCCGGGGCGTCGCCGGGGCCGTCGGGGGAAGCACCGGCGATCCAGGCCGGCAGTCCGGTCGCCGTGCAGCAGCGCGTCGTCGTCGAGAAGGTCGGGCGCAACGATCCGTGTCCGTGCGGGAGCGGGAAGAAGTACAAGCGTTGTCACGGCGCCTAGTCGACTTCGTCTGGGCGCCGTGCAATGCCGTCGACGCGCGCTGCGCGCGCGTGCTGCTCATTTCACGGGAAGTAGATCCACATCGGGCGCCGTGCAACGCCGTAGATGCTCGCTGCGCGAGCGTCCCGCTCGTTTCACGGTGGGCGCGGCCGTACTCAGGTATAATCCCGGAGACATGGCACAGAGCACGACAGAAGCGCTTGCCCAGGCAGACTCGCTCCGCGAGCGGCTCCGAGACGCCATCGAGCGTCTGAGCTGGCTGCGGAGCTATCTTTGACCCCGCCAAGCTGACTGCCGAGATCGCCGCTCTCGAAGAGCGCATGCGCGCGCCCGGGTTCTGGGACGACCAGGCGCAGGCGCCGGTCGTCTCATCCCAGTACAGCCGTCTCAAGCATCGCCTCGCCGAGTTCACGGCGCTCGAAGAGCGCTTCGGCGATCTGCAGACGACCGAGGAGCTGGTCCGTGAGGAGCTGGCCGAGGACGCCGTCGACGACGAGCTCTTGCAAGAGCTCGTGCACGGCGTCGCGGAGCTCGAGCGCGCGCTCGAGCGCAGCGAGGAGCAGCGCTTCTTCAGTGGCCGCTACGACGAGGGCGGTGCGATCGTCACCATCCACCCCGGCGCCGGCGGTACCGAATCGCAGGACTGGGCCGAGATGCTGCTGCGCATGTACCTCCGCTGGTTCGAGCACCGCGGCTTCAAGGTCGAGATCAACGACACACAAGAGGGTGACGAGGCGGGCATCAAGAGCGTCACCCTCACGGTCGAAGGCGACAACGCCTACGGTCTTCTCGCGTCGGAGAAGGGCGTGCACCGTCTCGTGCGCATGTCGCCGTTCGACTCCGCCAACCGGCGCCACACCAGCTTCGCCGCGGTCGAGGTCAGCCCGCTCGTCTCCGACGAGGTCGATGTCGAGATCGACGAAGGCGACTTGCGTATCGACACCTACCGCTCCAGCGGCGCCGGCGGCCAGCACGTGAACAAGACGAGCTCCGCCGTGCGCATGACCCACATCCCCACCAACATCGTCGTGCAGTGCCAGAACGAGCGCTCGCAGATCAGCAATCGCGCAACGGCGATGCGGATGCTCAAGTCCAAGCTCCTCGAGCTCGAGGAGCGGAAGCTGGCCGACGAGCTCGCGCGCGAGCGCGGCGAGGTACGCGACGTCAATTTCGGCAGCCAGATCCGTAGCTACGTGTTGCATCCGTACCAGATGGTCAAGGACCTGCGCACCGGCCACGAAGTCGGCAATGCGCCGGGAGTGCTGGACGGCGACCTCGACGGCTTCGTACACTCATTCCTGGTATGGCGCGCAGGCAACGGTCAGGAGACGAAGAAGAGGTAGATTCCGCTGGCGAGGAGGGGGCTATGGACGAAGAACCGCGGTGCCAAAGCTGCGGCATGCCTTTGACGGACGATCCCGACAACTACGGTACGTACGTCGACGGGACGCGCAACGACGAGTACTGCGCGTTCTGCTACGAAAGCGGCGCCTTCACGATGCCCGATCTCGATGTCGAAGACATGATCGGGATGTCGATCGACCACATGACGACCCATCTTGCTTTGTCCACCGACGAGGCTGAGGCAGCGGCGCGAGAGTCGATCACCACCCTGAAGCGCTGGCGGAGCTAGCCAAACAGCCTCCCGCGCTGCTCAATCCCCGTTCTGCGAGAAGTGCTGGTAGTCCTTGAGCGAGTGCCAGTAGCCGCCCCACTTCCAGCCGACCGCCGCAAACGCCCTCACGACGATGTCGCCGGGGTGGATCATGCCCGTTGCCGCGAGCGATCTGTCGACGAAGCGGGCGGCTGCCGGCGGGTCGACGACGGCGCCCTGCACCTCGGGGTTCTCGAGCGGGTCGATGTCGATCGCGCGTCCGTAGGCATGCTGCGACCAGACCGTCGACCCAGGCACCTTGCGGCCGTTGTAGGCAGAGGTGTTGTCGGCGGTCATCGACCGCTCGTCATCGGCGCCGTACTTGTCGACGAGCTCCATGCGACGGATCGGGAAGCGTGCATCGTAGAGCGTGCGCATGGCCGTGACGACGTCGGTCGCGACGTCGCGGTTCACCATGAGCTTGCCGCTGTGCGCACGGCCGTCGAAGCCCCAGTACGTGATCGTCAGCACGCGCAGGTCGTCGATCGGCACGGGGCAGCCGGACCTCCACGAGCCTGAAGCGAGCATCGCCGCGCGCGTTGCCGAGTCGACTGAGGAGATGGTGCTCTGAAACGGCGTGGCGGTCGCCGTCGGCGAGGGCCTGACGGTCGACGGCTTGGGCGACGGCGTTGCCGTGGCCGAAGCCGTCGCCGATCTCGTCACCGTGACCGTGACTACGGGGGTAGGTGAGCCGCTCGCACCGCAGGCGGCGAGCGGGGAGGCGGCGAGGGCGAGCGCGGCCACGGCGCTCAGCGCCCTCGCCGCGCTCGCCCTCAAATGTGGTCTCCCGTGAATCGCCACCTGCTTGCACCTCAGCCGTCGTGTTCGGGGCACCCGACCTGGAGGCGCCGCTGCGGGGTCAACGCTACCACTTGCAGATGCATCCGCCGGCGGATTCGTTCCCGACCCTGGGTCGGCCATCACCGAGGCTGCCGGGCGTTGCGACGTCTGGTATACTCTCGCCCCCGTGGGCGACTAGCTCAGTTGGGAGAGCGCTAGCTCGACAAGCTAGAGGTCGTTGGTTCGATTCCAACGTCGCCCACCATCAACCATCTTCCGAGGCGCGGATCGCGGAGCTCGTGGTGGCCCCTGCCGAGGCCCGTCTCGTGCGGGCGCCCCCAAGTCCCATGTGGCCGGCGTCGAGAGCGGCGGCTCTTCTCGGGCTCCGTGGGATCCGGCAGCCGCTGGTGTGGCGCGGTCTCCGCCGTCCTCGATGACGTTTGCGCCGGGGGGCGATCACGGCATACCTGGGTAGAATCCGCACAGGTATCGATGCTCAACGCACCAACAGACAAACCGGTCCTGATCGTCCAGCATGAGGCCGCTGCGCATGCCGGCACGCTGCTCGAGGCGCTGGTCAACGCCGGCATGACGGTCGACGTGCGCCAGTTGCACGCGGGCGTCGGCCTGCCGGCGCTCGATGAACTCGGGCGGCACGTCGCGCTGATCGTGCTCGGTGGGTCGATGAACGTCGATCAGGCGGGCGAGTACGCGTTCATCGGGGAGGAGCAGCAGTTGCTGCGCGCCGCGGTCGAAGCCGATGTGCCGGTGCTGGGGGTGTGCCTCGGCGGGCAACAGCTCGCCGCTGCCTGCGGTGGCGACGTCTATGCCCGCCGCGAGCCCGAGGTCGGTTGGCTGCCCGTCGAGATCGTGCAGCGCGACCTGCTCTTCGACGGCATCGCGTCGCCGTTCAACGCACTGGAGTGGCACGCGCATTCGTTCACGGTGCCGGCCGCGGCGACCGTACTGGCTCTGCGCGGCGACGACCCCGGAGTCCAGGCGTTCCGGGTCGGTCGCCGCGCCTGGGGCGTGCAGTTCCACGCCGAGGTCGACGAGTCGATGCTGACCTACTGGATCAGGCGCGACAACAAGGGGCTCCGGCAGCGCGATCCGGAGCTGCTTGCGTGCCTGCACGAACTGATGTCGCACGTCGTCGCCGAATCGCGACAGCTCTGTCGACAACTGATCGACAACTTTGTTGCCTCGTTCTAGGTTACTGTAAACTCCCCCGATGCCCACGCTCCACCGTATCACCGCCGACGAACTGTACGACCGCCGCTGGGAGTTGCTGGCGCTCGCGTCCGTGGGTGCCTTCATGACCCCGCTCGACGGCTCCATCGTGTCGGTCGCCCTGCCCGTGATGAGCCCCCAGCTCCACCTGAGCTTCAGCGCCTCGATCTGGGTGCAGGCGGCCTACCTTCTCGCCGTCGCCGTGCTGCTCATCCCGCTGGGCCGCTCGGCCGATCACCACGGTCGCGTGCACTTCTACCTTGCCGGTGTCGTCATCTTCACGCTCGGATCGCTGGCGGCGGCGCTCAGCATGAACGGTGCCTGGCTGATCGGCAGCCGCATCGTCCAGGGTGTGGGGGGCGCATTGCTCAGCGCCACGTCGACGGCGATCGTCACCGCCGTGTTCCCGCCGCAGGAGCGGGGACGCGCTCTCGGCATCAACGTGATGGCGGTGTACGTGGGTCTCAGCGTCGGGCCGGTGCTCGGTGGCCAACTCGTCCAGCACCTCGGCTGGCGATCCATCTTCCTCGTCAACCTTCCGATCGGGCTGGCGGTGGCCATCTGGGGATGGCTCCTGCTGCCGCGCGTCGAGCGGGAAGAGGCTGCGCTGCGCCCGGACATCGCCGGTTCGGTGTTGCTCGGCGGTGCCTTCATCTGCTTGCTTGTGCCGCTGACGTTCGCGTCGGAATGGGGTTGGGCGGCGGCGCGTACGATCACGTTGCTCGTGATGTCGGCAGTCAGTCTCACGGCGTTCGCAGTCACAGAACTGCGCGTCAGTGATCCGGTGCTCGATTTCGACCTGGTCCTGCACAACCGCCTGTTCGCCAGCGCCAACCTGGCGGCGCTGCTCAACTACATGGCACTCTATGCGATCAGCATCCTCACGGCGGTGTTCCTCGAGGTGGTCCAGGGCCGGTCGGCCGGACTGACCGGCTGGCTGATGCTCGGGCAACCGGCGGTGCAGGCGGCGCTCAGCCCATTGAGTGGGCGCTTGAGCGACAGGCTGGGTTCGCGCCTGCTGAGCACCTCCGGCATGGTGATCACCGGAGCCGGCATGGTCCTGTTGGCGTCGATGCCGTCCGCGGCCGGCATGCCCCGCGTGGTCGGCAGTCTGGCCGTGGTCGGCGTCGGGCTGGCGGCGTTCAGCGCGCCGAACACTTCGGCGATCATGGGCAGCGTGAGCCGCCGCCAGCTTGGTGTGGCGAGCGCGTTTGTCGGCACCATGCGCGTGACCGGCATGGCACTCAGCGTGGCCGTGCTCGGGGGTATCGCTGCAAGCAAACTGGGTCGCCTCGGCGGACGGTTCCTCTACACTCACGGTCACAACGTCGGCAGTCACGCGCTGGCATCGATCGCCGCCGGCCATTATGCGACGGGTTACAGATTGGCGATGCTCACCGGCGCCGGCCTGGCGATCATCGGCGCCATCGCCTCGCTGACGCGGCCCGCGCACGTGTCGCCGCCGGCGCCGACCGACGCGACGGCCTAAGGCCTGGCGCCGCAGGCGGCGAGGAGCTGGGCGAGCAGGCCCTTCGGGTCATGCAGGATCCTCAGGCCGCCGAGCACGACCTGACGCGTGCCGGGGTCCGGGTCCGAGCAGCCCCTGAGCAGGGGCGCCGTGCCGTCGCTTGCGCCCCAGGTCACAAGCGCCTGCGTCGAACACGTAGCGCGGCAGTCGATCGATGCGACGCAGATCCAAGCGGCCCCTCCTTTCGCGCGATGCGATGACCGGTCTCTCAGTTCGACACCCGGCGATCGATGCCGCCTTTGCGGAGGTCGCGACAGCTGGTCTTGGCGGCGAGTACTATCCTCTTCCTTGTATGTGCAAGCTCGCTCGATTGCGCTATGATTCACATGTGCTGCCCAGGGGGGTCTGGGCGCCGCGCCAAAGTGCGTCGTCGGTTTCGCGCGGCGAGACGTTCGCGCCCTCCAGCAGTGAGACGTACGTCCCGGAGTCACCGGACGTTCGGCGACCCGCACTCGGGACCGAGGTCGAATCCATGCCCATGCTTGCGCAAAGGAGGCGACCATGCGACCGACTGAGACTCTCTCCAGAGAGCACGTCCTGCTCATTCTCGTGACGAAAGCTGCGGAGCAGGAGGTGCGGTACATGCGCGACACAGGCGAATACCGGAGAGAGGAGATCGGCCAACTGGTCGACTTCTTCGAGTTCTTCACCGAAGCGTGCCACGACCCCAAGGAAGAGAACCTTCTCTTCGCCCGCCTGTGCAAGCGTGGCCTGAGTGCCGACACGGGCATCCTCGCCCAGTTCTACCGGGACCATCAGGAGTTCACGACGCGGCTGCGGACGATCGAGCATTGGCTGCGAAAGGATAAGAAGGACGGGCCCCAGGACGTGGCCGAGCTCGCCGAGCAGCTCGATGCCTACCTCAACCTCATGCGTTCCCACGTCGCGCGCGAAGAGGATCATCTGTTCACGCTCGCCAACGGGCTGCTGACCGACGAGGACCAGGAGGACCTTGCGCACGGCTTCGACAGGGTCGAGTCCGAGGAGGTAGCCGAGGGCATCCAGGAGAAGTACTCGGAACTCGCGCACCTCCTCGCCGGCCGGCCCACGGAGACGCTGCAGAAGGAGCACAAGATCTGCTCGCTCGTGCTGGACGCTGCGCAGCGTGAGGTCGACACGATACGGCCGATCGGTCACTTCGAAGTAGAGAATCTCGATCGGCTCATTGACTTCTTCGGTTTCTTCACGCGCGAGTGCCACGAGCCCAAGGAGGCGCAGTTGCTGTTCTCCAAGCTTGCGCAACGTGGTGTCAGCAGCGACGTGGGCCTGCTCGCCGAGATGAAAGTCGCGCACGAAGATCTGAGCAACCGCCTGGAGTCGATGGAGGGACTCCTGCCCAAGGCGCGCAGCGGCGGGCGCAAGGCCGTCACCGCCTTCCTCGACGAGATGCAGGCCTACATCGACCGCATGCGTGCGCACATGATGAAAGAAGACACGGACCTCTTCCCAATGGTGAGGCACGTGCTCACGCAGCACGACCACGAGGAGCTCGCGCGAGCTTTCGAATCGATGGAGTGGCAGGACATCCTCGAGGGCGTGCACGACAAGTACTTCGATCTCGCGCATCGGCTGGCAGTGAAATAGCGAAGCCGGTGCGCGAGATCCCGGCGGCGGGTTCCGTCAAGGGAGGCGGCGCGTTGGTTCGAGCGACAGGTCGAGGGTGCGTGCTGTGGCCGCGGTAACTCGCCCCCAGCCCGAACTCGACGACCTGCCGGCCTCTTCGCCGCCGATCGATCCCTGGGCGCAGATCGTCCAAGGCTTCGACGGGAACCGTTCTGACCTTGTGCCGGTGCTGCAACGGGCGCAATCTCTCCTCGGATATCTGCCGCCGGATGCGGTTCGCCGCGTCGCCCGCTGGCTCAGGCTGTCCGAAAGCGAAGTCTTCGGCGTCGCCACTTTCTACGCCCAGTTCCGCTTCACTCCGCCCGGCCGGCACCGACTGCGTGTCTGCCTCGGCACAGCCTGCCACGTGAAGGGGGGCGTGCAGATGCTCGAGACCCTCGAGCGAAGGCTGGGGGTGGGCACTGGAGAAACGACAGCCGACGGCGAGTACGGACTCGAGCGGGTGGTGTGCCTGGGCTGCTGTGCGCTTGCTCCCGTGATGACGCTGGACGAGGCCATCTATGGGCAGATGAGCGTGCTGAAGCTGCAAGGGATCCTTGATGCGCGCACGCACACTTAGTCGACGTCGCCGGCAGGCGGAGGCGGGCTGGCAAGGGCTTGCCGCAAGCCCGCGGCCTGTGATCTACCTCGGCATGGGGTCCTGCGGGTTGGCTGCCGGGGCAGACGACGTCCTCGCCGGCACGCGCGCCTACCTCGAGGAGCGCGAGGTCGATGCGGAGATCGTGAAGGTCGGTTGCATCGGACCCTGCTACCTCGAGCCGCTGCTCGATGTGCAGATGCCCGGCCGGCCGCGCTTGAGCTACTCGAACATGACGGCGGAGCTGGCCGCCAAGACTCTCGATGCGCTGCTCGCCGGCGAGGTACCCAAGCGCCATCTCGCCGGGCACTTCGGCGACGACGACTTCGACGGCGTGCCGCGCTTTGCCGACCAGCCGATGCTCAAGCACCAGGTGCGCATCATTCTGCGCAATTGCGGGATCATCGATCCCGAGGACGTCGACCACTACCTCGCCCGCGGCGGTTACCAGGCGATCGAGCGCAGCCTGCGCATGCCCTGGCAGGATGTCATCGAGGAGGTCCAGCACTCCGGCTTGCGGGGACGCGGCGGGGCGGGCTTTCCGACCTGGAAGAAGTGGCTCCTTTGTCGCCAGACCGAGAGCGAGCAACGCTACCTCATCTGCAACGCGGACGAGGGCGACCCGGGCGCCTTCATGAACCGTTCCCTGATCGAAGGCGATCCGCACGCGGTCCTCGAGGGCATGCTCATCGCGGCCTACTCGATCGGCGCCTCACGCGGCTACGTCTACATCAGGGCGGAGTACCCGCTGGCCATCCAGCGCCTGCGCTCTGCGATTGCGGCGATGAAGAAGCTCGGCCTGCTCGGGGAGCACATCCTCGGCAGCGACTTCTCATTCGATGTCACGGTCAAGGAGGGGGCGGGAGCGTTCGTGTGCGGCGAGGAGACGGCCCTGATCGCAAGCATCGAGGGCCGGCGCGGCATGCCGCGCACGCGGCCGCCCTTCCCGGCGGTCTCGGGTCTGTGGGGCAAGCCGACGATCATCGACAACGTCGAGACGCTTGCGGCCCTGCCGCCGATCATCGCCAACGGCCCCGACTGGTACGCCGGTTTCGGCACCGAGACATCCAAGGGGACCAAGACCTTCAGCCTGGTGGGCAAAGTGCGTCGCACCGGGCTTATCGAGGTCCCCTTCGGGACGACCCTGCGCCGGGTGATCTACGACATCGGCGGAGGACCAACCAAGGACTTCAAGGCCGTGCAGACTGGGGGGCCGTCCGGAGGGTGTCTGGGCGAGGAGTTCCTCGACACCCCGATCGACTACGAGAATCTGGCAGCCGCGGGCTCGATCATGGGTTCGGGCGGGCTCATCGTCATCGATCGCGACACCTGCATCGTCGACACCGCCCGCTACTTCCTGAGCTTTACCCAGGACGAGTCCTGCGGCAAGTGCGTGCCCTGCCGCGTGGGCACCGGGCACCTGGTGGGCATCCTTGATGCGATCTGCGCGGGCAGGGGCGAGCTTGCCGACCTCGACCGGCTCGAGCGTCTCGCCCGCGTCGTCAAGGGTGGCTCGCTGTGCGGGCTCGGGCAGACGGCGCCCAACCCGGTCCTCTCGTCCCTGAAGTACTTCCGCGGCGAGTTCCTCGAGCACATCAAGGAAAAGCGCTGCCGGGCCGCGGTCTGTCGCGACCTCGTCGTCTATCGCATCATCCCCGACAAATGCACCGGGTGCGAGCGCTGCGTCCAGGTGTGCCCCACCGGCGCCATCACCGGCCCGCGCGCAGAAGCGCATAACCTTGACCCCGACAAGTGCATCAAGTGCCGCTCGTGTTACGAGATCTGCCGCTTCGACGCGATCGCCGGCGATGCGATCGTGATCGAATCGCGAGGTCAGCATGCGCTCTGAGCCCCTCCCGCGTGCCGACGCCCGCCTGCTTCGCATCGAGGTCGACAACCGGTCGATCTCCGTGCCGGAGAAGAGCACCGTGCTGCAGGCAGCCGAGCTTGCCGGCGCTTATGTGCCGTCCCTGTGCTCGCACCGGGAGCTGTCGCCGTTCGGCGGGTGCCGCTTGTGCATGGTGGAGATCGCCGAGATGCGCGGGTACCCGCTCGCCTGCAGCACGCTTGCGCAGGATGGAATGCAAGTGACGACCGACACCGCGACCTTGCGCGAGATGCGTCGCGAGATCCTGCAGCTCATCCTCTCGCAGCACCCGTCGAGCTGCCTGATCTGCGACGAGAAGGAGGAGTGCCGCCGCAGCCAGACGACGATCCGCAAGGCCGGCGTGTCGACCGGCTGCCGGAGCTGCCCGAACGACGGCGACTGCGAGCTGCAGCGGGTGGTGGAGCGCGTCGGGGTCACCGACATCGGCTACCCCGTCGCGTATCGTGGTCTGGAAGCGGAGCACGACGACCCGTTCTTCGACCGCGACTACAACCTTTGCATCCTGTGCGGACGCTGCGTGCGCATGTGTCACGAGGTGCGCGGCACTTCGGTGCTCTCGTTCAAGTACCGCGGCCGCAGCACGCTGATCGGGCCGGCCTTCGCCAACTCGCATGTGGAGGCCGGCTGTGAGTTCTGCGGCGCCTGCGTGTCGGTCTGCCCGACCGGCGCGCTCACCGACAAGGTCTCGAAGTGGGATGGCACGCCCGACGGGGTCGAGACCTCGACCTGCCCGCTCTGCTGCCTCGGGTGTCGCGTCGAGCTGGCCCACAAGGACGGGCGGCTCTGCTCGGCGCGGGGCGCTCACGACGCCGAGATCAACGATGGACAGCTGTGCGTGAGCGGCCGCTTCTGCCTGCCCGAGACGACCCACCACCACTCGCGGGCGCGCAAGCCCATGCTGCGCCGAGGCGCGTACTTCCGGGTATCGAGCTGGGACGAGGCGCTGGGCGAGACGGCGGAGAAGCTGGCTGCGGTCGCTCCGGACGAGCTCCTGATGCTCGTCTCGAGCGACCTGTCGAACGAAGGCCTGTTCGCCGCCCAGCGCCTGGTGCGCTCCGGCCTCGGTTCGAACGGCATCGACTCGACCGCCGACGCCTGCTTACCGGGCGGCCCGGCGAGGTGGTCGCGCCTCTTCGCGCTTCCCATCTCGATCGAGGCGCTGGGCGCGGCCGAGGCGGTGATCGTCGCCGGCCTCGACTCGCGCTTTTCGTTCTCGGTGGCGGGAGTACAGGTGCGGCGGGCCGTGCGGCGAGGGGCTGGGCTCGTTGCGGTGGACGCCCGCGCGTCGAACCTCGCGCGGGCGGCCGACCACTGGTTGCGGTCGGCGCCTGGCGAGGAGGCGCGAGCGCTCGCGTGGCTGGTGCGCTCGCTCCTCGGCGCCGACGAGCCGGCGGAGGCGCGACGATCGCGTGTCGGGGAGCGTGCGCTCGCTGCCGCGACGCGGCACGTGCACGACGCGCCGACGCTCGCGGTGGTGATCGGGCCGCGCGTCTTCGATTGTCCTGGTGCCGCGGAGCTCGTGACGGACCTCGAGGTCCTGGCCGGACGCCAGGGAACCACCGTGCTGCCCCTCGCCCATGGCGCCAATGTGCGGGGCGCGCTGGAGCTCGGGGCCCTGAGCGAGGTGCTTCCTGGACCGCGACCAGCCGGTGGCCGGGGCCTCACTCTCGCCGACGTGTGGGCCGGGCGACGCCCGAAGGTGCTTTACCTCGTCGGCGAGGCGCCCTTCACCGCCCGCCCCGACTGCGAGTTCGTGATCGCTCAGGACCTCTATCTCCCGCCGTTCGCGGTCGACGGGTTCCTGCCGGCGGCTTCCTTCGTCGAGGCCGAGGGAACCCTGACGAGCATCGAGGGGCGGGTGCAGGCGCTGCGCCGGGTCGAGGAGCTGCCCGACGGTGCCGAGTACGGGTACGCCCGGCCCGATTGGCAGATCTTCTCCGACCTCGCCGGGCTGCTGGGACACGCTGACCTGGAGTACGCGGACGCCGCCGCCGTGCGGGCGGCGATCCGCGCCGAGGTCTCGGGCTTTCCCGCCGAGAGCGACCGCGCGCCGCGCCGGATGACGCCGATCGCGGCGAGCCCGCGGACCGCCGGTGGCGCACCTGCCCGGACGGCTCGGGACGCACCGACGGAAGACGACGGTCCCGGAGGGCACGGTCGCTTCGTCCTCGTTCCTGAGCACGCGTTCTTCCGACATCGTGGCATCGACCTCGCTGGCGTCGTCGAGGGGCTCGGGGAGCTCCACCTCGAGGAGGGACTGCGCATGAGTCCGGAGGATGTCGCGCGCCTCGGGGTCGAGCGGGGTGGAGCGGTGACCGTCAGCGTGGACGGTCTCGATCTCGTCCTCGCCGCCCGCCCGGACCCTGACTGTCCACGAGGCGCCGTTTACATTTCGATAACGGAGGCGTGGGGCGGGCTGGTCGGCCGCGAAGGCCAGCCCGCCCCCGAATCACTCGCGCGCCTGTCGGCGCGACCCGTGCGAGTGCGTGTCAGGGCCGGCGACCGCACGCGCGCTCGAGCACGAAAGGGTGATCATGTTCCCGGTCGTTGAGCGCCGCATGATCGTCCCCAACCTCCACCTCCTCACGATCGAGGCGCCGGAGGTGGCCGCAGCCGCCCGACCCGGCAACTTCGTGATCCTGCGGCCGAGCGAGCAGGGTGAGCGCATCCCCCTGACGATCGCCGACGCCGACGCTGGAGCCGGCACCGTCACCTCGATCTTCGTGCAGGTCGGGGCTTCGACCGCCAAGCTTGCGCGTCTGAAGGCCGGAGACTCCATTCCGTCCTACGCCGGCCCGCTCGGCAACCAGACCGAGATCGACCGGTTCGGCACGGTGCTCCTGATCGGCGGGTGCTACGGGATCGGCAGCATCTACCCGATCGCCCGCGCCCTGAAGGACGCCGGCAACACCGTCGTCGCGCTGGTCGAGGCGCGCAGCGCGTACCTGCTCTACTGGGAGGACCGCCTCAAGGCGGTCACGGACCGCGTCCTCACGATCACGCGCGACGGCAGTCGCGGCTACAAGGGGCACGTGACGCGCCTGGCCGAGATCCTCACCCTCGAGGGCATCCGGCCGGATCGCATCATCGCCCACGGCTGCACCTTCCAGATGATGGCCGTGTCGCGGCAGACCGAGCCGCTTGGGGTGAAGACGATCGTCAGCATGAACCCGATCATGATCGACGGCACCGGCATGTGCGGCGTCTGTCGCCTGACCGTTGCCGGCGAGACGAAGTTCGCCTGCGTGGATGGGCCCGAGTTCGACGGCCACGAGGTGGACTGGGAGGAGTTCCTCGCGCGACGCGAGAGCTACAACCCGGAGGAAGTCCAGCCCCTCCACACGAGCGGATGCGCCTCTCACTTCTGAGAGGGAGGTGAAGCAGTGAGCCCAGTCGACTACGTGCGGCGGCCGATGCCCAAGCAGGAGCCGTTTGAGCGCGTGCGCAACTTCGACGAGGTCGCGCTGGGCTACACCGCCGAGCTGGCTCGTGAGGAGGCGGCGCGCTGCCTGGCCTGCAAGAAGCCGGGGTGCGTCGACGGCTGCCCCGTCGGCATCGACATCCCCCGCTTCGTCGGCCTGGTCGCCGACGGCGAGTTCGCCGCCGCGATCCGCAAGGTCAAGGAGACGAACGCACTGCCTGCCGTCTGCGGACGTGTGTGTCCGCAGGAGGAGCAGTGTGAGAAGCTCTGCGTGCTCGGCAAGAAGGGCGACCCGGTGGCGATCGGGCGGCTCGAACGCTTCGTCGCCGACCGCGAGGCGGAGGAAGGGGCGGGAGAGGTTCCGTCTCTCCCGCCCCACAACGGCCTGAAGATCGCCATCGTCGGCTCCGGGCCGGCGGGCATCACGGTAGCCGCCGACCTTGCGCTTCGCGGCTACCAGGTGACCATGTTCGAGGCGCTCCACGCGGCCGGCGGCGTGCTCACCTACGGCATCCCGGAGTTCCGGCTACCCAAGGCGATCGTCAGGCGCGAGGTCGAGTATGTGAAGAGCCTCGGCGTGGAGCTGCGCCTCGACTATGTCGTCGGCAAGACGCGCACCATCGACAGCCTCGGGGAGACGTTCGACGCGACCTTCGTGGGGGCGGGGGCCGGTCTGCCCTGGTTCCTCGAGATCCCCGGCGAGAATCTGAACGGCGTGTATTCGGCGAACGAGTACCTGACACGCTGCAACCTGATGAGCGGCTTCCGGTTCCCCGCCTTCGACACACCGCTGAAGCGGTCGGCGAGGGTCGCGGTCTTCGGCGGCGGCAATGTGGCCATGGACTCGGCGCGCACCGCGCTGCGCCTCGGCGCCGACGAGGTCCACATCGTCTACCGCCGCAGCCACGACGAGCTGCCCGCGCGCGCCGAGGAGGTCGAGCACGCCGAGGAAGAAGGGGTGATCTTCGACTTCCTTACGCTGCCGGTGCAGCTCATCGGCGACGACCGCGGCTGGCTCACGGGGATCGAGTGCCGTCGCATGGAGCTGGGCGACCCTGACGACTCCGGGCGCCGGCGACCAGTGGAGATCCCCGGCTCCGAGTTCGTCATGGAGATGGACGCGTCTGTTTGCGCCATCGGCAACAGCCCGAACCCGCTGATCTCGATGACGACGCCGGGGCTGGAGGTGGGCAAGAGGGGCAACATCGTCGCCGACGAGGAGACGGGCCAGACCTCGCGCGAGCGCGTCTGGGCCGGCGGCGACGTGGTCACCGGCGCGGCCACCGTGATCAGCGCGATGGGGGCCGGGCGCAAAGCGGCGCGCTCGATCGATCAGACACTCTCCACGCCCGTCTGAGCAGCGCGAGCAGCACGTCGTCGACGAACTCTCCGTTCTCGTCGGTCCCGTGCTCGCGCATGATCCCTTCCCGGACGAAACCGAGGCGTTCGACCAGGCCCAGCGAGCGCTCGTTGCGCGGCATGATCGTGGCCTGCACCCGATTGAGGCCCATGCGCGTGAAGCCGAAATCGAGGATCGCCGTGAGTGCCTCCGTCATCACCCCGCGGCCGCCCGATCCGGGATCGAGGTTGTAGCCGATCTCGGCTGACCGCCAGGCGTGGTTCCACTCGTGGAAGCCGCAGCCGCCGATGAGCAGCTTGTCCTCGCCCTTGAAGGCGATGCCCCACGTGATCCCGGAGCGCTCCGCGAAGTTGGCGGTCACGGCGTGGCGGAGCAGGGCGCGCGCCTCTTTGAGGTTCTTGGGACCGCGCATGCCCTGACCCTGCTCGGTCTCCGGCCACGTGAGGTGCGCGCGATACCAGGCGGCGTCGGCGATCGTGATCTCACGCAGGACGAACCGCTCAGTCGTGAGCTCCGGGAAGGTGGGTATCGCCGCGAAGGGGTCGACGGGTTCGACGCTCATGGTCAGCAACGATACCACCCGGGACGGCCCTAGAGCAGAGAGGCGAAGTCGCCCGTTCCCCAGGGGGAGGCGGCGACCGCCTGGGCGACGGCCGACGCGTCGTCGCCGGCGGCCAGCGCCGCGAGGATCGCGTCGTAGCGGCCGTTGTGCAACGTCACGATCGTTGCGAGAAAGCCCTGCGCCCAGCTCACGTACGCCTTGACGCCGACCGAGTTCATCGAGGTGGCGCCCGGCTCGGGCTGGGTCGTGTTCAGCGGGTTGTGGTGGGCGGTGTTGTGCCAGTGGCCGCCCTCGGCCATCTCCCAGGCGGCGAGGGCGGCGACGTTGTCCTGCGTCACCGGCAACTGCAGCTGTCGTAACAGCGACACCGCCCACGTGATCGGCGTGTACTTGCCCCGGATCGGCACGTTCGGGTCGTACCTCTGGCTGGCGAGCACCTTCTTGATCTGCAGGACGAGCCCGTCGAGCACCGCGCGGCGCTGGGCGATCTTGTCGGCCAGCACGAGACGTTGTTCGTCGATGCTGGCCTGCAGGGCGATCGCCTTCTGTCGCTGCGCCTCGATCGTCGTCGTCAGGCTCTGCACGTCCCTGGCGATCTGCGCCAGGCCGTTGACGGTCTGCTGGTCCTGCGCCGTGATCAGCTGCAGATAGGTCGAGCGGTTCTGCCAGTCCGAAACACTGCCTGAGCCGGTGAATGCGTCGAACCAGGAGTAGCCTCCCGTCTTGTAGACGGCGACGAGGCGATCTCCGACGATCGCCGACTGGCGATCGAGGTTCGTCTGCGCGGCAGCGAGTTGCGCCCGCGCGCCGGCCAGCTGCGCGCCGAGCTGCTGCTGCTGCGCGACGGTCTCAGCGTACTTGGCGAGGATCGGCCGGAGCTGGTCTTCGAGGCTGTGCATCTGCGTTCGCGCCCCTTTGGCGGCCTTCTCGAGCTTGTCGAGCGAGGGAGGGACGACGGTGATCGAAAACGTCTTCGTGCCGCCGGCCGCGGCGGCACGCACGGGAGGGAAGAGCAAGGCGGCGCCGAGCGCCGCGAGCAGGCATGCTGCCAGCGCGGCGCGCGTCCCTCGTCTGATGTCGGTAGGGCGATTCACTGTCATCCCGGTGCGTCGGTACGTGTATCGGTTCGCGCGCCGGTGGCTTTACACCTGCGGCGCGCGCTGACCCCTACGCTCCGCCCAGCACGCGCACGCCGCAGTATCTCCGCACCGGCGACAGCAGCGTCAGCAGCGCGATGAGTACGCCGATGGCACCGATGCCCTGCAAGAGGAGGAAGGCCATCAGCGTCCAAACTACGGTGGCGCGGCGCTGAGCGGGGTGCGGATCCATGGGACGAGGATACCGCAAAGCGGCGGCGACGGAGAACCCGGACCGTCCTCGTGTGATGCCGCCCGGCCAAGGCCCGACCAGGCTCATCATCCGCGCGCGAGCCGAGGGCAGCTAGCTCGGTCGTCCCTGCTCGAGCCGCGGCCGCAGGAACCACCACAGCGCCAGCCCGAAAGCCGCGAGGAACATGAGCGCCGACACGGCGCGCACGAAGTGGGCGATCGGGTCGGTGGAGGCGAGCAACCCCAGCCTGCCGAGGATGTTGTGCCAGTCGTGGCCTGAGCCCGAGCCGTCATCGCCGAAGAGTGCCAGCACCATGCGCTGCGCGTCGCCGATGTAGACCGACACGTTGTTCAGCGACTCCGCCGCCCAGGCGATCATGAGGACGACGGCGAACCGGTCGCCGCGCCAGAGGAAGTAGCCGGCAAGGCCGAGGGGCGCGGCGATCTGCAGGAACGAGCCGGCGAGCTGCACCATCAGCGCCGGCGCCCAGAAGAAGATCATGTGGCCGAACTCGTGCACGCCGAGATCGAAGGAGGAGAGGATCGGCACCCACCCGCCGCGCGAGTAGGTGAGCACGGCGAGCAACACTGTGAGCAGAGCCGCCGCGCACCACTGCAGGGTGGAACTCCACAAGGAGCCCTGCGCGGCGGCGCCGGGCGAGCCGCGCCACATGAGGCGGCGGCCTGATCGCGGACGCGATCCCTCCGCCGCCCTCAGCTTTGCGAGGTACGCGTCGAGGTCCGGTCTGACCGGCGGTCTGTCGCTTGGGTCGTTCATCGCGCTGACTTCATCGGCATCCGTGCGCTGCCCGCTGCGTCTACACGTCGATAGAGTCGGGCGCCGCGCGCGGGTCGGGGAACCAGTTGAGCTCGTCGA
>Ga0207931_1000208_pt1 | contig 22356 bp, 18 predicted proteins | sample NGESurdeep092012_2_FD_184478 | JGI IMG/M metagenome (GOLD analysis project Ga0207931, IMG submission 184478) | Arctic peat soil microbial communities from Barrow, Alaska - NGEE Surface sample 415-1 deep-092012 (SPAdes) | ecosystem: Environmental > Terrestrial > Soil > Wetlands > Peat ...
CCCCGCCGGATTTTGACTTTGATCGCTTTAATGCCGATGAGCAAAGCCGGTTGGAAGGCCAATCACTGCCGGTTTTGCTGGACATGCTGGATCAAGCCCGTCAAGGGACCATTGCGTGGGTCAGGACGCTGGATGCAGACCAGTTGGATAAAGTTGGGCGGCATCCGGTATTGGGGGATGTGAATGTTGAGACAATGATAACGGCCATCTATGGTCATCAACTGATCCATATGCGCGAACTATCAAGGCTTCTGGGGAGTGTTGTATAATTGCGATAATTCGGATTTTCACAATCACAGTCAGAGAGTTTTAATCATAGGAGGATGTTTCATGAAAATTGTCGTCTGTATCAAACAAGTGCCCGACTCAACCGCCAAAATCGTCGTTGAGCAGGGAAAGATATCCTGGGGTGATGCTCCCCTGATCATGAATCCGTGGGATGAATATGCTGTGGAGGCCGCCCTCCAGCAAAAAGAGGCGCTGGGTGGCACCATCACGGTTGTTACCATCGGTGACGAAAGCACCAGGGAAGTGCTCAAGCGCGCCTTGGCCATGGGCGCCGATGATGCCATCCTGATCAGCGATCCCGCCCTGGTCAACATGGATACGCAGGCCACCGCCCAGGTCCTGGCGGCTGCCATCCGGAAGATCGGCGCTGTCGACATGGCCTTCTTTGGCCGCCAGGCCATTGACGCCGATGCCGGCCTGGTCCCGGCGCAGACGGCCCGTCTGCTGGGCTGGCCCGCCCTGACCCTGTCATCGGTCATCAAGATCGAGGGGAGCAACGTCCGCGTCGAACGCGGCATCGAGGAGGGGCGGCAGATCGTCACGACCAAACTGCCTGCTGTATTCAGCATGACAAAAGATTTCGGCGAACCGCGCTACCCATCCTTCATGGGCATCCGCAAAGCCTCGCGCCTCGAAATCCCGGTATGGTCGCTGGCCGGGCTCGGCATCCCCGCCCCGGCCTCGGTTATCGCCTGGCCGGAGATAATCACCCCCCCCAGCCGGGAAGTCACCTGTGAGTTCATCACCGGCGGCAGTCCGGAAGAGATCGCTGAAACACTGGCCAATAAGATCCTGGCGGAGAAAGTCCTATGAACACCTGGGTATTTATCGATCAATTCAAAGGCAATGCCCTCCCCGCCTCATGGGAGGCTCTCGGCGTCGGTAAAACGCTCGGCAATGTCACTGCCCTGGTCTTTGGCTCTGGCATCGAAGCCCTGGCAAAAACCGCCTTCGAGTACGGCGCGGACGAGGTACTGCTGGCAGACGACGCGGCCCTGGCCGAGTACCGCGCCGAAGCCTTTACGACCACCCTGAGCAAACTCGCCGCTGAGCGGACCCCGGACCTGCTCCTGTTCCCTACCACGACGCGCGGCCGTGAGCTGGCTGGCATGGTGGCCATCGACCTGAAGACCGGTGTGATGGTGGACGTGACCGCCCTGGAGGCCGCGGGCGATAAGATCACCGTCACCCGCCCGATCTACGGCGGAAAACTGCTGACCAAGGAAACTTGCTCGTCAAAGCCGCAGATCATCACCCTGCGTGGGCGGGCTTTCCCGAAACCGGCGCAGCAGGCCGGGAAATCCGGGACGCTCACCAAAGTTGCTGCCGCCACCGGCGATTTCCCCACCAAAGTGGAAGGTTACACTACCAGCGAAAGCGGCGTCAGCCTGGCGGATGCGGGTGTGATCGTCTCCGGCGGGCGCGGCGTCTCGAACAACCCGACCCTGACACCACCGGCCGGACTGGACGAGAAACAGGCCGAGATCTGGCGCGCCCAGCAGGGCTTCGTCCTGGTCAAGGACCTGGCCTCGGTGCTGGGGGCAGCCGTCGGAGCCTCGCGCGCCGCGGTGGATGGCGGCTACATTCCCTACCCTCACCAGGTGGGGCAGACCGGCAAAGTTGTCTCGCCGGATGTATATATCGCCCTCGGCATTTCAGGGGCCATCCAGCACCTGGCTGGTATGCGCACCAGCAAAGTGATCGTTGCCATCAACAAGGACCCCGAGGCGCCCATATTCAAATTGGCGCGCTACGGCGTGGTCGGTGACCTGTTCCAGATCGTCCCGGCGTTGACTGCGGCGTTCAAAAAGAAAATGGGCAAATAAATTCTTCGACCCTCACTCCCAGCCCCGATCCATATGGAAAGGGGCTTCGGTATTCATCCATCCGGATGGTCAATAACAGAAACCAGGCCCAAGGCTATTGACTCTTATTTCCAATTCTGGTATTCTTACATTACCGACCGGTCGGTAGACTGATTATGAATCGTGACCAGATTCTTGAAGCCTCTGCCCAGATCATCCGACAAAAAGGCTATCATGCTGCCTCGATGCAGGATATTGCTGAAGCGGTCAATCTGCAAAAGGCCAGCCTCTACCACCATTTTTCAAGCAAACAGGAAATCCTGCTCGCGCTCCTCGATCAGGCCCTGGACTTGCTGATTGAGCGGGTTTCAGCCGTTCTTGCCAAGGATATCCCTGCTGACGAGAAATTGTGCCAGGCAATGCGTGTCTATCTGGGAAGTCTGGACGAGCACGCTGACCTGGCGGCAGTCCTGCTGCTCGAACACCGCTCGCTCGACCCGGAATATCATGAACGCCACATCCCGCGCCGCGACCGTTTTGAACGGTTGTGGCGCGATCTGATTCAGGAGGGCGTGGAAAGCGGCGTGTTCCACGAGACAGACCCGTCCATGACGGCGCGTGCCCTGCTGGGCGTGATGAACTGGACGATCACCTGGTACCGCCCGGACGGGCTGCTTTCCATTGGGCAGATTTCCGACCACTTTGCCGCCCTCTTCCTGGATGGTCTGCGTGGGTGTTGACAATGGATATCCATTCCACAAAACCCCCTTACACCTTCCAGGCCTTCGAGACGTCCGGCGGGGCGCGCATTTTCCGCATCCCTATGAACGTCTTCCCGGACTTCTGGGCGTATGCCTATCTGGTTCTGGTGGATGGTTCCATTGTGCTGATAGACACTGGCTCTGGCTTCGGCGATTCCAATGCCCACCTGGAAGCCGGGTTCGACCAGGCCGGCCGCGCGGCCGGGCGGACAATTCGCATCGAGGATCTGACTCACATCCTTATCACGCACGGCCACATTGACCATTTCGGCGGGCTGGTCTTCCTGCGCGAACGCACGAATGCCCTCATCGGCATCCACGAACTCGACCTGGGCAACCTGACCAGTTACGAGGAGCGCGTGGCCATCGCCGAGAACCAGCTGAAGGCCTATCTGGTCGAGGCCGGCGTCCTGGAAGATAAGCGCGAAGGCATCCTCAACATGTACCGCCTCAATAAGATGCTCTTCCATTCGGTGATGGTGGATTTCACCTATGAAGCCAAAGGGATGCGCCTCGGCTCTTTCGACATGTTGCACGTACCGGGGCACTGCGCCGGGCATGTTGTCATCCGCCTGCATAACATTCTTTTCAGCGGCGATCATGTGCTCGGCAGGATCACTCCCCACCAGAGTCCTGAACGGCTGACGCTCTTCACGGGGCTGGGGCATTATCTTGATTCGCTGACTGTGCTCGAGAAGTGGGCCGGCGGTTCGTCTCTGACCCTGGCCGGTCACGACGAACCGATCCCTAATCTGCCGGTGCGCCTGGCCGAGATCCGCCGGGAGCACACAGACCGGTTGAAACTTACACTGGAATTCCTCGCCGAGCCGCATACTATCGCCGAGGTCTCGAAGGAACTCTTTGGCAGCGTGAATGGTTACAATGTCCTGCTGGCGATCGAGGAGACCGGCGCGCACGTGGAATATCTTCACCAGCGCGGCCTGCTGCGCATTGTCAACGTGGACGAACTGGAATCCAACAACGGCCCGGTGGTCAGCCGCTACCGGCGTATCAACGATCCGGTCGCAAGGAAGGTCAAACCGATGTAAAATGCTCCCGGAGCGCCGGAACCTGTCCTGAGGGCACCCGAAGGAACGGCGGCTGGAAGCTAAAGAAAGTCGTCAACCTGATTCTGTGAACCTGTAACCCTACACCCAAGGAGGAGCCATGTATTCTTTTGAACCATCAGATGAACAAAAAATGCTGATTGATGCCATCAGCCGCTACGCCACCAGCGACCTGCGGAAAGCGGCCCACGATGCCGAGGAGAATAAAGAACTCCCGCCCAAGTTGATCAGCAAAGGTTGGGAACTGGGCGTTCTGCAGGCATCCATTCCCGAAGCCTACGGCGGATTTGGAGAACGCTCCGCCGTGACGGGCGCGCTGGCTGCCGAGGAACTGGCTTACGGTGACCTGGCCGGAGCGCTGGCGGTCGGGACCCCGGGCCTGTTCGCCCTGCCCGTCCTGCTGGCTGGCAGCGAGGAGCAGAAGAAGCAATACCTGCCCCCGATCATTGCAGCGGACTGGAAGCCCTACACGGCTGCTCTTATCGAGCCCACTTTCGACTTCGACCCCAACGACTTGAAGACCACTGCCAAAGTCGATGGCAGCGACTACGTCCTGACCGGCGAGAAGACTTTTGTCCCGTTTGCCGACAAAGCCGAGGCGATGATCGTCTACGCCAGGTTGGAGAAAGAGACCAAGGCATTCATCGTCCCGAAGGGCGCGGCCGGGTTGAAGGTCGGGGAGGAACGCGAGAAATTTATGGGGCTGAACGCCGTCCCGTTTTTCAAGGTCACACTGGATGGAGTGAAGGTCCCCAATGCCAATCTCCTGCCAGGCGATCTCGCTCCGGTGCTGGACGCCAGTCGCGTGGCTGTGGCGGCGATGGCGATCGGGGTAGCCAAGGCTGCATTCGCATATTCGCGTGACTATGCCAAGGACCGCGACGTATTCGGGGTGAAAGTGGCTCAGAAACAGGCCATCGCCTTCATGCTGGCCGAAATGGCGACCGAGATCGAAGCCATCCGCCTGCTGGTCTGGGAGGCGGCCTGGGCCTTAGACAACAAGAAAGAAGATGCCAGCCAGAGAGCCTATCTCGCTGTGACCGGCGCGATCGATATGGCGATGATGGTCACTGACCGCGCCGTGCAGATCCTGGGCGGCCACGGTTACATCCGCGAACACCCGGTTGAATTGTGGATGCGCAACGGACGCGGGTTCACGACCTTCACCGGACTTGCCATGGTATAGCGCCAAAGGAGAATTACTATGATTGACTTTGAAACTCCCGAAAAGATTGCTGGTACCCGTCTTGTCGTCGAGACGGTGGCAGTCAACATGATGCGCCCGGTCTCGCGCTATTTCGACGAGCACGAGCACGAGATCCCCTGGGATTACATTAATTTCATGCAAACGGCCACGCGGGCGATGGGAGGCGCCTCTATGGCGCCGGGCGAGGGCAAGAAGGAAGGCCCGCACTTTGGCTTTCAGCGCCTGGCGGTGATGGTGGAGGTGCTTTCCTGGGGCGACGCCGGAATTTACCTGGACACGCCCGGCGGTATGCTGGGCTCGGCGGCAGTCTCGGCGACCGGTTCACCTGAACAGAAGGAACGCTTCCTCAAGCGCTTCCGCGGTGAGAAACCGGTCTTCGATGCCATGTGCATGACTGAACCGCAATGCGGCTCAGATACGTCGGCCATCCGCACCACGGCGGTGCTGGACAAGGAGAAAAAAGAGTGGGTGCTGAACGGCGAGAAGATTTTTGTCACCGCCGGGCATAAAGCCATGCTCGATTCGGAAGGCTTTATCGTCGTCTGGGCGACGATTGATACGTCGGCTGGACGCGCCGGGATGCGCCCGTTCGTGGTGGAGGCCAAGACGGCCGGCTGCCAGGTCACGAAGATGGAACACAAACTCGGCATCCGCGCCAGCGACACGGTCTCCATCGTCCTGCAGGATTGCCGCGTCCCGTTCGATAACATCCTCGGCAGCCCGGAAGTTGTCACCACCGATAAGGCCACTACCGGCTTCAAGGGCGCCATGGCAACTTTCGATGCAACGCGGCCCATCGTGGCCGCGCAGGCCATCGGTCTGGCACGCGCCACGCTGGAATTGCTCAAGGAGATGCTCGCCGAGCGGGGTGTCACCATCCGCTATGGATTGCCGCGCCAAAAGTTGACATCTGTTGAAAAAGACGTGATCGAAATGGAAATCCAGCTTCGTTCAGCCTGGTGGCTGGTGCTCAAGGCGGTCTGGATGATGGACAACGGCAAGCCGAACTCGCTGGAGTCCTCGATGTCCAAAGTCCGCGCTGGCGACGTGGTCAACAGGATCACCCAGAAAGCCGTGGAGATCATGGGACCGCTCGGTTACAGCCGAGAGTATCTGCTGGAGAAGTGGTTCCGGGATGCCAAGATCAGCGACATCTATGAGGGCACCGGCCAGATCAACCGGCTGGTGGTGGCGCGGCAGATCCTGGGCTACCGCTCGAGTGAATTAAGATAAATTATTCCTCACCCCAACCCCTTTCCCATTGGGAGAGGGGCAAGGGGTGAGGATAGTGAGGAGGAAACATGACCTACAAAATTCATTCCGCTGTGGTTGTCGGTGCAGGGACGATGGGCGCGGCACTCGCTGCGCACCTGGCCAACATCGGCGTGCCGGTAACGCTGCTGGATATTATTCCGAACAAGCTCAAGCCTGAGGAAGAGGCAGCGAAACTGACGCTGAAGGATAAGGCGGTCCGCAACCGCATCGTCAACGAGGGCTGGGACCGGTGCATCAAAGCCCGCCCGGCCAACTTGATGGCGTCCGATCTGGCGACACGCGTCAAACTGGGCAACCTCGAAGACGATTTCGATGCCATCGCCAAGGCCGATTGGATAGTCGAAGCCATTGTCGAGAACCTGAAAATCAAGCAGGATCTGATGACGCGCATTGACGCCGTCCGCAAGCCGGAGGCCATCATTACCACCAACACATCCGGCATCCCGATCAAGGACATTGCCGAAGGCCGCTCGAAGGGCTTCAAGCAGCACTTCCTGGGAACGCACTTCTTCAACCCGCCGCGCTATTTGAAGCTGCTGGAAATCATCCCGACCGGCGACACCCTGCCCGCAGTGACCAAGTTCATGACCTGGTTCGGGGAGTTCCGGCTGGGCAAAGGTATCGTCCTGTGCAAGGACACGCCCAACTTCATCGGCAACCGCGTTGCCTTCGGGACAGGCGCGTTCGCCTTGAATTACATCCTCGAAAACGGCTACACCGTGGATGAGGTGGATGCGCTTACCGGACCCTTGATGGGCCACCCCAAAACGGCCACCTTCCGGCTGATCGATCTGGTTGGTGTGGATGTGTGGGAGCACGTGGGCACGAACCTGAAAGAAGCCATCCCGTACGACAAATATGCCATGCCATCCCTGACGGCAGAAAAGCCGACCAAACTTGTGCATACCCTGATCGGGCGCGGTTGGCTGGGCAACAAGACGAAAGTTGGCTTCTACAAGGAAGTCCGCACCGATGAAGGCAAAAAGGAGTTCTGGTCACTTGACCTGAAAACTCTGGAACATGCCGCTCCATCCAAGCCGCGCTTCGACTCGGTCGGGAAGGCGAAGGATATTGATGGCCTGGGCGAACGATTGAAAGTGATCCTGGGCGAATCCGACCGCGCCGCACAACTTATCATGGCTCTGACCTTCCAGGGACTCCAGTATGCCTCGGTCATCATCCCCGAAGTTGCCGATACACCCAAGCCGATCGATGACGCCGTTCGTTGGGGCTTCGGGCACGAGGCCGGGCTGTTCGAAATCTGGGACATGCTGGGGGTCAAGGAAACAGCCAGGCAAATGAAAGCTGCGGGTTTCGCCCCCGCCGGTTGGGTGAAGGACATGCTCAAGGCAGGGTGCGAAACGTTCTACAAGTACAAGGGCGACAGCAAGGTTGGCGTCTACGATGTAGCCAGGCAGAAATATGTCACCATCCCCAAAACGCCGGGACTGATTGTGCTGAGTGAATTGAAGAAGGCCAGGAAGGTCATCAGCGAAAACCCCGGCGCGTCGCTTTATGACATAGGAGACGGTGTGGCGCTGGTTGAGTTCCACACCAAGATGAACGCCCTGGACGATGACATCTTCGCCATCGCCGACGAGGCGCTCGACCGCGCCGAAAAGGAATTCGTGGGTGTGGTGATCGGCAACGAGGGCGAGCACTTCAGCGCCGGCGCGAACATCGGCCTGATCCTGATGGGCGCCAAGTCCCAGCAATGGGACATGCTAACGCAGGTCGTGAAGAGATTCCAGAACCTGAACATGCGCATGCGCTTTTTCCCCAAGCCTGTGGTGATCGCCCCGGCGGGAATGGCGCTGGGCGGAGGCTGCGAAGTTACCATGCACGGCAGCCGCGTTGTGGCCGCGGCAGAGACGTATATCGGGCTGGTCGAGCTGGGCGTGGGCGTCATCCCGGCCGGAGGCGGCACGAAAGAACTAATGCGCCGTATCATCAACCCGGGCATGCGCGTGCCGGGTGTTGACATCTTCCCGTTCCTTCAGCGAGTCTTCGAGCAAATCGGGCAGGCCAAGGTGGCTACCAGTGCCGAGGAGGCCCGCCAGATGGGTGTCCTAGGTCCGGCGGACAGGATCGTGATAAACCGAGAACACCTGCTGACGGAAGCCAAGCGCGAAGCCATGCACATGGCCGCGGCGGGTTACCATCCGCCCGCGCCGGAACTGATCTACGCCGGCGGGCGAGAGTCCCTGGCGGCGCTTCGGATTGGCGCCTGGACGTTCAAAGAAGGCAAGTACATTACCGAATACGATGGCGTGATCGCCGGGAAACTTGCCAATGTTTTGGCCGGTGGCGACCTGAGCCGCCCAACCTGGGTCAGCGAGCAGTACATCCTCGACCTGGAGTGCGAGGCCTTCCTTTCCCTGTGCGGCGAGGAAAAGACCCAGGCGCGCTTGTTCAACATGCTCCAGACCGGCAAGCCGTTACGGAATTAGGAGGTAAAGATGACACGCGAAGCTGTAATCGTATCTGCTGTACGCACTCCCGTTGGGAAAGGCAAACGCGGCGGACTGGCGACCGTCCGCCCGGACGAGCTGGCCACGGCGGTAGTTAAAGCGCTGCTTGCCCGGACCCCGGGCTTGAATCCAAAAGAGATTGACGACGTTATCCTCGGCTGCGCCTTCCCGGAGGGCGAACAGGGCTTGAACATGGCGCGCATGGTGGCCCTGCGCGCCGGTCTGCCGGATTCGGTGCCGGGAGAGACCATCAACCGGTACTGCTCATCCGGCGTCCAGAGCATTGCTCACGCGGCCTATGCCATCCTGTCCGGCCAGATTGACGTTGCAATTGCCGGTGGAGTCGAGTCGATGAGCATGGTGCCGATGATGGGTTATAAATTCTCAGTGAACCCCTACTTTGCCGCGGAACTGCCCCATTACTATACCGCTATGGGCCTGACGGCCGAGAACGTGGCGGTGAAATACAAGATCAGCCGCGCGGACCAGGACGCCTTTGCCTTGCGTTCCCACCAACGTGCTGCTGCGGCGGTCAATTCAGGCAAATTCGACCCCGAACTGGTCCCGATTGACGTAGAGCTGAAGGAACTGGGAGCGGACGGCAAACCGGTGACGAAGAAATTCACGGTAAAACGGGACGAGGGTCCGCGCGCCGATACCAGCCTGGAGGCGCTTGCCAAACTCAAGCCGGCCTTCAAAGACGGTGGTACGGTGACGGCGGGCAACTCCTCACAAGTGTCCGATGGCGCAGCGGGGGTGGTCATCATGTCCGGTGAAAAAGCCCAGGCGCTGGGACTCAAGTCGCTGGTGCGCTTCGTGGACTTCGCGGTCGGCGGCGTCCCGCCGGAGTTGATGGGTATCGGACCGATGGTCGCCATCCCAAAGGCGCTCAAATTGGCCGGGCTGTCGCTGAACGACATTGACCTGATCGAATTGAACGAGGCCTTTGCTGCGCAGTCTGTGGCCGTGGCGCGCGAAGTGGGTCTGGATATGGAGAAGGTTAATGTCAATGGAGGTGCGATCGCCCTTGGCCATCCTCTCGGCTGCACCGGGGCAAAACTGACCACCCAGTTGATCTACGAGATGGCGCGACGTAAGTCGAAGTATGGCATGGTGTCCATGTGCATCGGTGGAGGTATGGGCGCGGCAGCCATCTTTGAGAACTTGCAGAATTAACAATTGGAACCACACACACCCGCCCCGGACGCAGGCGCCGGGGGAGCACGGAGAGAAATTCTCTGTGCTCTGTGATAAACCAAAAGCTAAGGAGAAAATTATGACTCTAACAGTTGTTGAACTCATGTCCAAAATGCCGAAGGCTTTCCTTCCAGAAAAAGCCCCCGGGCTGGATGCGGTCATTCAGTTCAAATTCAGCGGTGCGGAAGCGGGCGACTGGTTTGCAACGATCAAAAATGACAAGTGCACCGTCGAACAGGGCGCGCACCCCAGCCCCAAGATGACCCTGTCGGCTGATTCCGCCGACTATGTCAAAATTTTCACCGGCGAACTGGACGGCATGCAGGCCTTCATGGGGGGCAAACTCAAACTGGCTGGCGATCTGAACCTGGCCATGAAATTAATGACCATGTTCAAGATACGCTAAGGGTCTTTGGATAACAAGGGGGATGGTGGGCCGGCGAAGCCCGTACACCATCCCCCTATTTCTTACATCGCAACAGCGATTCCCAGAGAACCTGGGCTAACAAACCTCCCGCAGGATCGAAAGACCTGCGGGAGGTTGGTGTTTCCACATTTCACGGGCGAGTGCCCCGTTTATTTGTTTTTCTTGTCCTCCGCCTCGTTATGCTGCCTTACCAACTCGCGGCGCAGGACCTTGCCGACGGTGGTTTTGGGCAGTTCGAGGCGAAACTCGACCTGCCTGGGGATTTTGTATTTCGCCAGGCTCTTGGTACACCATTCCTTGACCTCGTCCTCGGTCATGGTTTCTCCGGGCTTGACCACCACCCATGCCTTGACCGCCTCGCCCCGGAGGGGATCGGGAATGCCAGCCACGCCAACTTCCAATACTTTCGGATGGGTGGCGATGACTTCTTCCACTTCGCGCGGCCAGACCTGCTCGCCGCCGGGTTTAATAAGTTCCTTCTTGCGGTCCACGATGTAGAAGTAGCCGTCCTCGTCCATGCGGGCGATATCGCCGGTGAAGAGCCACACCTTGCCATCTTTCAATTTGCGCAGGGCGTTGGCTGTTTCGTTGGGCATGTTGTGATAGCTTTTCATCACCTGTGGGCCGTGAATGACCAGTTCGCCAATCTCGCCGGTCTTCATCTCGGTCTTGCCGTCATCCAGACTGATGATTTTTGCATCCACGTCGGGGAAGGGCATGCCGATCGAGCCGGTTTTATTGATACCCATCAACGGGTTGCAGTGGGTGGCGGTTGGCGCTTCTGAAAGCCCGTAGCCCTCGGCGACCTTGCCGCCGCTGAGCGCTTCGAACCGTTCCTTTGTTTCGCGCATCAATGGCGCAGAACCGGAGATACAGGCCTTGATCGAGCCCAGGTCATATTTTCCTGCGATGACGTCTGGACGGTTGTTGATGGCATTATAAAGCATGGGAATGCCGGGGAAGACGGATGGTCGGAACTTCTTGATATTGTCAAGCAAATCCGGCATGTCACGCGGGTTGGGTACCATCACCATGCTGGCGCCCGAGGAGATCGCAAAGAGCATGCCAGCCACCATGCCGTACACGTGGAAGAGCGGGATGGCCATTAGCACAATCTCCTTCCCGGCATGCAGGTCGGTCATCCACGAGACGATCTGGAGGGCATTGGCAACCAGGTTGCTGTGCATGGCCACCGCGGCTTTGGAGACACCGGTAGTGCCGCCGCTATACTGGAACAGGGCGACGTCATCCGCCCCGATATTCAGTTTGGGGCGGTCTTCGGGCTTGTACCTGGCAAGCAGGTCCTGCAGCCAGATATCGCCAGACGCCAGTTCCACGCGAAAGCCGCCTTTCTTCTCCTTGAGCAGCGTGAAAAGAACTTTCATCGCGGGCGGCAGTGTCTCCTTGATGTTCGTCACGATCAGCGTCTTCATCCTGGTCTCGTGTTGGGCGGCCTTCATAGTCTTGTAGAAATTGCTCATCACGAACATGATCTCGACACCAGCATCATTGGCCTGATGGACAATCTCAGGCGCTGTGTAGCGTGAGTCGATGGCGACGACCACCCCACCTGCCTTGAGGATACCAAAGTAGACCATGACAAACTGGGGTGTGTTGGGTATGAACATTCCCACGCGGTCACCCTTCTTGACGCCGATCCCTGCCAGGGCCGCGGCCAATTTATCGGTGATGGCGTCCATTTCCCGGAAGGAAATCGCCGCGCCCTTGAAGATGGTGCAGGGCTGATCGGGATATTTCCTTGCTGATTCCTCCAGGAAATGGAAAATGGGAACAGATGGATATTTGATTGTTTGCGGGACTCCTTTATCGTAGTGCGCTAACCAGGGATGTGCATCCATTTTTGGTTCCTCCTCCTTGAGAAAGAAATTGGCAAAAATCTATAAACAGTATAGAGGCATTAATAAAAAAAGTCAACATTTTTTCATCCCTATTATGATATTTAGACCCTTCAAAACCATGATGAACCTTAAAGAATTCTTGACTTCGAGTCTCCGCTGTGCTAGAATGGTAACGTTCCCAAACTTGCGTATAGAAGTATTCATGTGACCAACCTTCGTCGTCCTTTGCGGCTCAACGTCGGATTCCTGATCAAATCGCCGATCGGTACGCGCCGTGATTTTAATTTCGACTTCGAAAAGATACATCTGGGGGAGGACCTGACCTTGGTTAATTTTACCGGTACGGCATGTTTTGACCGCACCCAACAAGGATTGCTGCTCCAGGGCGAGTTCGAAGCAGCCGCGGACCTGGAATGCGTCCGCTGCCTGGAAACCTTTTCCCAACCCCTCAAGTGGTCGTTCTCCGACCTATATGCTTTCAATAAACGCAACATCACCGATTCCGGCCTGCTCGTGCCGGAAGACGCCCAGATTGACTTGGAGCCATTGCTGCGCGAATATGCTTTGCTTGAATTTCCAATCAGCCCGGTGTGTAACCCGGACTGCAAAGGCCTATGCCCGGTCTGCGGTGAGAACCTGAACCAGACCGACTGCGGGCACCGGCTCGAGTCCGATTCGCCGTTCGCGGTGTTAAAGGACCTGTTGAAGTAGGACGCGCCTGGTGGAGAGGGTGATAAATGGCGCCACTTGACCGACGACATCGCAACCGGGAAGTCTTGAACCTGCTTCTGGAGAAAGCCTCCGTGCAGGGCTATTTGACTACCGACGACCTGCTGGAGGTCTCTCCCGAAGTGGGTGAGGATACCGAGCGGCTGTCTGTCATCATGCTGGCCCTGCGCCACCGGGGTGTGGACGTGGTGGACCCCGAAGTATCGGAACCTCCTCCCGCTGACCTTTTGGCCATCCCAGGCCTGGAACCCTGGCCCGAACCGGAGCCTGTGGTCAGCGATACCTCTAGCGATGATTCGGTGGGCATGTATCTCAAGGAGATGTCGCGCGTCCCGCTGCTCAAAGCGGACGAGGAATTCGAGATTGCCGTCCGCATCGAGGATGGGCGCAAAGCCAAAAGCGATTTACTGGGTACCCACGGCCGCAAACGGACCCTGGAGCGGCAGCGGCTGGAAGCCCTCGTGCAAGACGGGATTATGGCCCGCGAGCACATCATCAAGGCCAACACCCGCCTGGTGGTCAGTATTGCCAAGCGTTATATGGGACGCGGCGTGCCTTTCCTGGACCTGATCCAGGAGGGCAACCTAGGCCTGATGAAGGCGGTCGAGAAATACGATGTCCATAGAGGCTTCCGATTCTCGACATATGCCACCTGGTGGATCCGGCAGACCATTTCGCGTGCCATTGCTGACCAGGCGCGCACCATCCGCCTCCCGGTCCACATGAATGACCGCATCCGGCAGACCTACAAGGCCACCCATGACCTGGAACAGCGATTGGGACGCGTCCCCACGCCCGAGGAGTTGGCGGCAGAACTGGGCCTGGACCTGCAAAAGGTGCAGTGGATTCTCCAGGTCTCCTGGTTGCCGCTTTCGCTGGAGAGTCCTGTTGGAGATGATGAAGAATCCGAACTGGGAATGTTCATCGAAGATGAACTGACCCCCACGCCGATACAGAGTGTCTACCAGTCCATGCTCAAGGAGAAAATTGACGAGGTGCTGGGTACTTTAACGCCGCGCGAGGCGCGCATCCTGCGCTTGCGTTTCGGGCTGGACACGGGCACCCCGTATACACTTGAGGAAGTGGGGGAGAAGTTCGGCCTGACGCGTGAGCGCATCCGCCAGATCGAGGGGAAGGCGTTGCGGCGGCTGCGACATCCGAGACGAGCGAGGCAGTTGAAGGAATATCTTTAGACATAACCTCCCAATTTGGGAGGTTATGGTTTTATTTTTGATCGCCCGCAAACATTCCACGTTTTCTAACCAAATCCTAATGTAACCGATAAGGCTTAATGCTATAAAAGCTTCTATAAATATCCAAATATCCCAACAAAGGAGTCTGAGCATATGAAATCCGGGAATTTGACCTATCTAACTCTCATCGCTATCCTGTTGAGTTCGTTTTCGCTCAATGGGACAGTTCTAGCCGCTTCTTCGGCTGATCCGGGCAACAGGAATGGAGCCAGACCAGTTTGTCCCGGTCCGGCCGCACCCGGCGATACTCATTGCCATGCATGGGTAAAGCCGGATGCCAGTACATCCCCGGTCGGACTTACCCCGGCCGTGATGAAAGCGGCTTATGGATTCTCCACCAGCAACACTGCTGGCGCGGGAATGACAGTCGGGATTATAGATGCCTATGACCTGCCAACTGCCGAGAACGACCTGAATGTTTTCAGCCAGAAATTTGGCCTGCCTGCCTGCACAACCACCAATGGTTGCTTTACGAAGGTAAATCAGACGGGCGGAACAAAATATCCGCGCTACAATGCCGGCTGGGGGCTTGAGATCGCGCTTGATATTGAATAGGCGCATACAATCGCACCAGGCGCGAAAATCCTGCTCGTGGAAGCCAGCAGCAACAGTTTTACCAACCTATTGGCTGCTGAAGATTACGCTTCGGCTCATGCTAATTACGTTAGCAACAGCTGGGGTGGCAGTGAGTTCTCTGGCGAAAAAACTTACGATCCACACTTTGTAAGATCAGGCGTATCCTTTTTTGTTTCCGCTGGCGATGCCGGACTTCTAGCCGAATATCCGTCTGCCTCGACCAACGTGATCTCGGTCGGCGGTACGTTGCTGACATTTAACGCTGGTGGCACCCTTAATAGCGAGACGGGCTGGTCGAACGGCGGCGGCGGGTGCAGTCAATATGAATGCCACATCAGCTCAATCTGCATTCAGCAGTTATGCTCAGGTCAATTGCGCAAGCAAGCGCGCCACCCCGGATGTTTCCCTTGATGCAGACCCAAACTCGGGCGCGGCCGTTTACGACAGCTTGAGTTATCGCGGACAAAAAGGCTGGTATCAGGTCGGTGGTACAAGCCTGAGTTCGCCCATGTGGGCGGGACGTGCGGCCGTGGCAGGTGCTGTTGTCAATGCCAGTTATGTTTACGGCAACAGCATCACATTCCGCGATATCACAGCCGGTATCAATGGTTCTCCCTGCCTGGTCGGTTTTGATCTCTGCACGGGTCTTGGCAGCTGGACTGGAGCAACTCCATAGTAAACCAGATCCCCTAAATTGTTATGAGAATTGCCTCCCCAATCTTGGGGAGGCAATTCTTTTATGGATTGAGATTACTCTGTACGGTGGAGAGCCGTCGATATAAGCCATCCTGGCGCATTAACTCCTCATGTGTCCCCATCTCGCGGATGGACTTATCCTCTAGCACTACGATCTTGTCAGCGTTGCGGATGGTGGACAGACGGTGGGCGATGATGATGGTGGTGCGTCCCTGCATCAGGCGTTCGAGCGCCTGCTGGATGAGTTGCTCGGTCTCTGTGTCCACCGAGGAAGTCGCTTCATCGAGAATCAATATCGGGGCGTCTTTTAATATGGCACGGGCGATGGACAGGCGCTGCTTCTGCCCACCGGAGAGCTTGACGCCGCGCTCACCAATGAGCGTGTCGTAACCCTCGGACAGGTCGGCGATAAAGTCGTGGGCGTTGGCGGCTTTTGCGGCGGCGATCATCTCGGCCTCGTCGGCGTTCGGGCGGCCGAAGAGCATGTTCTCGCGCACCGTCCCATAGAACAAGAACACATCCTGCAGCACAATGCTGATCTGCTGGCGCAAACTATCGAGCGTGTAATCGCACAGGTCGCGCCCGTCCAGCGTGATCACACCGCTGGTCACGTCGTAAAAGCGCGGGATGAGACTGACCAGGGTGGTCTTGCCCACGCCCGTTGGCCCCACAAGCGCCACCACCGATCTGGCCGGTATCTCCAGCGAGACATTCTCCAGCACCGGGATGCCCTCGGTGTATTCAAAACTGACGTTCTGAAAGACAAACTCGCCGCGCACCCGACCCGCCACCGGCGCGGCGCCGCGGACGGTCTGCGGCTCGCGTGGCTCCGCCAGCAGACCGGCTACCCGGTCCGCGCCGGCCAGTGAAGCCTGGACTGCCTCCCAGGCACCGCTCAGGTTACGGACCGGAGAGTAGAAACTTTCCAGGTACAGGAAGAAGGCCACCAGGTCCGCGACCGGAAGCGTGCCCTGGAGCGCCAGCCGCCCACCAAAGTAAATGACGATCAGCGTCCCAATCGAGGAAGTGAATTCCACGAATGGCTGGAAAGTCGCCATCAGTTTTAAGGCGTTGAGCAGGGACTTGCGGTAGTTGTCAATCCCGGTCTGGACGCGTTTCGCCTCCTCTTCTTCACGGGTGAAAGCTTTGATCTCGCGGATGCCCGACAGGTTGTCGTTGAGCAGTGCGTTCAGATTGCCGAGTTCCTTCTGGCGGTTGCGGAAGGCTGGGCGGACGCGTTTGGCGTATATTTGCAGGGATAAGAGGACCAGCGGGATGGGGATGGTGCTGAGCAGGGTCAGTTTCCAGTTCAGGCTGAGCAGGACAGCAGTCACGCCGAACAGGGTGACCACGTTGACGACCACGTCGGGGATGGCGTGGGCGATGAGTTGCTCGAACAGGTCGGTATCATTGACCACGTTGGACATCAACTGCCCAACCTGTTTGTCTTCATAAAAACGAAGCGAAAGTCGCTGCATGTGTTCGTAAATGTACTTGCGGACGTCGGCCACCACACCCCAACCGGCCACGTGGGCTACGTAGGAACGGACGAACGTCAGGCCGGCGCGCCCGACATAGGCGATGAGCACAATGATGGCCAGTTTGGTCACATAGCTCATATTTTCAAGGCTGGCAGCAGGTGCGGTTACCTCGGCGACCAGCAGTTTAACAATCCACGGGATGAGCAGTTGGATGCCCACCAGGGTCAACATGCTGACAGCGGTTACGACCAGCGAGAGGGTGTATTTGCGAGCATAGTTAAAAATGAGTTGGAAGGGTTTCATCATTGACCTCGGGGGTGATTGTACAACCAGTTACTATATCTGTGGTGACAATACGATTGCAGTCCAAAAGGACTACCCGTGCAACCGGGCAGTCCTTTTGGATCAGACCTCATGCAAAAGCCCACAAAATTTTTTATGAAGTGATCCCGGCCTCTTTCAGGTATTTAACCAGGTGATCTGCCTCAACCTCGAGACGAACGAGCAGTTCGGGGGCGGTGGCGAGGTCATCCTGGCGGCCCAGAGTTTCGAGTTCAGCGGACAAATTGGTTACAGGACCGGCACTGAAATTGGCCGAGACGCCCTTTAAATTGTGGGCAAGCCGGCTGAGATCGTTGGCGTTATGAGCCTCGAGAGCGGTTTTGATGTCTTTGATGCGTTCAGGGAAACCGGCTACATAATCCCGGCTCATTTCGATGAGGAATGGCCGGTCGCCACCGAAACGTTCGAGGGCGCGTTCGATATCCATCGGGAGTTCTTCCGCAGGCGGGGCGGCGGGAGCTGTGACGAAAGGCGCTGTAGCAGGAACAGGTTCATCGGTCCGAACTGGCTGCGCAGCTTACGGTTCCGAAGGTTGCAATCAGCGATCGAGCACACCTAACAGGATGGGTATTTCAAGCGGCTTGGAAACATAATCGTCCATCCCCGAATCGATGCAGTGTTCCCGGTCGCCTATCATGGCGTGGGCGGTCATGGCAATGATGGGAATGTGCTGTTGGCGGCTGGCCTCCCATTCACGGATATGGATATCTTTCCCGAGATCATCGGAGTTCCAGTTCACACTTGCAACTTGGCGCAGTACATAGTAAACTCAATCCGATGAACAACACTTCCTCTCCCCTTTCCATGATGATGCCTATGGCAATGCCTTCTCGCGCACGGACAGCCGCACGGGGAGCGTAAGAACCCATTTATCAATCCAAAGGGCTGTCCACTGAAAGGACAGCCTTTTTGTTTGGAAGAGCAGTCCATGGTAAATGGGTAATGGGAATAGTGCCTTCGGGCATTGAAGCGTTCGAAACCCGCAACACCTACCAACTATTCACTATTTACGGAGTGACCTATGCCCGAGAATATCCTGATCGCCATCGCCTGGCCCTACGCCAACGCTGAGATCCATGTCGGCAACATCACCGGTTCGCACCTGCCCGGTGACATCGTCGCCCGCTACCACCGCCTGAAAGGTGACAACGTGCTGATGGTCTCGGGCACCGATTCGCACGGCACGCCGGTCACGATTGCGGCGGATAAAGAAGGTAAACCTGTCGAGGAAGTCTACAAGAAATATCACATCGGCTTCATTGACCTGTTCCAGCAGTTGGGCATCCAATATGACCTGTTCACCAGCACCCACACCGAGAACCATTTCAAAGTGGCGCAGTCCATGTTCCTGGCCTTGCAAAAGAACGGCTTCCTGTTCACCCAGAAATCCATGCAGTGGTACTCACCCGCCGCCAAACGTTTCCTGCCGGACCGTTATGTGGAAGGCACCTGCTACATTTGCGGCGACCCGGGGGCGCGCTCGGACCAGTGCGACAAGTGCGGCAACGTGCTCGAACCCGAAAAACTGCTCAACCCGAAATCGAAAGTGGACGGCTCCACCCCCGTACTGCGCGAGACCGAGCACTTCTACCTCGAACTCTCCAAACTCGAACCGGAGGTGGCCAACTTCCTGCGTGAACGCTCCGGCTACATGCGAGAGACGGTGCTGGGCGAATCGCTGAGGAAAATCGAAGCCGAGGGTCTCAAGCCGCGCCCCATCACGCGCGACCTGGATTGGGGCATCCCGGTCCCGGTGGAGGGCTGGGACGACAAGCGGCTGTACGTCTGGTTCGAAGCAGTCATCGGTTATCTCTCGGCGGCGGTAGAGTGGGCGAAGATCAGCGGCAATCCCGATGCCTGGAAAAGCTGGTGGGTGAACCCGTCGGCGCGGGCCTTCTACTTCATCGGCAAGGACAACATATTCTTTCACACCGCCCTCTGGCCGGCCGAGTTGATGGGCGCAGGCAGGCAGTTCCTGCAGATCTTTGCCGAAGAAGATGGCGCGCTCAGCATGCCCTATGACGTGCCTGCCAACCAGTTCATGAACCTGGAAGGCCAGAAGATCTCCGGATCGCGCAACTGGGCGGTCTGGGGCCGGGACGCCCTGACCCGTTACGATCCGGATGCCCTGCGCTATTACCTGACGGTCAACATGCCTGAGAACCACGATTCCGACTGGGACTGGAAAGAGTTTGTTGCCAAAAATAACGGCGAACTGGTGGCCACCTGGGGCAACCTGGCGAACCGGGTGCTTTCATTCTGCTATAAGCACTGGGAAGGATACGTGCCAGCATTTGGAAAGGGCGGGGACGAAGCCCCGTCCCTACGTCGCGCGGACCTGAACCTGCTGGCTGGGATCGAGACCGGATTCCAGTCAGTGGGCGGACTGCTCGATGCGGTGAAACTGCGCGCCGCCCTGCAGGAGGCCTTCCGCCTGGCGGCGACGGTCAACCAGTACCTCGACCAGATGGCTCCCTGGCAGGCGGTTAAGACTGACAAGGACTCAGCCGCCCTGACCATCTACACCGCCCTGAAAGCGATCGACTCGCTCAAGGTGATGTTTGCCCCCTTCCTGCCGTTCACGTCCGAAAAACTGCACGGATTCTTCGGGTATGAAAGTCCGCTGTTTGGCGAATCCTATACCGAGGCCGTGACTGATGCTCTCGGCGAGCATACAGTGCTGCGGTATCGCGGCATGGGCGAGTCATTGACTCGCCCTTACAACGCGTGGAAGCCGAGCGAATTAAAGCCCGGCGCGAAACTCAACCAGCCCGCGCCGCTGTTCAAGAAGTTGGAAGAGAAGGATGTGGAGGAAGAACGGGCGAGATTGGGTATGTAGGAAAATAAAACATCCGGAGTCAAGAAGACTTCGGATGTTTTGTTAATAGGCTTGTTCCACAAAGCATCACAGAGGAAGGTGATTACTAAAGAAATATCCTAACCCAATATGAAGAACGCAGCATGCATCTCTACTTAGAACTGTATAAACCAGAGTTATAACTCTCTAAAAAATCATCATAGCATTCCTCGTAAGGCTCTATTTCATGTTTCCGATAAACCTGGACACCTAGGGCCTCAAGTAATTGTAACTTGGCTTTTGGCGAGGGGCATGGAGACTCCTGTTTGCAGAGTACTACGTAAATATCTTAACCAAAATCCTGTTATTTACGAGCCCTTCGATACAGGAAAGTTCATGGATTTAGGCAAGAAGCAGTAAATTCTACTTTCTTTCCGCTGTCAGCGCACCGGAGGCGTTCCCGCCTTCCAGTTGCATGTACATGGCTATGATGGTATCTTCCATCAGTTCCTTCAACCGCCGTCGTTCCAGCCCCACCGGATTGAGTGGATTGAAAACAACCGGCTTTCCTACCACCAGATATCCCGTCGCGTGGATCGCCACCGGGTAGAACTCCAGGCGTTCTCCAGTCTCTGCGTAGTACCTCTCTCCCAAGCGGGCAAAACTGTGCTGGAAGGGCTGCATCTTCGTCACCGGGTCTTTAGGCAGGCGGTAATCCTCCGGGAAGACCAGTAAGAACTTTCCTTCTCGCAGGACGCCCATACTCATTTCCAGGGTCGCGTGCATCCGCTCGTAAGCGCTGGCGTAGACCGGAATACAACCGAGTGAGTAAAAGAGCGGTACGCTAATGCTGCAGAGTGCCCTGGCCACCCATCGGCTGACCGGGGGTTCGAAATGTAATTGGCGTTCAACGAAATCAGCCTGAAGCCAGAGAGGAGCCAGATTTTTATCCATCATGTCCGCGATCACCCAGGGATGGACCCGCAGCGGAATCGAACAGGCTACCGCAATCGGGCCGGTGGCATCCAGGTGGTTGGCAATGAAAACCGCTGGTCCGCACCGGGGAAGGTTTTCCTCCCCGATCAGTTCCCCGCCCCACAGGAATAAATCCAGCATTCCCACAATGAATTGATACATTCCATCTTTCATTGCTCACCTACAGCATGTTCAATCGCGGCCGATATTGCAGGGCTTCAGCCAGATGTACCGGTTGGATGCTCTCGCTCCCGGCCAAATCTGAAATCGTGCGCGCCAATTTCAGCACGCGATGATAAGCCCGCGCCGATAATTGTAATTGATTCATGGCTGTTTGCATCAAGGCCTGACCAGTATCGTCGAGGACGCAGAACTTGCGCATGTCAGCGGGACGCATGTCGGCATTGCAGGAGACGGGATTCGATAAATTGTTATTCGAGAATCGTTCCCGTTGTCGCTGGCGGGCGACTTCGACGCGTGCGCGCACCGTGGCGCTGGACTCGCCGAAACGTGCATCCGATAGTTTTTCATACTCGACGCGCGGCACCTCCACGTGGATGTCAATCCGGTCCAGCAGCGGACCTGAAATGCGTTTCTGGTATTTGGTCACCACCATCGAAGAGCAGGTGCAGGGTTTGACCGGATCACCGTAATAACCACACGGGCAGGGATTCATTGCGCCAACCAGTTGGAAATTGGCCGGGAAGGTCAGCGAGCCTTGCGCCCGGCTGATGGTCACAACCTTATCCTCCAGCGGCTGGCGCAGCACTTCCAGCACGCGCATCCCGAATTCGGGCAGTTCATCTAAAAATAGAACACCGTGATGGGCCAGAGAGATTTCCCCCGGATGAGGCCAGTTGCCACCGCCCACCAAACCAGCGTGGCTGATGGTGTGGTGGGGGGCGCGGAACGGACGGTTCCGTAGCAGCGGTGTTTCGGGCGGGAGTTGGTCGGCTACGGAATAAATGCGGGTCACGTCCAGCGCCTCGTCGATGGACATTTTCGGCAGGATGCCCGGAAGGGCGCGCGCCAGCAGGGTCTTGCCCGCTCCGGGTGGACCCATCATCAATACGTTATGCCCACCGGCGGCGGCTACTTCGAGGGCGCGCTTGACATGTTCCTGGCCCTTGACTTCGCCGAAATCGGTGGG
>Ga0207931_1000209_pt1 | contig 22281 bp, 21 predicted proteins | sample NGESurdeep092012_2_FD_184478 | JGI IMG/M metagenome (GOLD analysis project Ga0207931, IMG submission 184478) | Arctic peat soil microbial communities from Barrow, Alaska - NGEE Surface sample 415-1 deep-092012 (SPAdes) | ecosystem: Environmental > Terrestrial > Soil > Wetlands > Peat ...
CTCGCCCTTCTCTGTAACCGGGGAATTGATGAAGCAGTCGGCGAAACTGGCGCGTGAATACGGCCTCCATTTGCACACGCACCTGGCCGAAACCGAGGATGAGGAGGCTTTTTGCCTGCAAAAATTCGGGCTTCGTCCAGTTTCGTACATGGAGTCGGTGGATTGGGTGGGGGAGGATGTCTGGTTTGCCCATGCCGTGTACGTCAACAGCGAGGAAGTGAGGACCTTTGCCAGCCATGGCTGCGGCGTGGCGCACTGTCCCAGCTCCAACATGCGCCTGGCCTCCGGGATCGCCCCGGTCAAAGAGTATCTGGCGGCGGGCGTGAAGGTGGGCCTGGGCCTGGACGGTTCGGCTTCCAATGACGGCTCGCACATGCTGGCTGAAGTCCGCCAGGCGATGCTTTTATCCAGACTCCGGGAAGGAATTACAGGATTTTCTTTGTCGAATGATCCGTCCCGCAGCCTGATGACGGCGCGGGAAGCCCTGCGTCTTGCCACGCGCGGCGGGGCGGCTGTCCTGGGCCGGTCGGATATTGGCAGTCTCGAGGCCGGGAAATGCGCCGACTTTTTCGCCATCAACCTGAACCGCCTCGACTATGCCGGGGCGCTGCATGACCCGGTCGCGGCGGTGGTGTTCTGCCACCCGGTGCGCGCTGATTTTACTTTTATCGGCGGCAGGCCTGTGGTCCGTGAAGGACAACTGGTCACGGTGGATGAGATAAAACTGGTCGAACGGCACAACCGGGCGGCCAGACGCCTGCTGGAGAACGAATGACCGCCTCGAACAACTCCCTGCTCGAGCGCTACCTGAAACTCCCCGACCGTCTGGAGGCCGCCATCGCCGGGATGGGCGAAGCGCAGCTCGACCTGACGTCCGGCACGGGCTGGTCCATCCGGGAATATGTGCATCACACCGTCGAGGGCGAGCTGATGTGGCAGATGTTCCTGCGGGCCATCCTCGGCCTGGACGGCATCGAGTTCCCCATCCAGTGGTATTTTGACCTCACCCAGGATGACTGGGCCGAGCGCTGGGCCTCCGGGAAGCGCGCCGTGGGGCCGAGCCTGGCCCTCTTCCGCGGCAGCACTGCCAGCCTGGTGGAACTGCTGCGCAACATCCCGTCCGATGCCTGGGAGCATTACGGGCGCGTCACCTGGCCGGGCGACGACAAGGAAACCCGCCTGACCGTCCGGGAGATCGTTCTCATGCAGCTCGGCCACATGGACCAGCACACGGCTGACATCCAGGCCATCCGCACTGCACACCAGGTGTAGAGGCAAACGTGTCCATCTTGATCCAGACTATCTTCGGTTGGCCGGCAATCATCCTTTCACTGGTCGTTTCCATAGCCGGGATCTTGAAGAAATGGCCGTGGATGCTGGTGCTGGGCGGAGTGCTGTGCGTCCCATTTACTGTTTATTTGTTCGGATTTACATACCTCCACTTTTTTGGATTCCTGCTGCCATTCTTCCAGTTTGGAGCAGCCTGGGCCGTCCATGCAAAACGGAAAACAGTGGCATGGGTTTTGCTGCTCCCATTGACACTCATTATTGCTATTCTGGCATTTCTTGTTCTCGCCAATAATACTTAGTCTAGTGGATAATTGATTTAATGCCATCTTCAACCCAACTCACTTCCAATTTGATCGACGTTGCCATGGGCCGCAAACCGGCCGACCTGGTGCTGCGCGAGGGAACCTGGGTGTGCGTGCAATCCGGCGAGTTCGTGCCCGATACGGACATTGCCATCAAGGATGGCCACGTCGCCTATGTTGGCCCGGACGCCGCGCATACCATCACAAAAGACACGCGGGTGATCAACGCCGAAGGCAAGTACCTGGTGCCGGGTCTGCTAGACGGCCACACGCACATCGAATCGGGCATGTTGACCGTCACCGAGTTCGTGCGGGCAGTCCTGCCGCATGGCACCACCGGCATATTTATGGACCCGCACGAGGTCGCCAATGTCTTCGGGCTGAAGGGCGTCAGGCTGATGGCGGATGAAGCCGCCCTGCAGCCGGTCCATATCTGGGTGCAGGTCCCCTCCTGCGTTCCCTCCTCGCCCGAACTGGAGACACCCGGTGCGGAGATCACACCCGAGGATGTGGTGGAGGCCATGCAGTGGGACACCGTCATCGGCCTGGGCGAAATGATGAATTCCCGCGGAGTTGCGGCGGTGGACCCAAAGATGCTGGCCGAAATGGAGACAACGCGCAGCGCCGGGAAAGTCATTGGCGGACACTACGCCTCCCCGGACCTCGGGCTGGCGTTCCACGCTTACGCCGCCGGCGGCCCCGAGGACGACCACGAGGGCACCCGTCTCGAAGACGCGGTGGCGCGTGTCCGGCAGGGGATGCGGGCCATGCTGCGCTATAGTTCGGCCTGGCATGATGTGGCCGCCCAAATACCTGCCATCACCAAACTCGGCTTGGACCCGCGCCATTTCATCCTCTGCACTGACGATTCCCATGCCGGGACGCTGGTCAACGACGGACACATGGACCGCGTCGTCCGGCATGCCATCGCCCAGGGGCTGCCCCCCATGACGGCACTCCAGATGGCCACCATCAACACCGCGGAGCATTTCGGCGTCAGCCGCCAGGTGGGCATGATCGCCCCCGGGCGCTGGGCCGATATCCTGCTGGTGGATGACTTGAAGAATTTCCGCGCCAAACTGGTGCTGGCGCGTGGACAGATGGCAGCCGATAATGGCACACTGCTCATTGACCTGCCCAAGGTTGAGTATCCAGAGTGGGCCACACAGTCTATCCATCTCAAGCATGCCCTCACGGCGGATGATTTTCGCATACAGACAAACTTGAAAGTTGAACGGGTAACATGTAATGTAATTGGCGTCATCGAGAACCAGGCGCCGACGAAACATTTGCAGATGGCTGTGCCGGTCAAAGATGGAGAGATCCAACTCCCGCGGGGACTGGCTAAAGTGGCGCTCATCGAGCGCCATCACAAGACCGGCATTGTGCAACTCGGACTGGTCAGCGGCTTCGGTCTCACCGAAGCATGTGGCATAGCTTCCACAGTCGCCCACGACTGCCACCATATGCTGGTGGTCGGTACAAACGAAACAGATATGGCGATGGCCGCAAACAAACTGGCCGAAACCGGCGGCGGACAGGTGGTGGTGAAAAAGGGCAAAGTCATCGGCCTGGTTGAGTTGACCCTCGGCGGGCTGATGTCGACCGAGAAGGCCGATAAGGTCGCGCAAAAAGCCAACACCATCCTGGAAGGCTTCCGTGCTTGCGGAAGTGCTCTCAATAATCCGAACATGACCATGAGTTTGCTGGCATTGGTGGTCATCCCCGAAATGCGTATCTCGGACAAAGGCCTGGTGGATGTGGTCCACTTCACTATTCGACCGGTCATCGAAGGCCCCGCGGAATAGGAGCAAGGTATGAGTCATTATCCATTTCGACGACTGCAAAGCGAACTGGCGGAGATGATCAATTCACTCCCCGCCGAGACCCGCCTGCCTTCTGAGCCAAACCTGGCAAAGCAGTTGGGTGTCTCGCGCGCCACTTTGCGCGAGGCCATGCGTTCTTTCGAGGTCCAGGGAATGATCCGCCGTCGTCAGGGCGTTGGCACCTTCGTTGCCGCCAAAGTCCCGGTGCTGGCTACCGGCCTGGAGGTCCTGGAGAGCATCGAAACCATCGCCCAGCGTTCCGGCCTGACGGTCAGGATGGGCGAGTTGAAGGTCCAGCAGGTTGCGGCAGACGAAGGACTGGCCGCGATGCTGAACCTGGAGGTTGAGGCGGACCTGACGCGGGTGGCGCGCATCATCTTTACCGAAGCCCGCCCGATCGCCTTTCTGGTGGACACCCTGCCGATGGACATCCTGGCGGTTGACGAGATTCAGTCCGGCTTCACCGGATCGGTGCTGGACCTGTTACTGCGCCGCGGCGACCCGAAGCTGACCCAGTCCCGGACGGAGATCAAAGCCATCGGGGCGACTCCGGAAGTGGCGCGCGCCCTGCAAATCCAGCGTGACGATGTCCTGCTCCACTTTGCGGCCCAGCTCTATTCTGAGGACAACCGCGTGGTGGACTATTCCATCAGTTATTTCCTGCCCGGTTATTTCCGCTTCCACGTGGTGAGACGGGTGGGCTAGCCATGTCACGTGTGCGAAATCACGTGCAATCTTCTTATTTACTTCGGAGGTAAAAATGCGTAGTTTTGCTGGCCGGGACATCCTGTCCCTCAAAGATTTCGAAAGGCAAGAATTCTTCCACGTTTTCGACGTTGCGGCTGAACTCGAGCCGATCGCTGTCAGCCGTCGTAACAGCGACCTGCTGGCTGAAAAGACCCTGGTGACGGCTTTCTACCAGCCGTCCACCCGCACGCGCCTGGCGCACGAAGCAGCCATGCACCGGCTGGGCGGTGCCGTGACCGGTTTCGCGGATGCCAAGATGACGCGAGCCGGTGACTTCTACCAGGAGTCCATCAAGGATACCGTCAAGATGCTGGAGTTCTACGGTGACGTCATTGTGATGCGCCACTTCCAGCAGGGTGCACCGCACGAGGCGGCCAAATGGGCCTCAATCCCGATCATTAATGGCGGCGATGGCTGGGGCGAGCATCCCACCCAGATCCTGACCGACCTGTACACTGTGTTGAAAGAAAAAGGCACCATTGACGGTCTGACCTGGCTGGCAGTCGGTGATATGCGCATGCGTACCATGCACTCGCTTGGCTATGCCCTGAGCCAGTTCGACTGCCCGGTCACCTTCGTCTCCCCGCCGGATATGTCGCTGACCGAAGAGTTCAAAGCCGAACTCAAGCAGTTCAGCGTCAACTTCCGCGAAGTCGAACACGTTGAGCAGGCGATTGCCGATGCAGATGTCATCCTGGTCGAGCCGGTCGTGCAGCCGGACTACACCAAATCCCGCGACGAGCGGGCCGGGAAAGACGTGGGTCTCACCCCTGCCAACTACAAGATCACGCGCGAACTGCTGGAGAAGAAAGCCAAATCGGATGCCATTCTCCTGCACTCCCTGCCGCGCATGGATGAGGTCCCGACCGACGTGGACATCACCCGCTGGTCGCGCTACTGGCAGGAGGCCTTTAACGGCGTCGTCATGCGCATGGCGCTGCTGGCATTAGTGCTAGGGGCGATGGAATAGGAATCTGGTTGTAGAGGTGGGTGGCCGCCGTCCGCCTCTATGGAGACAAATATGCCTTCGATGACTGTCAAGGAATGGGCTGCTGCATACCGCACAGACAATGAGGCCGAACGCGAGGAAAAGAAAATACGCCTCCCGCAGGTAACTGTTGAGGAAAGTGTACGGACCTACTTTGCCTTGTGTGAACTCGCCTTGGCTTTCTCTGGATCATTTAATGTGCCCGTTGAATTAGAGGAAACACGAGAAAAGTATTACGCTGGCCTGGTAAAAAAATGGAATTTGCTGGCTAAAAGGTTATGAAATGTTGTATAGCCCTGATGCTCTCAAAAAAGTGATTGCTTTTCTGAGTGAGCACCATATTCCCTATATGGTCATTGGTGGACTGGCAGTTTCCACCTGGGGCGAAACACGCGTCACTAACGATGCGGATTTCAAGGTCAATATCGACATGCCACTGGCCGACTTTCGTAAACTCGTGCTTGAACATTTCCCAGGGCGCCCAACAAATATCCCCCAGCACATGCTTAGCCCGCAGGTGATTCACGTTTGGGCATTGCCGAATATGGCGGTTGATTTTCTGGTCAGTATCTTCGAATACGAAAAGCAGGCGATAGAGCGCGCTGTGAAATTGGATATTCTGGGCATTCAAATACGCGTGTGCACAGCCGAGGACCTTATCATTCATAAAGCCATTGCTGAACGTGTCAAAGATTGGGACGACATCGAAGGCATCCTCATGCGCCAACACGGTAAACTGGACCTGGCTTACATCCGCAACTGGCTTTCCCAATTCGTCCAAGCGCTGGAGAAACCCGAAATTCTTAACCGCTTCAACCAATTATACGAAACAATATAAAGGAGTTTTTTATGCAGACCTTTCTTCACGGCCGCGACATGATCGGCGACCTGGATTTTACGAAAGAAGAAGTTGAAACCGTCCTCGACGTGGCCTTCGACCTGAAACGCAAGCGCGCCCTGAATGAGCCGCATCCCTACCTGCGTGACAAGGTGCTGGCGATGTTGTTCTTCTTCTCTTCCACCCGCACGCGCGGCTCGTTCGAAGCTGGCATGGCCCAGTTGGGCGGGCACGGCGCGTTCATCGAGAGCAAGTCCACCCAGATCTCGCACGGTGACACGCCCAAGGAAATCGGCGAAATATTTGGCCGCTACTTCGATGGCATCGCCGTCCGTCACGTGGACTGGGGCATCGGCAATGGCTATCTCAACGCAGTCGCCAAGGCCTCGCGCGTCCCGGTGCTCAACATGCAATGCGACATCTATCATCCCTTCCAGTGTCTGGCCGACCTGATGACCATCGTCGAGAAAAAAGGCCGCGACCTGCGCCGTAAGAAGATGGTTGTTTCGTGGGCCTACGCGGCTTCGTACCAGAAACCGATGTCTGTGCCTCAGTCGCTCATCCTGCAAATGCCGCGCTTCGGTCTGGATGTGGTCCTGGCGCACCCGCCGGAATTCAGATTGATGCCTGAGATTATGGAACAAGCTCAGGAACAGGCGCGCAAGTTTGGTGCCAGCTTTGAAGTAACGGATGACATGGAAGCCGCCTTCAAAGATGCGGACATTGTCTACGCCAAATCCTGGGGCGCGATGGTCCACACCCCGGACCCGGAAGAGGGTGCGAAAATCATCAAAAAATATTCCCACTGGATCACCGATGAGCGCAAGATGGCTCTGGCCAAAGCGGATGCCATCTACATGCATCCCCTGCCCGCTGACCGCAACATCGAGGTCACAGATGGCGTGATGGACGGACCGCAATCCGTGGTGTATGATGAAGCCGAGAACCGCATGCATGCCCAGAAGGCTGTCATGGCTTTAACCATGGGTTAGATTGGTAAATAGGTAACTTGGTAACCTGGTAAATTGGGTTGGAGGCGGCAAAGATGGTTGAGAAGGAGCAACGAGGCTTTGAGGACTTGGAATGCTACCATCTGGCGTTGAAGGCATTTCACGAAGCGTACCGCGTTGCAAGCCTCTTGCCTCCCGAAGAAAAATTCAACCTAGCATCACAATTGCGCCGCGCGGCGGCCAGCATCATTTTGAACATTGCTGAAGGCTATGGGCGTTATCACTACCTGGATTGCCTGCGTTTTTATTACATTGCGCGCGACTCGCTCACAGAGACTCTGAGCGGTTTTATTGCGTGCGATGAGGCAAAGTACACCTTTACCAAGCCACAATTCCGAAGGAGTTAATATGTCCGAAAAAACTCGAAAAGTTGCCGTCGTCGCCATCGGCGGTAACTCCCTGATCAAGGATGAGAAACACAAGTCGGTCGAAGACCAGTACCAGGCCGCCAAGGAGACCACTTACCACATTGCCGACATGATCGAGGCCGGCTGGGACGTGGCCATCGGTCACGGGAACGGACCTCAGGTCGGGTTCATCCTACGCCGGTCGGAAATTGCCGCCAAGGTGGAAGGCATGCACGAGATCCCGCTGGACGTGTGCGGGGCGGACAGCCAGGGTGCCATCGGTTATGCCTTACAACAGACCCTTCAAAACGAACTGTTCAAACGCGGCATCAAGAAGCCGGTTGCCACTGTCGTGACCCAGGTGCTGGTGGATAAAAACGATCCAGCATTCAAGAACCCATCCAAGCCAATTGGCAGCTTCATGGAAGAGGCTGAAGCCAAACGTCGCGAGAAAGAATTCGGTTGGAGCGTGGTGGAAGATTCCGGGCGCGGCTGGCGGCGTGTGGTCGCCTCGCCGCTCCCGAAGGAAGTGGTCGAGCTCGAGTCGGTTGAGACCCTGATCAAAGCCGGGACAGTGGTCGTCACTGTGGGTGGCGGCGGCATCCCGGTCATTGACAAGGGTGAGGGCGAGTATGCTGGAACGGCAGCCGTCATCGATAAGGACTTTGCTTCCAGCCTGCTGGCGCGCCTGATCAAAGCCGACCTGCTACTCATCTCCACCGCGGTCGAGAAGGTGGCTCTTAACTTCGGCAAACCCAACCAGACATGGATCGACCGGATGACACTGGCAGAAGCCCGGCAATATCTGGCCGAAGGTACGCACTTTGCCAAAGGATCGATGGCCCCCAAGATCCAGGCCATCATCTGGTTCCTGGAGGCCGGTGGCAGGCCACCAGAGAATGGGGGCAGGCCCCCAGAGAACAGGGGCAGGCCCCCAGAGAACGGGGGCAGGCAGGCGCTCATCACCAACCCGGAGAATATTGGCCGCGCCCTCAAAGGCGAGACTGGGACCTGGATTGTGCCGTAGTTTTTAAGATTTGCTGACGTGATAAAATCACAGATGTTTAGACAACATCGTTTCCAAAATTATTCTCGAAAGGAGGTGGTTGGAGGGGAACGTTGTCCGTTCTGGTTTGTATCAGCGTTTCGTTATTTACTCTCACTCAACTTACTCTTGGAGGAGTAACCTATGCGTAAAAATGTAATGACCTTCGCCTTGCTGGCAATGACTCTCGTTATGGTGCTCTCGGCCTGCGGCCCGGCAATAGCCACCCTTACTGCTACAACGGAACCCTTTGTTTTCGGTATGCTCCTGGTCGGTGCCAAGAACGACCAGGGCTGGAGCCAGGCCACCTATGATGGCGGCCAGTATGTTGTGCAACAAATCCCCGGCTCGAAGATGCTCTATCTCGAAAACGTCTATTCCGGCTCCCCGTCCTATCCCGGACAGACGGCCTCCCAACTGGCCGAACAGCTGGTCTCGCAAGGCGCCAAGTTGATCTTCTTCAACTCAGACGACATGAAGGATGAGGCGCTTAAATTTGCGAACGCAAATCCTACCATCAAAGTTATCGGTGTCTCGGATGACTGGACCTGGAAGGATGGCAAGAATTATACGGTTTCGGCCAACCAGGTCGACATCATGGGCCGGATGGAATACATGAAAATGATCGCTGGCTGCGCAGCCGCCCTGACCACCCAGACTGGTAAAATCGGGTTCCTTGGTCCATTGATCAATGACGAAACCCGCCGCCTAGCTGCCTCGGCCTTCCTGGGCGCCAAGTACTGCTGGACCAAGGTCCTGGGTAAAGATCCCGCCGCCCTGACCTTCACCGTCACCTGGATCGGATTCTGGTTCAACATCCCGGGTGTCACCTCCGACCCGACCCAGGTCGCGGACAATTTCTTCAACAGCGGTTATGATGTGGTCATCTCCGGCATCGACACCACCGAGGCCCTGGTCGAGGCCCAAAAAGCCCACGCCGCTGGCCAGTCGGTCTGGGCGCTGGCCTATGACTACAAGAGCAACTGCGGCGTCGCTCCGGATATCTGCCTGGGCGTGCCGTACTTCAACTGGGGCCCTGCTTTTGTAGGTACCGTTAAAACCGCCATCGATGGCACCTGGACTGAGAACTTCCAGTGGAATGGCCCGGATTGGACCAACATCAATAACCCCGATACCGGTGCGGTCGGCTTCAACAAAGGCAATGGCCTGAGCGCTGACAACTCCACCAAGCTGGATGCCTTCATCGCCCAGCTGGCCGCCGGTCTGAACCTGTGGACCGGACCGATCAACCTGCAGGATGGCACGGTCTATCTGACGGCTGGCACGGTTGCCACCGATCAGCAGATCTGGTACCTACCGCAGCTGCTTGAGGGCATGGAAGGCCAGAGCGTCCCCAGCAACTAGTCGTTTATTTCTCAATGGGGGAAGGCGTGAGCCTTACCGTTATCCCTCACCCCAAGCCCTCTCCCGCCGGGAGAGGGGTAGGGGTGAGGGCAGGACAGTTGTATGAACGTTGAACTCCGCGATATTCATAAAACTTTTGGCGCGGTGCATGCGAATGTCGGTATTAACCTGAAAGTCCCAGCCGGAACCATCCAGGGCATACTGGGGGAAAACGGTGCTGGCAAAAGCACTCTGATGAAGATATTATCCGGATTTATTCGGGCGGACGGGGGTGAGATCCTGCTCGATGACCGCCCGGTCGTTATCCATTCTCCTGCCGACGCCATCCAGCATGGGGTCGGGATGTTGCACCAGGACCCACTGGACTTTCCCCCGATGCGGGTCATCGACAACTTCATTCTGGGCCGCAAAGGCAGCCTGTTGACCGGTCACGCGGAAGCAAGCCGCGATTTCAAACACCTGGCGGAACAGTTCTCTTTTTCCATTGACCCGGATGCTTACATCGATGCCCTGACGGTCGGCGAGCGCCAACAGTTGGAAATCCTGCGCCTGATCTGGCTGGGGGCAAGCGTATTGATTTTCGATGAGCCCACCACCGGCATCAGCGCGGCACAGAAGGTGAAACTCTTCGCCGCCCTGCGTCTGCTTGCCGAGCAGGGCAAGACGGTTCTGTTCGTCTCCCATAAACTGGAAGATGTGGAAGGACTGTGCAGTCGCGTCGTCGTCCTGCGCCAGGGGAGTCTGGTCGGGGAGGCCAGAGCGCCGTACAGCACGAAAAAACTGGTCGAGCTGATGTTTGGCAAGACCATCTCGGTGGGCGAGCGCAATCCCTGCGGCGGTGGGGGGGCAGCCTCCCTCAGCCTGCGCAACCTTTCGGTTGAAAATTACCGACTCAAGGTCCAGAACGTATCGTTGGACGTATGCTGTGGTGAAGTCATCGGCCTGGCCGGGATGGAGGGCAGCGGACAAGGTCTGTTCCTGCGCTCGGTTGCCGGTCTCGTGCGAACCGTTGGCGGACGTATTATTCTGGACAACAAAGACCTGACGGGCCGTTCGTATCATGTTTTTAAACGCCATGCCGCGGCGTTTTTACCAGCTGCGCGCCTCGAGGAGGGACTGGTGGCAGGAATGAGCCTGACCGAACATATCGTCCTGGCAGAGGAAGCGCACGAATTTTTTATCAACTGGGAAAAAGGCAAGGAACTGGCCCAGAATCGCATTGCTGATTTCAACATCCATGGAACGCCGGCCAACACGGTGGAGTCGCTTTCGGGTGGCAACCAGCAGCGGGCCTTGCTGGCACTGCTGAGAGTGCCTCTTTCGCTGCTGTTGCTCGAGCACCCGACGCGCGGCCTGGATATCGAGTCGACCATTTACATCTGGTCGAAGCTCAAAGAACGCTGTCGTCAGGGAACCTGCATCCTGTTCATTTCGTCCGACCTTGAAGAAATATTGCAATACAGCGACCGTGTACTGGTCTTTTTCAGTGGCAAGGTGACCCAGCCATTGGAGGCTGACACTCTGACCATCGAAAAACTCGGGGAGCTGATCGGTGGCAAGGGCTGGCCCGAATCCACTTCAGGGAAGAGTACATGAAAAAGAATACGTGGATCAACCTTGGTTTTCAAGCCGGCGCGCTGGTGCTGGCGCTATTGATTACAACGCTCATTCTGGTGGCCGTTGGGGCACCGCCGTTTAAGGCATACGCCAGCATCCTGAGCGGGGCTTTCGGCTCGATCAATAATGTTGAGAATATCTTGATCACCTGGTCGCCGCTGTTGTTGACGACTGCAGGCGTGCTGATCACATTTTCAGCCGGGCTGTGGAACATCGGCATCGAAGGGCAGATGACCCTGGGGGCGATCTTTACAACCGGCATACTGCGCCTGCTCCAAAATACCCAGCTGCCGCCTGCGCTGATCATCATCCTCGGCATCCTGGCTGGGATCATCGGCGGGGCACTCTGGGCTGCCCTGGCTGGGGCGCTGAAGACCTTCGGCGGGGTGAACGAAATATTCGGCGGCCTGGGTTTGAACTTCGTTTCGACTGCCCTGACCATCTACCTGGTTTTCGGTCCCTGGAAACGTCCCGGCGTCGGCTCGATGTCTGGGACGCAGCCCTTTGACCAGAAGTTGTGGCTGCCGACCCTGCCTCACACGGAGCTCAGTCTCTGGGCGCTGGGGTCGTCGCTCCTAGTCATCGTGGCGGTTTACTTTTTATTGCGCGGCACGCACATCGGCCTGCGCTTGAAGGCAGTCGGCAAGAATAGCAAGGCGGCCTTCCTAATGGGCGTCCCGACCTGGCAGTACAGCATGTTTGCTTTCCTGTTGTGCGGGGCGTTTGCCGGCCTGTCCGGCGCCATCCAGGTGACCAGCGTCTACCACCGTTTGCTGCCCAATATTTCCAACGGGTATGGGTTCCTGGGCTTACTGGTGGCCATGCTGATCAACTACCAGGCGCTCTGGGCGGCGCCGATCGCGTTCTTCTTTGCCGCCCTGAACATCGGCAGCGTCCAACTGCAGATCCAATATCAATTGGACTCTTCCTTCGCGGGCGTCCTGCAGGATTTGCTAGTGCTGCTGGTGCTGCTGGGCGAAGGCGCACGCCAGCGCTTTTTGAGGAAGGTTTAGGAGCCGCTATGGATACGAATATGATCTTGATCGGTCTGGCTGGAGTCCTGGCAACGGCTGCTCCGGTCCTGTTTGCGGTGATCGGCGAGACCATTACCGAACGTGCCGGGATCATCAACCTGTCGATGAACGGGTCGATCCTGCTCTCGGCCATGGGCGGTTTCGCCGTCGCCTATCGTACCGGGAGCCTGGCACTCGGATTCCTGGCAGGCATGCTCATCGGCATGCTGGTGGCGTTTATAGTGGCGTTCAGTAGCATCACCCTCCACCAGTCCCAAGTGGCGGTCGGGTTCGTGCTGGCGCTGGCTGGCCGTGACCTCTCCTACTTCCTCGGCGTTCCCTATATGAACATTTCTGGCCCGGTATTACAGGGCCTGTCCATTCCTGTTCTGAAGGATATTCCCATTCTGGGTCCGTTATTCTTCCGGCAGAACTTGATGACCTACATCAGTTACATCCTCATCGTCTTGGCTTGGCTGTGGATTTTCCGCACCCGGCCCGGTCTGATGCTGCGGGGGATCGGCGAACGCCCAGCGGCGGCCTACGTGCGCGGTGCGAATGTCAACCTGTTACGATACGTTTATACCGTCATCGGCGGAGCGTTGATCGGCCTCGCAGGACCGGCTTACACCCTGAACGTCAAAGCCGGATGGATGGGGACGCAAACCGGCCTGGACGGCATCGGCTGGATTGCTCTTTCGATCACCATCTTCGGCGGCTGGAATCCGCTGCGGGCGGCGTTTGGCGCCTATTTGTTTTCCTTCCTGCAATGGCTGGGCTTAGTTCTCCAGTCCAAGATACCGGGCGTTCCCACCCAAGTCTTGCAGGTGGCGCCGTTCCCGTTGATGATCCTGACCCTCCTGCTGGTAAACATCAGCGACGCGGAGTGGGTGTCCCGTATATTGGCTACCCTGCCTGAAAGGACACGGCGGGTCACCGTGAAACTATTGCGTGCCCTGCGGGCTTCCCCGCCCGCCTCGCTGGGCGTGCCGTTTGAGTCTGAATGAAATTGTAGGGCGACTTGTCAAGCCGCCCTACGTTATAATTGGCATATGACAAAATTTGTTGGCTATCGTTGTTCGCTTTGCAATACCGAATACCTCCCCGGCCAGGTAACCTACACCTGCCCGCAGGATGGGGGCAACCTGGATGTGATGCTGGATTACGATGCCATCCGCCAGAAATTCCAACCCGAAGACCTGACGTGCCGGGCCGAAGACTCGCTCTGGCGCTATCTGCCGCTTTTACCCGTGCCCGATCCGGGTGGTGAAGGGACCCCCATCCGGGCCGCAGGCTGGACGCCGGTCTTCACGCTGAGGCGCCTGGCGGAGAAACTCGGTCTCGAGCAGCTCTGGCTCAAGGACGAGAGCCGCAACCCGACGGCTTCCTTCAAAGACCGCGCCAGCGCAGTGGTGGTGGCGCGTGCCCGTGAAATCGGTGCAGAAGTGGTCGTTACGGCTTCCACCGGCAATGCCGGGGCAGCCCTGGCCGGTATGTCTGCAGCAATAGGACAGAAAGCGGTCATCTTTGCACCGAAATCCGCACCCCCGGCGAAAGTGGCCCAACTGCTCGTTTTTGGCGCCAAAGTCATTCTGGTGGACGGCACTTACGACGAGGCTTTCGACTTGACGATCAAAGCCGCGCAGGAATTTGGCTGGTACTGCCGCAATACGGGCTATAACCCGTTCACAGCCGAAGGGAAAAAAACCGCCGCGCTGGAAATCTGGGAATGGTTTAACCAAAAAAAGGAATGGATGACGGAACATGGCATGTCTGTCAGTGACGTCCCGTTGACCGTTTTCGTTTCGGTCGGGGATGGGAACATCATCTCTGGCATACACAAAGGCTTCAAGGATTTACTGGCCTTGAAATGGATGGAGAAAATGCCCCGGATTATCGGCGTACAGGCCGAAGGGTCTGCAGCGATCGCGAACGCCTTCCATGCCGGGACGGAAAAGATCATCCCCGTCTCTGCCAAAACGATTGCTGACAGTATCTGCGTTGATCTGCCGCGGGACGGCGTGCGCGCAGTACGTGCAGCCCGCGAGACTGGAGGCACGTATATTCAAGTAAGCGATGAGGAAATCCTGCATGCCATCGCCGCACTCGGCCCGCTGGGAATCTTTGCTGAACCTGCCGGTGCGACGGCCTATGCGGGGCTGGTGCGGGCGGTAGAGCGGGAGATTGTCAAGGCAGGCGACCCGATACTGGTGTTGAATACCGGTTCCGGGTTGAAGGACGTGCGCGCCGCCATGCAGGCTGTGACCGAAGCCCCGGTTATCGAACCGACGCTGGAGGCAGTCAAACGAATTCTATGAAAGAGCAAAATCACCAATGGAGTCTGTCTTTACGTTACCTGGTTTTCGGGGTCATATTTATACTCCTGGCTGTAGGGCTCTGGTATATCCGCAGTATTTTAGAACCGTTGGTTATTGCGGCGTTTATTGCCTACCTCATCCATCCCGCGGTTAATTTTTTGACCAAGCGTACGCGCCTGTCGCGAACGGCCGCAGTCAACCTGGTTTATTTCATTACCCTAGCAGTGTTGATTGGCACACCGTCAACGCTCACCCCCATTTTTTTTGATGAATTTAAACAGGTTGTTACCGACGTGCTTAATATTTATGACCAGCTCGTTGTCTGGTTGATGAAACCACACGTCACCCTCGTTATTCCCATTGATTTTGGGCAATTGGGCAACAAGTTGACCCAGTTCCGCACCACCTTTTTATCGTCCCTTCCGGACCAGGCACTTCAACTATTGGGGAAGACGTCCGTGGGTGCTCTGTGGCTCCTAGTCATCCTGGTGGCGGTTTATTATTTCCTGGCTGAGTGGCCGCGTCTCCGCAATGGTTTTATCGGCTCATTCCCAGATGCTTATCACCCCGAACTCAACGAGTTGTATCAGCGAGTACGCAGTATCTGGATGAACTATTTGCGTGGTCAATTATTGTTGATGGCGATCGTGGGTGTGACTTTTACGATTGCATGGACGGTTATTGGCATTCCTGGAGCGTTGGTGCTGGGCGTTGTCGCCGGTTTCCTAACTTTGATTCCAGACGTTGGCCCGTTCCTGGCAGCCGGGTTAGCGGCCGGTGTCGCGTTGCTCGAAGGTTCGAACTGGAGTTGGATGCCAGCCTCCACCTTAATCGTCATGTTGATCGTTGTGGCAGCCTATCTTTTCTTGATCGCCATCAAAAATTTTTGGCTGCGGCCATTCATCATGGGCCGCAGTGTCCATATGCACGAGGCGCTGGTTTTAATCTCCATTATCCTGTCAACAATCCTGTGGGGCATTCTGGGTGCCCTGCTCATCGTCCCGGTGCTGGCTTCGCTTGTCGTGATCTTTGATTATCTGCGCCGCCGCATTTTGGGCCTGCCGCCTTTCCCGCCCACGGAACCATTCGTCCTGAAAACCCCCGTGGTTTCCGGGTCCGAAAAGGTCGCGGCTTTGAAGTCCAGAATTTCAAGAAAGAAGAAGGGGTAGTATGCCGGTCACATTTTCGATTGTCGCTCCGATTTTTAACGAATTGGACAACCTGCCCGAACTCTACCGCCGCGTGCGGGATGTGATGTCGGCCACGGGCGGAACCTGGGAACTGGTGCTCGTGGACGACGGTTCCACCGACGGCTCGACCGAGCGCATCCTCGAATTGGCGAAGCAGGACCGACACGTCCGCCCGGTGATTTTTGCGCGCAACTTTGGCCATCAGGTGGCGATCACGGCCGGCTGGGACTATGCACGCGGCGATGCTGTGGTCATTATTGACGCTGACTTGCAGGATCCTCCAGAGGCCATCCCGGATCTGATCACAAAGTGGCGCGAGGGGTACGAGGTAGTGTATGCCGTGCGCGCCGAACGCGAAGGGGAAACCTGGTTCAAGAAGACAACGGCTGCGCTGTTCTATCGTATCGTCCAGCGTATTACCGACGTAAAGATCCCGGTGGATACCGGCGATTTCCGCCTGATGGACCGCAAAGTGGTGGATGTGCTCAAGACGATGCACGAGAGACATCGTTTCCCGCGCGGCATGTCGGCCTGGGTGGGATTCCGGCAAATCGGCGTGCCGTATAAGCGTGCCGCACGTCATGCCGGTGTGACCAAGTATCCGTTCAAGAATATGCTCAAACTGGCGCTGAATGCCATCACCGGCTTTTCGTACTTTCCACTGCAATTGGCGACCTATTTCGGATTTGCCGCGGCAGGGCTGGCGATCATAGCCATCCCAGTGGTCATCATCATGCGCCTGGCGGGGCAAGGTGCTTTCCTCGGCCAGGCCACCACGCTGATCGCCGTGCTGTTCCTGGGCGGGGTGCAATTGATCTCCTTGGGCGTGTTGGGCGAATACCTGGGGCGGATTTATGACGAAGTCAAGGGGAGACCGTTGTATATCGTGCGCAAAGCGCCAGAAGATTGAACTGTCGAGGCGCAGCACCGCTGCGCCCTTCTCGTTTGGAGTGAGTATGTTTTACGATTTTGACCATGTTATTGACCGTCGCTCCACCAACAGCGTTAAGTGGAAAAGATACGAGCCGGATGTGCTCCCGCTGTGGGTGGCGGACATGGATTTTGCCGCGCCGGAGCCGGTGCAGGACGCCCTGCGCCGGGCCGTGGAGCACGGTATTTTTGGATACGAATTCCCCACCAAAGAACTGCGTGAAACAGTCGCCGCCCGGATGGACAAACTCTACGGCTGGCAGGTCTCTCCTGAAATGGTGGTTGCCACACCGGGTGTGATCGCCGGGTTCAACGCAGCGGCGCACACGGTCTGCACAGCGGGGCAGGGGATCCTAGTCCAGCCGCCGGTCTACCCGCCCTTCCTGTCAGTCCATAAAAACGCTGCGCTTGTCCGCCAAGAGGCCCCGCTCAGGATGACGGCGGAGGGCGCCGTCCTGCGCTATGGGGTGGATTTTAATTTGTTCGAGCGAGCGGTCAACTCCGGCGGCGCACAAACCGGTATGTTCCTGCTCTGCAATCCCCACAACCCGACCGGGCAGGTTACCTCGCGCCAGGATTTGCTCCACATGGCGGAAGTTTGCTTGAAGAATGATACTGTCATCTGCTCGGACGAAATCCACAGCGAATTACTTCTCAGCGGGGCGCAGCATATCCCGCTGGCTTACCTCTCGTCCGAAATCGCTGACCGAACCATCACACTGGTTGCTCCGAGCAAGACCTTCAACGTGGCGGGTCTGAATTGTGCCTTTGCTATTATCCCCAATCCCGAATTGCTGGCGCAGTATAAGAAAACCACCGAGCAGATGACCATGCACCTCAGCAGCCTGGGGCTGGCGGCGGCGCAGGCGGCCTTCTCCGGCGTGTGCGATGACTGGCTGGTGGCTCTGCGCGCCTATCTGACGGGGAACCGGGATTTCCTTGTCGAATATGTAAAACACGAATTTAGTGGCATCAGGATCACGGTCCCAGAGGCCACGTACCTGGCCTGGCTGGACTGCAACGAACTGGTCAGTTCCGGTAGGATCAATGGCACACCGCACGAGTTTTTCCTGAAGGAGGCCAAGGTTGCCCTGAACGAAGGCAAAGAGTTCGGTTCCGGCGGGGAGGGATTTGTGCGGCTGAACTTCGGCTGCCCGAGGAAGACGCTGGAAGATGCGCTGGAGCGGATGAAAACATCCCTGGCTTGAGGATAATAAAGGCGGATGGAGATCATCCATCCGCCTGGTGGTTATTTCCAGAGGAAAGAGCGGGAAAAATCACCGTTCGTCGAGAGACGCCTGGCTCGGGCATGGGGCCTTCGGCCAGGTTTGGATCACCCGGTCATTCCTCCTACGCGGTTCTCATCCATGTTTTCGGTGGGCACCTCCTTTCCAGGCCGGTTGCGGCCTTAATCCATCATACAACGGATTATTTAAAATTACATTAGAAATTGTTATCATTTTTGAAATTGGTTGTACAGACAAAACGGAATAGAAAATGAGTTGCTTTTTGTGGAGGAGATGAGAAATGTATACACTTGCATCCGATGAAAAGGCTTCGGGGGTGACGATTTATACCCAGAATACGCTCGTACGCGGCGAAGCGGTGACCAAGCAAAGTAACCGTGTCAGCATCTGGCTGCGGACCGAGGGCGCGCCGGAGTATATCCATTTGCTCAATCCGCAGGTGATCAACTTAAACGGTAGCGAGGCCAGGAAGCTGAGTTATTCCGAAATGTACCTGCCTACTGCCCAGGTTATCGGTTTTCACCTGACCCCGCCTGCCCATGACCCGCTGGATTATGACGAGAGCGAAAAGAACCGTGTGATGCAGCCGGTCACTGTTGTGGTTGGAACGTTCGTTTTCAACGGTGCGATCCGCATTTCCAACCAGGTGGACCTTGGCACGAGTATCACTTCCGGGCGCACCGTCTGGATGTCCATCTATGATGTGAAGGTTTCCAACCCTCTGTTGCTGCAGATGGGGGAGGTGCAAGTGCCCATGCTGGTGGTGCGGCCCGGGCAGGTAGGTTTTGCGCTGAGCGGATGAGCGAGTCCGCGCCCGAGGCGCAGCCTGGTGATAATGACCTGGGTATCGGAGGGCATGGAGGAATTGCACCAGACGATGGGGGATAGGGAATAGTGAATGACAGCCGTGATAAAACTCTTTGCTAAACTGTAATTAGAATTGTTGGTAAGCAGTCCGAAATTGGGGCGAAGTCGCCCCGGTATCTGCCCCAGCCAGGGCCAGTACCGTCGCAAGGTGGAGGAACCGGTGTAGACCACGTTCCAAGCGAGGCATACCTTTACATGCTGTTTTTGTGCTAGAATAAAACATCCACTGCGATAAGGAGGCACATCCCCATGGACAACGAAGAGCTTCGTAAACTTCTCCAGCAACTTCACGATGAAATCAAAAACACCCAGACGGTTGACGAAAAAGGCAGTGAGTTGCTGCGTGACCTTGAAGGGGATCTGCGCGCATTGCTCGAGCGCTCGGAGGAAAATCCCGTGCAGCTGCATCCCTCCATGGTTCAGCGCATGGAAGGCGCTCTCAATCATTTCGAGGCCACCCACTCCGACCTGACCATGCTGATTTCCAAGCTGCTGGATTCTCTGAGCAACGCCGGGATTTGATCTGGTCGGCGCTGGTTTTCCCAACCCAACAAAGACCGGTCAGGTTGCCCGCCTACAGCGATTGACGGCCGCGGACTGCTGCTCACCCACGCCCTGGACGAAGCCGCCTGGCTGGACGTACGCGACCCGCAGCAGGTGCGGGAGGCAGTTGCCCGTGCTTAACTGCGCGGATAAGCCAGCCAAAACAAAATTCCCCCCAGCAGGCACGCACAGGAACAAGCCAGGACCAGGCTGAGCGCAATCCAGGCCGGCCCCGGAACCCGTCCCAGCCAGGCCCAGCGGGGCGGGCCTGAAAAATCATATTCCGGGCCAATCAGCATTTCACGCCTTTTCCACACCATCCAGACCACATAAGGAATTCCGAGCACCAAAGCGCTCAGAGCGAACAGGTTATTGGTCCAAGCCTGAACATCCAGGGAGACCTGGTTTGTTTCTACAATGCGCTCGTTGGACAGGAACAGCATACAGGCCACAACCAGGATAAGAGTCCCAAAATAAAGCAACACGCGGGCGCGTTTGGGCAGGATGCGCCCATCCACGCCGGTAAAATTCACGCCCATGCCGAAAAGATTGTAGGTGGTCAGGCCAATGAACAGCAGCATGGGCGGGAAGAGACCGGTCATTTTCAGTAGGAGTTCAGTAAAATCCTTACCGGCATAAGCCATGCCAAGTCCCACACTCACCACCGGAGCGGCCAGGCTCAACGTCAGGAAAACAGCGCCCGTGGATGCCGACCAACGGCGGGCAATCCACAAGACCAGCGCGCCCGGAATGAGCAGGATCGAAATCAGCAAATCCACCGACGAAAAGGGTTCCCGGGTCAGCCAGAGGACCAACAAAGACACTGCCGGGTGGATGATCAATACAAACACGATCAGTGCGCTGAATGACGGAAAAGGCAGGCATTTCCGGGCAATGCGGGTGAAAAACCGACCGGTCTTAATGCCCAGGTCAATGATGCTGAAACCCAGTATGACCCAGAACACAAACGTCAGCAACATCACAATGCCAAAATTGGCCGAAAGAGCACTCGCCACCTCGCCATTCGTAGCCGACGTTCCGACTGAAAGGATGACAATAACGGACACGGCTCCCAGCCAGCCAAAGAAATGCAGCCCCGGCAGATCGTGCCAGAAAGGCGTCCGGAAGGTCAGTCCATAAATAATGAGAACCGTCAAGAAGAAAAGCAGCTCCAAAAAGAGAATCAGGAGACTACCACTGCTAACCAGGAATAATTGCAGGGCATACAGAACCAGGACCGGTAGAAAGATGCGCGCCCTGGCGGCCGCGGCGCCAGTGAGCAGGTAGGCCCAGCCCAGGATAAAAGCCAGACCGGCGATCGCCATGACGACCAGCGGCACCTTATCGTTTTTTCCCGCCAGCGTGTACTCGACCGTTGGCAAGCGGTCTCCGGCGAGTTCGACCAGCAGGGTGAAGAACAGCAGGCCAAAGATGGCCAGATACCCAGCTATGGTCAGGATCTTCAGGCTGACCGGCAAGCCCTGCAGATCAATAAAATTCCCTGCAATGGAACGGCGCAGTAAATTAGGTTTAGAGGGTTTTGGAGAATCCACAAAGGTATCCTTTTCGCTGCTCCCATTATACAATTATTGTCGCTCCTCAATCCCCCGGGGCAGGGTATTCTCTTCAACCCCACCCCCTGACCCCCGCCGCTCCGAGGCTGTTCTCTCTCAACTAAAGAAAAGGCAACCCACCGGGTTGCCTTTTCTTTAAGTTCTAGCCTGTCGGACTGAACTTCGCCATCAGGCTGGCGATACCTTTCAACTCCAGCCACCATTGTTCCTTCGGGCGCTCGAACCGGGCGTCAATCATACGCTCGAAATCGCGCATGTCATGGAAATTGAACTTCCCCTTTTGCAGGCCGATGAAGGCGCAATTGTTGCTGCCCTGGTTGCATTCATTGATGAGATATTCCAAGCACAGGCGGGAGAGCCGGGTGGCCTGGATGCGGTCAAAGGGTGAGGGGTCGCCGCCTTGCTGCAGGTGGCCCAGGACAGCCGGACGCACGTCGAACACCTCCCGGCCTTCTTCTTCGAACAGGGCGCACATGAAGGCGGTGGTATATATTTGATTCGCGTATTCGGCGCGAATGATCAGGCCGAGGCGCTTGCCAGCGTCGAAACCGCGATTGAGTTTTTCGATATCAACCTGCATGTCGCGCAGGGTGACGCCTTCTTCGGGGATATAGACCCGCTCTGCGCCGGTGGCCAGTCCGCTCATCAGGGCCAGGTAGCCGCTCCAGTGTCCCATCACTTCGACCACGAAACAGCGCCGGGTGGCCACCGCCGACTGCTTGATCTTGTCCACGGCGTCGACGATGCTGTTGAGAGCGGTGTCCGCGCCGATGCTGAACTCTGAGCCGGGCAGGTTGTTGTTGATCGAAGCCGGCAGGCAGATGATCGGGATGTTGAAGGCCGGGAAGTTGGGCCGGGAGGTGAGCATCGTATGGACCGCTTTGTACCCGTTCCAACCGCCGATTACCAGCAGGGCGTTGACAGAATTGTTTTCGATCGTGCGGGCAATGGCGTACAGGTCACTGCCCTGTGGGACGACGCGGCTGGTACCCAGCATGGACCCCCCCAAGGAAGCCCAGCCAGACACGTCCATCCAGTTCATTTCCTGGACCTCGTTCTTGGCCAGCCCATCGAAACCGTTCCTGACCCCCAACATGATATGACCCTGGTCCAGGCCGAGGCGGATGGCCGCCCTGGCAGCGGTGTTCATCCCCGGGGCGGGCGCGCCGGAATTGAGGACGGCGATGCGGAAACGTTTCTGACCGGGGGCGGCCGGGTGGGGCA
>Ga0207931_1000211_pt1 | contig 22034 bp, 16 predicted proteins | sample NGESurdeep092012_2_FD_184478 | JGI IMG/M metagenome (GOLD analysis project Ga0207931, IMG submission 184478) | Arctic peat soil microbial communities from Barrow, Alaska - NGEE Surface sample 415-1 deep-092012 (SPAdes) | ecosystem: Environmental > Terrestrial > Soil > Wetlands > Peat ...
AAATATATGTCTTTACATCTTCAGGCATCCTGAGGTTCGACAAACAGAATGACAGATTTATTACAGATAACACTCTGACCGGAGGTTATTCTGAGGGGAAAAATTTGCGGAACCTTGTTGTTGATAAAGATGGCGATATCTGGTTTAGCGGATATGATTCAAAGAATTTTGATATGTTATTCAGAAAAACAAGAGAAGGAATCCTTAATTACAGGGGTATCCTCAATCTTCTACCTAATGTACCGTCTATTGACATTCTGAATTCCGGAGGTTTGGTTTATTTTACCAAATCGAAAATTGTTCCTGTTCTCGAAAAAGTGAAACTTCTGCCCGATTCAACAAAAGTCAGCACGAGGTTTGTCTCAATCACCGTTGGCTCTGATTCCGTCGTAATGGCAGGTATGTTCCATAAGGACATCGATGGGAAAAGAAGAGTCCCTGAACTGATGAATCCTTCTGCATCTGTTCCTGAATACAGATATGATATGAATGAAATTTCCTTTGAATGGACCACTTCATATTTTATTGAGGAGTTGCAGACAGAGTATTCCTTTAAGCTGGAGGGTTATGATGAAGACTGGTCAAAATGGGAGGGAATATCCTTTGGTTTTACTGCAGAAGCTCTCTATGCCAAAAAAGAATATACCTACCTGCCTTATGGCCATTATACTTTCATGGTCAGGAGCAGGACACTGACAGGACTTTCGGGAAATGAGCTGAAGTATGAATTTGTCATTCTTAAACCCTGGTACGCCACAATCTGGGCAGTCTGTGGCTTTGCTCTTCTGGCAATTCTGGCTATTATTGGCATAATAAGCGCTTATACACGCCGACTGAAAAATGAAAATATCCGTCTTGAAGGAATCGTAGCTGAACGCACCGCTGTTGTTGTAAAGCAGAAAGAAGAACTTGAATCAAGCATCCATTATGCAAGCCGTATTCAGATGGCTCTCCTTCCTTCGGAAAAAATTCTGTCGGAGAATATCAAAAATTACTTTGTACTGTTCAAACCAAGAGATATTGTCAGCGGCGATTTCTACTGGATGATTAAGAAAGGGGGAAGACTTTATATTGTTGCTGCCGACTGTACTGGTCATGGTGTTCCGGGAGCCTTTATGAGCCTTCTTGGCATGTCGTTCCTCGATGAAATAATTGACAAGGAGAAAGCTCTCCGCGCTGACTTCATTCTTAATCAGTTACGGCTTCATGTCACAGAATCATTAAAGCAAATTGGTGGCGATGATGAAGCCAAAGACGGGATGGATATAGCTCTGCTGGTTATCGATTTCAATACACAGCGCATCGAATTCTCCGGAGCATATAATCCGTGCTTCAGAGTAAGAAAGCTTACTGCTGATGAAATAAGGTATTATAAGAATGATTTTGCTGAGCTTGACGGAAAAATGTCAGATGGCAAATATCTTCTGGAAACAATCTTCGCCAGCAAAATGCCGATAGGTATATCATCAAAGATGAATGAAGATTTTGTTTTCTACGACTGGTCTCTTGAAAAAGGTACTTCATATTACCTCTTCTCAGATGGTTATATCGACCAGTTCGGCGGAGAACAGGGACGCAAGTTCATGAAAAAGAATTTTAAGAAACTGATCCTTGAGATCCAGGATTACCCGATGAAAAAACAGAAGGAACTCCTCGAAAAGAACCTTAAGGACTGGATGGGACAGTCACCTCAGATTGATGATATACTGGTAATGGGGATAAGGACTGAATAATGCCTGTCTTCTTAACTTCTCGCTTTAATAATTTTTAACAAAATCTTTAACGATGACTGAGAGAATTATTGCATTTTTAACAATTATGACAATGACCGTTCCATCATTTTCCCAGGGCAATCCTGCTTCCGACAGGTTAACATCCTCGGCAGGAAATATTGAAATGAATTTTATCGGACATGGATCACTTATGTTCAGCCTGAATAATTTCATTGTTTATATTGACCCCGTACGGTCAATGGGTAAGTATGATAACATGCCAAAGGCCGACCTGGTGCTTGTTACTCACGAGCATGGCGATCATCTGGATGCCAGCCTGATAAAGGACCTAAGCAAACCAGAGACAATAATATTTTGCAACGTAGCATCTCTTCCTAAAATCCCGTCGGCACAGGTAATGCAAAACGGAGATAAAAAAAGTGTTGACGGAATTGAGGTGGAAGCTTTCCCTGCTTATAATATTGTTAATATGCGTGCTCCGGGACAACCATTTCACCCAAAGGGAACAGGGAACGGATATATAATCACCTTCGGAGATAAGAGAATTTATGTTGCAGGGGATACAGAAAACACACCGGAAATGAAGGCACTGAAGAATATTGACGTTGCGTTCCTTCCCATGAATCTCCCTTATACAATGACCCCGGCAATGGTTGCAGATGCAGCAATGGCTTTCAAGCCAAAAATATTGTACCCTTACCATTACGGGGATACAAACACAAGCGAGATTATTGATTTACTGAAAAATACAACCACCGAAGTACGGATAAGAGACCTGAAATAATTTTAGCATGAAAGAAATAAACAGAAGAAAGTTCCTTAAAACAGGAATTGCCGGCGCAGGAATGGTAGCCATCTCACCAAAGCTTGTTAGTGCAGCAGCATCCTTCCAGGGAAAAAATGTCCTTTGCAGAACTCTAGGAAAGACAGGATTGAAGGTCCCTGTGATTAGCTTTGGCGTTATGCGTTCAGATAACCCGGGTCTCTGTAAAGCTGCATATGACAAGGGTATCAGGCTCTTCGACACGGCAAACGGTTACCAGGGCGGTAATAATGAACTCATGCTTGGTAAATTCTTTAAAGATTACAAGCGAGATTCTTTCATTGTCGCGACAAAGGTAAAACCCGGAACCGACAGGGATGGCAAGCCTACCGACCAGGCAACACCTGAAAAGTTCCTTGAAATGTTCAATACCAGCCTTTCCAGGCTACAGATGGACTATGTCGATATTCTCTATATTCACGATGTAAGTAATCCTGAACTCCTTGAATATAAGCCTATTGTTAATGCAGTTAAAAAGCTGAAGAAAGAAGGCAAAATCAGGTTCATGGGATTTTCCACACACAGGAATGAACCTGCCGTGATAAATGCTGCGGCCGAAACCGATAACTGGGATGTTATTCTGACTCAGTATAATTACAAAGTTGCATACCTTGCCGACCTTAACAGCGCAATAAAAAAAGCCGGAGGTGCAGGTATAGGCATTGTTGCCATGAAAACCCTGGCAGGCGGAGGGTACCTAGACCGTGAGAGAACCAAACCAATGAACACCACGGCTGCTCTGAAATGGGTCCTTTCAAACCCGGATGTTCATACTACTATCCCGGGAATGACAAATTTTGATCAGCTTGACCTGAATGCAAAAATTCTGGAGGATATCAGTCTTAACGATCAGGAAAAAAATGATCTGCTTGCTGATAATTCAGTTCCCGGACTGCTATGCTCAGGCTGCAGGCAATGTGTGCTGTCATGCCGGAAAAATCTGCCTGTGCCGGATCTGATGCGGGCTTATATGTATGCCTACGGATATTCAATGCCCTCCATGGCTCAGGATCTCCTCGCAGAACTTGGCATTAATGCCGATCCGTGCAGCAATTGCGGGTCATGCAATATCGAATGTTCCAGAAACTTCAATATACAGGAAAGAATCTCTGATGTGTCAAGGCTGGTGAATGTTCCTTCAGATTTTCTTGCCTGATCTTAGTATGAATTAACAATTAGCAGAAGATGAGAAAGAGAATTATCACGGGCTTTTTCTTTGTTGTAATAACAATTGTATCCTTAGGCCAGGATATTTCATTTCCCGAGCTTGAAGGATTCAAAAAATCAACACAATTCCCGGTATATACAAATGCCGATCTATGGAACTTCATCGATGGAGCCGCCGATACTTACGTTGCCCTTGGTTTTGTTGATCTGCATATAGCAGAATACAAAAAGGGCAAAGAGGTTATCAAGCTCGAAATCTACCATCACAGCGATCATTCTATGGCATTCGGGATATATGCCTCAGAACGTTCTTCAACCTTCAGGTTTATAAACCTTGGTTCACAAGGCTATGCTACAGGTGGCGCAATTAATTTTTTCAAGGGAAATTACTATGTAAAGATCAGGACATATTCAGAGAAGCCCAAAACGATTCATTCCGAAGAGTCTCTTGCAGCAAGGGTGGCGAATATGCTGGGCGGTGAGACAGAAATGCCGGCACTGCTTTCAAAATTCCCTGATGAAAACAGGAAAGTCAACGAAGAGACATATATTAACGAAAGTGTACTGGGCCATGAGTTTCTGAAAAAAGCTTTCAAGGCAGATTATACGATCGGCAGCGACAACTTTAGTATTTACCTGATAAAATTCAATTCGTCTGAGGCTGCGCTCAAAACAGGTCAGGCATATCTTTCTGCTGCCGGTGTTGAACAGGTGGAATCCAGCAATGTGAAATGTGTTCTTACAGACGGGTATAACGGAACAATTTTCCTCTCCTGGTACGAAGATACAATGGTAATAATTTCCGGTCTGGCTAAAGATCAGGCGGACATTGCTGAAAAATATACATCAGCAATTATTAAGTAAAGTATCAGGAAAACCAGGGCCTCTGCCTGTTCTTCAGTTCTGATAAAACCTTGCTTGCGGTATTGACGTCATCGACTATCTGAAAGTCAAACATTCCGACACAGATAAAATCGGCCCCGTTTTCAAATGCAAAGCGGAATCCGTCTTTTGGTTCTATTGCACCTCCGGCAAGCACCTTAAATGCAATCCATGGCTTGTTTATGCCTCTCATGAGCTCAGATGTCTTTTCATGAAAAAGGTCAAACATATTATCATGTATCATGTCGTGATCAGTGTACCTTTTGTAATCAACACTCCATTCGACTCTCTGGGATTCGGGATGAGCTGACCAGTAATTATCGTTATGGTGCGTTTTGACATAATAATCGACAGGAATACCTCCATTTTCCACAGCTTTGATCACCTCCAGGGAATGAGCCCCGACTCCTGCCAGGTATCCTTTCTTTTTTATGTACTCAATCGCTTCCCCAAGCTTTTTTACATTCCCCTCCCGGACGTACCTGTCGCCTTCACCTCCCTGTATATATAGCGTATTGGCTCCATTGCCGATTGCTCTGTCAATGTCACCGAAAAAGTCATCAGGTTTAAGGTATGTCTGGCATATTGATTTCATCTTCCCGTTGTAGAGCTTTAGGTATTTGTTGAATATCGGGTAATCGGAGTTGGTGATAAAAGTTGCATTTATTCCTGCCATTTCAGCCAGGTGAAAGGTCTCCAGTATCTTCTGATTGGTATTATAGGCCTTGAAGAGAGTGTTTGCATATAGCAGGTCGCGGGCATGTGCCCATCCACCGATCAGGTTACACCCCATAATCATCCTCGTTATCTCAAGATTGCCCAGTTTCCCTTTCGGAAGTTCTCCTGTGAGATCCGAAACATGCTTATATGTTACCGAAGGCATTGTAGCTCCTGAAATAGCATCTGCTCCCGGTTCTGATAATTCTCTGAGATAGGCCCCTGCAAAACCTGCAAGGAAAGGCAATCCGGCAAGCCCTTTCAGCAACTCCCTTCTCTTATTCACAGGCTCGGGAACAGGCTCCGGTTCATTTGCAGCTGGCTTAATTTCTTTCTTTTTCTTTTTAAGAAGCATGTCCAGCCCGAAGAAATTGCCGGACCTGGTAAAAACCAGTACCAGGAGAGCGGCAAGCTCTATCAGGTTTTTGCTGACAATAAGATAGCTTCCTTCGGTTACCGCACCATAGCTGTAACCTCCAAAAGGAGGGTAGGCAAGGTAATACATTGAAAGCATGATAATCCCGGCCCATGAAGCCAGCCTGGTAAATATTCCGAGCATCAGTGCAAGACCTACAGCAGTCAGTCCCCAGGCATTAAGGAAATCAATGATATGTATCCCTGCAGAGCCTGAGGCTATCCAGCGGAAGATATCGCCGAAGATCCACCTTGAGCCTTCAAGGTACGGCCTTGCACTCCAGGCGGGATCGAAAAGCTTTATCAGCCCCTCATAAAGGAACTGCCATCCGATAAGTATTCTTAATAATGCAAGTAACGCCGGTATAATTTTATTCCTGGAAAATATCTGACTCATATTACTTATTAGATTTTAAATGTATTATACTTTAAATATCCTTCAGCCCTCAGCCTGACGCCATCAGCCTTTAATACAGATATCTGTGGCATTCCGAACAATTTGCTTCCTTCCAGGCAGTTCCAATGTCGACAGGATGATGAAATTCAAGAGTTCCTCTGATGGTGGAATATTGCATATTATCAGGCTTTCCCTGCCCCATTATGGTATGACAAAGATTACAATCCCTGCTGATCTTTTTACCATTTTCTGATGTAAAGGAATCATTATGACATCTGAAGCAGCCTTCAGTTTCGAGGTGTCCTATATGCTCGGGATATGCATCATATGTCACTTTCATGCCTGGAAAAGTATTCTGGCTGAAAGAATGCTGAATTGATTCCACCGATTCATTGATCATTGCACTATGAGCATCAAAAAAGCCAGGGTAGCTTGTTTTATAATAATTTAAGATTCCATCTTTAATCTGTAAAAGTGCAGTATCCTTACTTTTGAAAGTATTCCTGAGTATTCCCATAGCTGTTTTCTTGATAAAAGGGATCTCTTTTCTGATAGTCCCTGAAAGCATAGCCTTATCGAAATAAACAGGAGGGGAGTTATAGTTGTGAGATGGTCTGTTATGGCAATCAATACAATCCATTGATCTGGTTTCGGATGCAGAGATCATACTGTCAGAAACAGGTGTTTCCGGATTTTTAAATATTGTCACTTCTCCGGTCTTTGCATTTGTGTACTTCACATAAGTAATTACTTCACGCTTATCATTCTCTGATATGTATTCAATTTTTACGGAGGGATTTATATGCCAGTGAATGCCTTCATTAAATCCGGGTTCCCTATATTCCGGACCTATTTTCATCTGAAGCATTATATCCCATTCCGAGTTAAGCGAATCTGCAAGAAAATATCTGTTGGTCTGAAGCGTCCTTGAATAAAATTTCTGAGGCCAGTGACATTTTTCGCAGGTTTCCCTGGCCGGACGAAGGTCATGCAATGGTGTTTCAATAGGTGAGGGGTATGTTTTTGTCAGGACTGCATATACCTGGTGTAAACCCGATAATTTGGATTTCACATACCACGATGCCCCTGATCCGACATGACACTCGACACATGTAACATTTGCATGAGGAGAATTATGGTATGCCGTGTATTCCGGTTCCATAACCTTGTGGCAGAGTGCTCCGCAGAACTCAACCGATTCGGTTAGATGATAGGCTTCAAAGCTTCCATAAGTGGAAAGGAACATTACAATTATTGTAAATACTGTAAAGACAATAAATGCATTTCGGTGCCTCGGGTCATTTAAATCAACTACCGGTAATCTTTTCTTCTCATTTTCAGAAGCTCCTTTTTTTCTTTTCCTTGTCAGTATTATGCCGAAAGGGATCATTATTAAACCCAGGACAAAGAATCCCGGCAGGATTATATAAATAAATAATCCAAGGTTTGTATTGCTCTTGTTGAATATGGTTGAAATAATGAATAATACGATGATAAGCAATAGGTTCAGTCCTGAAATTAATGATCCGATGATCGTAATCCAGTTTCTATAGGCAGAAGGTAGTTTCATAAACTGAAAGATTTACCTGATTAGGTATCAGTAAATATAAAAAATAATCAGATACTTCTCCAATTCTGTGTTAAGTATCAGATTTTTCTGCCGAAATTAAGCAGGAGTCAGTAGATCACTCTTCATGAAGGTACTTCTCTATCAGATCTCTAAGTTCATCATATGAGTTGACAACCGGAAGATCGTTGTGATCATCGATCACATTCTGAGGCGGTCTGTACAGTATGCCAACTTCGGCTTTTCTTAACATAGCAATATCATTATACGAATCGCCTATAGCAATTACTTTATAACTAAGATTCTGCAGAGCTTCGGCAACTTTCATCTTGCCATTCTCCTGGCGCAGATTATAACCGGTGATGGTTCCAAAGTCGTCTATTGTAAGATGGTTGCAGAAGAGGGTTGGAAGGCCCAGCTTCTCCATTAACGGTCCTGCAAATTCTTCATATGTATCAGAGACGACAATCAATTGTGTCTTTCTCCTGAGCCAGTAAATAAATTCCGGTGCTCCCGGCAATGGCTTGATATAAGAAATCACATGCCTGATATCATCCAGGGTAAGCTTGTTCTGCCGGAGGATTTCAAGCCTGCGTCTCATCAGTACATTATAGTCACTTATATCGCGGGTTGTAAGTTTTAGCTCATCAATGCCTGTGTGCTTCGATACATTTATCCAGATTTCAGGTACAAACACCCCCTCAAGGTCGGAACAAACTATATACATAATCTATCTATTTAACGCTTAATGATATTCTCCTTTAGCTTCCCGTAAATATTTTCAATTTTAATAAAATCTTCTTTTTTATCGACTATACCAATGAGCGAATCTGGCATTTCGGCTGAAAAACCAAGAATACGGTTTACTTCATCATTGAATTTTGCCGGATGCGCGGTCTCAAGCGATACTGCAAGATGGCCATAAGTTTTGAAAATATCCTGGTAGCTTTCCAGACCTCTCCATGCTACGGCTCCATGCGGTTCAAGCAGAAGCTTGTATTTCCGGTAAAACTCCAGGATGGTATCCCGGGTCTCCTCCTCGGAAATGCCAGTTCCATAAAAATCACTTCGTAACCTTTCAATATCAGGCTCTTTTCTGATGACGCCATTTTCATCCATTATTCCCCCATACAGAGCTATGATTCTTGCAAGATTGCTCGGATGCCCGACATTCATTGCGCTGGAGATGCAGTTGACAGATGGATTAATTGTTTTATAAACCCCTGTTGTCAGGTACCTTGGCACTTCATCGTTGCTGTTCGTTGAAATTATGAATTTTTCAACCGGGAGTCCCATCTCCCTTGCAATTATACCTCCCATCAGGTTGCCGTAATTGCCTGATGGTACGCTGAAAATGATCTTTTCAGCTGGACTTGACGCAAGCCTCGACCATGAATAAAAATAATAGACTGATTGCGGAAGCAGCCTGCCAATATTTATAGAATTGGCTGAAGATAATTGCTGTCCGGCTAATGATGCATCAGTGAAAGCCTGCTTGACGAGACGCTGGCAATCATCAAATTTGCCGTCAATTGCAATTACCTTAATATTTCCGCCAAGAGTAGTCATCTGCTTCCTCTGTATCTCTGTAACCTCGGTGAAAGGGAAGAGTATGATGACATCAATGTTTTCAAACCCGTGGAAAGCGTTTGCCACTGCGCCGCCTGTATCACCTGAGGTAGCAGTAAGTATCGTAAAATGCTGATTGCCGAGGGATGCAAAATAATTCATTAGTCTGGCCATAACCCTTGCAGCAAAATCCTTGAATGATGCTGTTGGACCCTGGTCGAGCCTTAATATATAGTTGCGGTTGAATACTTTTTCAAGAGGAATACTGAAATCGTAGGCATCATGACAGATGGTCATCAGGGAAGATTCCTCCATTTCATCGCCGAGGAATTCCTTCAGGATTGTAAAAGCGGTTCCTTGGTAATCACTGAAAAAGAGAGATTCAATTTCCTTCTTGCCAAGTGCGGGAATTGAGTTTGGCATATAAAGCCCTCCGTCGGGCGCCAGTCCTTTCAGTAATGCTTCATGGAAGCTCACTTCAGGTGCCTTCAGATTTGTTGAGTAATATTTTATTTTCTTTTCCCCCAACTCTAAACTCTAAACTCGAAACTTATACATTAACCACCCTCATAAGATCAGCAAATACTCCTGCCGCTGTTACATCTGCTCCAGCCCCGTATCCTTTGATCACCATCGGCAGTTCGCGGTACCTCTCGGTAGTGAGCAGCACAATATTATTGCTTCCCTCGAGGTTGAACGAAGGATGATTTGAATCAACAGCAATTAATTTTACAGATGCCCTGCCATTGTCCAGTGTGGCGAAGAACCTCCATTTTTTATTTTCTTTTACCAGTTCAATCCGTCTTTTCTCAAACTCGTCATCAAATTTTTCAACCTCATTATAGAAATCATTTAAATCGCCTTCGAAGCATTTTTCGGGCAGAAACATTTCCACTTGAACATCTTCCTTTTCGATCTGATATCCTGCCTCGCGTGACAATATCAATATCTTTCTGACTACATCAATTCCGCTGAGATCTACACGCGGATCCGGTTCTGAAAAACCTTTTTCACGTGCTAATCGTATAGCCTTGCTCAAAGGCATCTCCGGCCCGAGTTCATTGAATATAAAATTCAGCGTTCCTGAAAGAATAGCTTCTATCTTAAGTATCCTGTCACCGCTCAGAACCAGGTCACTTATTGTTTTTATTATCGGCAGGCCTGCACCCACGGTTGTCTCATACATAAACCTTACGCCTTTTTCACCAGCAATTCTCTTAAGCTCGTTATAATAGCTGTATTCGGAGGAGCATGCAATCTTATTTGCTGTCACTACCGAGATATAGGAGGAGAGAATGCCGGCGTATGTCGACGCAACTTTCTCATCGGCAGTGCAATCAATGAAAGCAGAATCCCTCAGGTTCAGTTTTTTGATCCGCCGGATGAATTCCGGCAGGTCAGCTTTTTCACCCTGGGATCTGAGAATATCGCGGCATTTTTCAAAATCAATGCCTTTAATGTCTATCAGCATCTTGCGTGAATTGGAGATGCCAATTAGATTTACCTTCACGCTTCTTTCGGAAAAAAGGAGATCGTGTTGTTTTTGAAGTTGCTTCAGCAGGCTTGTTCCGACAATCCCTATGCCCGTTACAAATAGATTTATCTCCTTGAACTTTGAAAGGAAAAATCCGTCATGGATCGCGTTCAGTGCTTTCCTGAGACTTTCGCTCCGGATGACGACAGATATGTTTAATTCGGATGAACCCTGTGCAGTCGCAATGACATTTATCCCATTCCTGCCTAGTGATCTGAACAATGTTGCCGAAATGCCTGGAGTATTCTTCATCCTTTCACCGACAATTGCAATGATTGAAAGGTTTTTTTCAATGTTTATCCTGAGCTCATTATTCTGTTCAATCTCACGAATGAACTCCTCAGAAATCGCACTTTTTGCAGTCGACAGGTCTGCAGGGTTTACAGCAAAGGTTATCGAATATTCCGATGAAGCCTGGGTTATCAGTATTATATTGACATTATCTCTGGCAAGCGCTCCAAAAAGTCTGGAGGATGTTCCTGTGACCCCCACCATTGCAGGACCCTGCAATGTTATGAGATCGATATGATCAATGGAGGAGATACCCTTAATAGGGCTTGGACTGGTATCATCAGATTTATGGCTGATGATCGTTCCCTTTGAATCCGGATTAAATGTATTTCTTACACTTAATGGAATATTTGCTTTATAGACCGGACGCAGGGTAGGAGTATAGATCACTTTTGCACCGAAATGCGAAAGCTCCATTGCCTCTGGATATGTAAGATTATCAATTGTGTAAGCCTTATCGACTTTCCTGGGATCGGCAGTCATAAATCCGTCCACGTCAGTCCATATTTCAAGGATTTCGGCCCCCAGGGCAGCGGCAACGATTGCTGCGGTATAGTCTGACCCCCCTCTTCCAAGGGTTGTTGTATCGCCGTTAATGTCGCTGGCAATAAACCCGGGCATGATGATGAGTTCTTTTTTCTGGCCGATCTTTTCCAGTATGAGGGAGTTTGTAAGGGCAAAATCGACAGACGTAACACCTTGCCGGTTATCAGTTTTTATGATTTTCCTTGAGTCGGCGTGAAAGCAATTATCGAAAAGCTTGCTGATAACAAGTGATGATAATCTTTCGCCGTATGATAGCACCTGGTCGAGTGAGTGCTTTGTGCACTCATGGAGAAGAAAGATGCCGTTCAGTAATTCCCTCAGCTCATTCGTTATCACTGTGATCTCTTCAAGGGTTTTTTCCTGACGGGCTTTATCGATGATCAGATTCCTTGCGAAATCATTGTGCTTAATAATGAGCTTTTCAAGATGATCGCGGTATCCTGATATACCCCCCGAAGCAAGCGATGCGATAAGTGAAAGCTCATCGGTTACTCCCTGGAACGCAGAGACCACCACGACGCATGGAAGAGACTGTGAATCAATGATCTTTCTGACTCCCCTTATCCGCTCAGGAGAACCAACCGAAGAACCGCCGAATTTCAGAACTTTCATTTTAATTAAGAGGTAATAAAAAAAGCATCCTCAGGATGCTTGTTATGAATGCAAAAATAATATAAATCATTAAATAATATCTCAATAATTACAAATATTAAGATAATCTGACGTATTTATATGAAAACATAAATAAATGACCTGTAAGACTTAATTATTATTGATATCAGATTTAAAATGACCACATCAGGAAGGAGAATATTTTATTTAGCGACTCTCTCGAGCCATTTCACCATAAACCACATAGTTGTCATAGAAATAAGACAAGCGACCACAAATACAGACCATGTAATCCATATCGGCACGCTACCGTACAGAACCGCTCCAATAAACAGAAGCTGGTTGCCTATTGCAGTCGCACCGAGCCATCCTCCCTGCATAATGCCCTGATATTGGGGTGGAGCAACTTTTGAGACAAAGGATATTCCAAGAGGACTGATGAATAATTCAGCGATTGTAAGGATAAAATATGTGCCGAACAGTAAAAAGGGAGTAACTTTCTGGGAATCAGGGAGCCCACCCATTGCAATAACCTCAGTTTTAAGCGGCAGATTCATGGAACCTATTGCCATAACAACATATGCCATGGCAGCTACAAACATACCGATTGCGATTTTTCTGGGTGTAGATGGTTCCTTGCCCCGTGCTCTTAAGAATCCGAAAATAGCCATTATAATCGGAGTGAGCAATACTATAAATAATGGATTTATTGACTGGAAGATCTCAGCACCCTGGATCACAACGAAACCCAGGTTAATCCTTATACTGCTTAAATCGGTATAATCCTTGGCAAAATATGTCAGTGTCAACCCATTCTGATGAAATGAGAACCAGAAAAAGATTACAATTCCAAATACTGCAAACAGTGCATAAAGCCTTTGTTTGATCTCTTTAATGTCCATCTGAATTGCGGCAGGATCAACTGATTTTGATTTTTTAGGAGCAGGATCAGGCAATCTGTTTTTGTTGGAAATATATATTACAAGGGAAATTATCATTGCGAGAACAGAAATTCCAAAGGCATAATGGAATCCCCGGGTAAAAACATCAAGATAGCTATTTGCAAATGTAGTTATGTCATTAACCGGAGTTTTAGAGACTTGTCCGGCAAGAGTGATCAGCTTTTGACCTGCCTCAGGTGTTATTGTGCCGGAGATGTGGGCATTACATAATTCAGGAAGTGTCGCATTATACTGAAATCCAAATTTTCCAAGCCATAGGTTCCTCATAGCAATGGCCATAAGCGGAGCAAACAAGGCTCCGACATTAATGAACATGTAGAAGATTGAGAAACCGGAGTCTCTCATCTTGCTGTATGTTTCATTATCGTACATCTGCCCTACAACTGCCTGCAGATTGCCCTTGAACAGACCATTCCCGAAAGCAATTGTCAACAATCCAAAACATGAGATTATCAGAAATAATGTTTTATTAGGCACAGGAGTAGGGGTGGGGAATGCAATTATCAGATAGCCGATTGCCATAACAATTAAACCTGTCAGGATCGTTGTTTTATACTTTCTTGTCCGGTCCGCAATAATTCCTCCTACAAACGCCAGGATATATATTGAAAAATAAAAGATGGAATAAATTAAACCTGCGTCAGTTCCGTTCAGGCCAAATTTGGCCTGAAGAAACAATACAAGAATTGCCATCATTGTGTAGAAGCCGAACCGTTCTCCCATATTTGAGAGCGCAGCTGCTAACAGACCCTTTGGATGATTCCTGAACATAATTGTATAATTTTAAAGGTTATTGTTAGTTTATAATACCCCCTTTCTAATTTCCCCCAAGGGGGAAAGGTTTTACATTGTACTCCTTCCCCCGTGGGGGAAGGGCGGGAAGGGGGTTGTGACTATTTAATAAGGTAATGTTTATTTACAATTGCCGAAACTCTTAATTTTAATTATCATAGCAAGATTCTGGAAATCTGGTTTTATGAATAGCTTTTGATTTTATTATCAACTGAAACAAATGTATTAATCTTTTTTTATTAACGGCTGAAGAGTTTAAATTTGTGAAACTGATGATCAGACAATGAAAATTTTTACGAGCAAACAGATAAGGCAGATTGACGATTATACTATAAAGCACGAGCCGGTTGCCTCGGCTGACCTTATGGAACGCGCTGCCGGAAAGCTGCTGGAATGGTATATCGGACGCTTTGAGATATCAACACCTCTGTTTATTTTCGTTGGCCCGGGTAACAATGGCGGCGACGGATTAGCCCTTGCAAGGCTTCTTTCCGAATCAAATTACAGACCTGAAGTCTATTCCGTCGAAATATCAGACCGGAAGTCAGCCGATTGGGAGCATAACATGAAAAGGCTTCAAAACGAGACCAGTGTCACTTTCATTACGATTTCTGCAATAGAGCAATTCCCTGACATTTCACCTGGTTCTGTTATTATTGATGCCATCTTCGGTTCGGGACTTTCACGTCCGGCTGACGGACTGGCAGCAGATGTCATCAGGAAAATTAACCTGAAAAGAAACACAGTGATCTCGATCGATATTCCATCCGGCTTGCCAGGTGAAGATGACAGTGATAACAATTCTGAAAATATTATTCATGCGAGTTATACGCTCAGTTTCCAGTTTCCGAAACTCAATTTTATGTTTCCTGAGAACGAACAGTATGTAGGTCAGTGGTGCCTGATGCCTATTGGTCTGGATGCAGGTGAAATTGACCGTACAGAGACTCCCTGGCGATTTACCGAACTGGATGATGTATTCCGTCTATTAAGAAAGAGAAATAAATTTGATCACAAGGGAACATTCGGTCATGGCCTGTTCATTGGCGGTTCGTACGGGAAAATGGGTGCAGCAATCCTGGCCTCAAGGGCAGCTCTTCACACAGGTATCGGGCTCATTACATGTCATATTCCATCGTGTGGTAACATTATAATGCAAAGAGGTCTGCCTGAAGCAATGATCAGTTTCGATAAAGGAGAAAAACATATTTGCGGACCTATCGATGCCGGCCCCTGCACTGCCGCCGGAATTGGACCGGGAATGGGTACTTCTGAAGAGACACAATCTGCTTTTTATACATTTCTGAAGGATTTTGGGAAACCTTTAGTAATAGATGCCGATGCTCTGAATATATTGTCACTTAATAAGTCATGGCTCAGCTGTATTAACGCCGGAACAGTTATGACGCCTCATCTCAAGGAATTCGATAGGCTTGCAGGTAAGTGCGAAAACAGCTTTACGAGGTTACTCCGGCAGATCGAATTTTCGGCAGAATATAAGTGTATACTTGTCCTTAAAGGTGCATATACCTCAATATCAGATCCTGATGGTAATGTCTTTTTCAACAGCACCGGTAATCCCGGCATGGCAACCGCCGGCAGCGGTGATGTGCTTACCGGTATGATATTATCATTGCTTGCACAGGGGTACTCACCTCTGGATGCTGCAATTACAGGTGTCTATATTCACGGTCTGGCCGGCGATCTGGCGGCAGAAAAATCATCTTTTGAATCTGTGATATCATCCGATATAATCAATGAAATAGGTTCCGCTTTCAGTAAGATCAGAGGTGAAATAAAATACAAGGATAAATAGTCAAACAACAAATTCCATAATATGAAAAATATTGCCAGTTTCTTTACAGTTTTACTCTTATCAATTACTCTCTCTTCATGCGTCACATGGAAAAAAGCGTCTGAACCCTCCAGTATCGTTTCAAAGGTTTCTGATACTGTCAGACTTGGCAATGGCAGCCTGGTATATGCACTTCCGCGTACAGTTTTCACAGTAAAGGTCGAAGTTGAAAGAACAATGATGGTCCCTGGTCCATATGCAGCTTATGCTGAAGACCTGCTGGGCCTGAAGGATGCACTGAAAACCAGGGAAGAGCACTGGTCAGTCAGAAGTCTGTCAGTAAATTCCCATGAGGAGACAGATCCTTCGGAATATTATGTAATTCACAGCACAGGGCTGTTCCAGACTAATGTGCTGGCAATGAAGAAAGAGGGAATTATCCTTGATATCAATCCTGCTGATAATTACCAGGAAGGGAAAAGTTCCGGGAACGGTGAAATGAACTTAAACAGGTTTCATTCATTTGATCTTGGTTCTGATGAATACTACCAGGTTCAGACGGATACCGCTTTCAGGAGGGTGAAGGTGGATTCCTCATTCATCAGGATACCTTACATTGTAGAAAAGAAAAAGAAGCTCTCAACTGACCAGCTAGCCGAGAAAGCCGCGAAAAGACTTATGGATCTGCGCGACGGGAAGGTGCTGATACTTTCAGGAGAAGCCAATGTATTTCCTCAGAATGATGCCCCAATCAATGAGATCAACAGGATGGAAAAGGATTATACCGAATTATTCACCGGGAAGAATATTATTGATGTAAAAACTTTTACATACCAGTTCATCCCTCAGAAGGAATCGTCAGGTAAGCCAATTACGCTCTTCAGGTTTTCTGAAGCCGCAGGACCGGCAGAATCAGGATCTGCTTCCGGCATTCCCGTTATTGCTGAGGTTGTTCCGGAGCAAAAGATAAAGGATATTACAATTATTGATAATGGAGAGCAGAAATCTTCGGTTCCAAAGTTCGATAAGCTTTTCTACCGGATCCCTGATATGGCAACCATTAAGATCAGCATGAACGGCAAAACGCTATATAGCTCAAGGAAACTGGTTTATCAGCTTGGTGAAGTAATGCAGCTGCCGTCTAATTATATAATTGGAAAATGATCGCCGGTTACCGGTCACCGGTCGCCGGTAGCCGGACTCCTACTTAATCTTCCCTACAAAGCTCTTCTGGTAATCTTCCCATTTAACAGTCAGGTAAGCTTTTTCAGCAAAGAAAGTAAGCAGCACTTCCATCTGCTTCGCATCCTGGAATCCCGGGACAGGAGAGACGCCTATTTTCCCATTTTCCAGGGTAAGGAAGACTACTGTAGGGTATGAAAGCTGTCCCTGGAGAAGAGTAACGGCCAGCTGATGTGCATTGCCGTATTTACCGTCATTTACAAATGTCTGACCCATGAAGGTTATGTTATCCTTGCCTTCAGCATTAAGCTTTACAGGATAGAACTTATTATTGAGGAGATCGGAAATAACTGAATTTGTAAAAGTCTCCCTGTCCATCTTCTTGCACCATCCGCACCAGTCGGTATAAGTATCAATAAACAGTGGACGGGGCGATTGTTTCATAAGCTTTTCGGCATCCTGAATGGAATACCATTTTACCGATGAGTTATCTGAAGCAGGTGTGCTCTGGGAAAAAGCAGTATTGGCAGTAAGAAGAAACAAAGTGATAAACATTTTGTGTCGCATATATTGATATATTTCAATATGTAAATTTCTACAAAAATATAAAATCTCCGGAATATTATTCTAATTCTATTCGTTGACTTATTTACAACAATCAGGCCAGAGTTTAGTTTATTATTAATGATCAAATTAGGGAGTAACATCCATTTTATTTTTTACATTTACCGCACTTAAAACTCACTAATTCATTTTTATGGAAGCAATAACAAAAACCCTGCGCGACTCAAAAGCTGCACGATGGACAGCATTGGCAGTAGTCGCATTTACTATGCTTTGCGGATATTATCTTACCGATGTGATGGCTCCGCTTAAAGGATTGCTTGAAGGTCAGTTACATTGGAATAGTTCTGAATTCGGGTTCTTTACAAGTGCTTATGGCTGGTTTAATGTATTTCTGTTAATGCTTATTGCAGGAGGTATAATTCTCGATAAGATGGGCGTACGTTTTACCGGTTTAATGGCCGCAACAATAATGGTTATAGGAACAGGAATAAAATACTGGGCTGTTTCTACCCATATGCTGGATGGCCAGACATGGCATGTTTTGTTCTGGCATGTAAACGCCCAGGTTCTGATGGCAGGGGTTGGTTTTGCAATATTTGGGGTTGGCGTTGAAACTGCCGGAATTACTGTTTCCAAAATTATTGTGAAATGGTTCAAGGGTAAAGAGCTTGCACTTGCTATGGGATTGGAAATGGCTACAGCAAGGCTGGGTACAGCTCTTGCACTCTCAACTTCAGTTCCTATTGCAAAAGCGTTTAATACTGTTTCCGCGCCTATACTTGTTTGCCTTATTATGTTATGCATAGGATTGATCTCCTTTTTTATCTACACTTTTATGGATAAGAAGCTGGATGCATCACAAGCTGCCTTCGATGCAGCAAATCAGACTGTAGATGATGAAGAAGCTTTTCGCATCAAGGATATCTTAAAAATAGTCACCAATAAAGGTTGGTGGTACCTTGCAATTTTATGTGTATTGTTCTATTCAGCTGTATTCCCTTTTCTTAAATATGCCACTGATTTAATGGTTCAGAAATTCCACATAAATGAAGACTGGGCAGGACTAATTCCGGCTATGCTTCCATTCGGAACAATCTTGCTGACTCCGCTTTTTGGTAATTTATATGACCGTAAAGGAAAGGGAGCTTCGATAATGATCCTGGGAGCTATATTGCTGATTTTTGTTCATGTAATCTTTACTATTCCTTTCTTAAATCAATGGATCATAGCCATTCTTCTGATTCTGGTTCTTGGAGTCGGTTTTTCTCTGGTCCCTTCTGCAATGTGGCCATCTGTACCGAAAATCATTCCTGAAAAACAACTGGGCACTGCTTATTCTCTTGTCTTTTGGGTCCAGAACTGGGGATTGATGGGTGTTCCCGCTCTTATAGGATGGGTTCTGAACAAGTATTGTTTTATTGGTTACTTTGCAGTAGCCGGAACCGGTTTTATTACAGCTCAGGGAGATCAGATCTCTCAGGTAGTTGTTTCTGATCAGAAAACTTACACTATTTCTGAAGTTGGAACTGTCAGCCGTAAAAACGAGGATGTTAAGATATCTCAATTTATTAAAAATTCAGATGGAACTGTTTCTGCGGTTATTACCGCTGCTAATGATACTATCCCCTCTGGATACATAACTAACAAATCATTAAAAAAGGCAGTCAGAAAAGGTGAAATAAAAGTCACTAACTATGCATACTCTGACAAGGGCAAGATTGAAAACTTTGTGACAACTAAAGGAGAAAAAATCTCAAGGTTCAACAATGTCTTTTCTTTTTACAACTATACACGCCCAATGATGATCTTCACAGGATTGGGATTGCTGGCGCTTCTGTTTGCGTTCCTGCTGAAAGCTGAAGATAAGAAAAAAGGGTACGGCCTGGAACTTCCGAACATCAAGAAGTAATTATATTTGTATAGATCAGGTGAAGACGTTGCATGCAACGTCTTTACTGTTTTATACCATAATGAACCTTTGGGTAGTTATAATGTTCTATTGTTAATTAATTAACAATAATCAGAATGGAATCAAACGAATTTGAAAAAGCTAAAGTCTTCAGCTTCAACGATTCAGTGGAATATGCAAGCGGTGGCATTCTCAGCAAAACAGTGCTTAAAAAAGAAACAGGAAACATATCTCTTTTTTCATTTGCCAGGGGAGAAACATTAAGCGAGCACACTGCTCCGTTCGATGCGATGATCGAGGTTGTCGATGGCAAGGGAGAAATAACAATAGGAGGGAAGTCTTATATTTTGCAAGCTGGAGAGGCTATAATAATGCCGGCAAACATACCTCACGCCGTAAAGGCAGTTGAAAAATTTAAGATGGTGCTTACGATGATTAAGAGTAAATAAAATAGGTTCAGGGTTCGAGGTTTGAGGTTCAAGGTCCGATCATAAAATTCTTTTCCCCTGTACCTTTGCACCGTTGTACCGTTGAACCTTTAATTACGCCATCTTAATAAGTATCGATTTGATGGTATCTGTAACATCCTCTGATTCATCAACACACCTTTCAAGGATCTCAAGGATCTTGTTGTTCTTCAAAAGCTCGGCAGGATCTTTTTCCTTTTCAAAAAGTTCTGCGATAGCTACATAATAGTATTCGTCGGCCTTATGCTCTATTGCCTTGACATTATCGCATGATCTGGTTATCTCAACTTTATTTGCAGCAGCATCATTAAGACCATGGATGCAAATCTGTATCTCCAGGGCAGCCTCATAAATCGATTCAGCCATCTCCTTATATACAGGCATAAGATTCTTTGGTTTATACAGACAGATCCTTCTGCTTATGCCATTTATTGAATCAACAACGTCGTCGATGTTAGCAGTCAGCTCATGAATATCTTCCCTGTCGAATGGAGTGATAAATGACTTATTGAGTTGTTGATATGTCTTATCAGTGATGTCATCACCGATATGCTCAACATCTTTAATCTCTTTGTGTATCCGCTCATGTTCACTTGTATCACTAGTTGACATAAGCTCTTTAAGCAGCCCGGCTGCTTTGACTAGGTTTTTTGCATCCTCTTCGAAAAGGGGATAGAAAGAGTGATCTTTCGGAACAAAAAACTTAAGCATTTTATCAATATTCATATTTCTGATTTTTATTTTAATCGATTTAATTTATCCATTTAAATAAGAAATACATTAAAGCGCCAATTATACCCGATATGGGAAGAGTAAGTATCCAGGCCCAGAAAATTTTTGTTGTTACACCCCATTTTACGGCAGATAATCCTTTTCTGGCACCTACTCCTATAATAGCACCGGTTATTGTGTGTGTAGTACTGACGGGTATCCCGAAATGTGTCGCTCCGAATAGTGTCAGCGCACCTGCCGTTTCAGCGCAGAATCCCTCGAAGGGCCTGAGTTTGGTTATTTTTTGTCCCATTGTCTTGACTATTCTCCACCCTCCGAACAAGGTGCCAAGTGCTATTGAAGCCTGGCATGCATAAACGGCCCATCGTGGTATTTCTGAATTCTTTGTTGCAAGGCCGGAGACTATCATTGCAGCCCAGATAATCCCCATAGATTTCTGTGCATCATTTCCGCCATGTCCCAGACTGAATGCTGATGCTGACAGGAGCTGAAGCCTTCTGAAGTGTTTGTCAATGCCGGACGGAGTGCTTTTGCGGGCCACGAACTGAACTATAGTTGAAATAATAAACCCGATCAGCATTCCAAGAAGCGGAGAAATAATAATGAATGATGCGATCTTTAAAACTACACTTACTATTACAGAGCCAGGCCCGGAACTGGCAATAGCTGCACCTACCAGCCCTCCGACCAATGTGTGCGAAGAGCTTGACGGCAATCCCAACCACCAGGTTATCAGATTCCATATAATAGCTGCAACAAGCGCCGCCCCTATTACATTAAGGTTTATAACGTCAGGATCCACAACGCCTCCCATTGTATGCGCAACTCTAAGTGGGAAAACCGTAAAAGCAATGAAATTAAAAAAAGCAGCCATTGCTACTGCAGCCAGAGGTGACAGAACTTTTGTTGAAACAACTGTAGCTATGGAATTAGCGGAATCATGAAACCCGTTGATAAAATCAAACACCAGGACCAGCCCAATTATTACATATAAAAACTTCATTCCTTAGCTCCGGGTATTCATCAATTAATGCTTCTACCTTCCAGGTGTGAATTTGGTGATTAAAAGTAAATAAAAGAGGAGACAATTCAAAATGCCCGTATATTACTTTTTGTTACAATTTGAATAGTCGCGAAAATAAAGCCAAAATCTTTTTTTTATTGTTTTTCAATATTTATCGCTATTTTTATTTGAATAATATTTTACATTTGCCCGGGGAAAATATGTTTAATTTAATATATATATAACATGAGTGATATACGTAAACTACAACCCGCACAACTCTGGAATTATTTCTATGATATTACCCAGATTCCGCATCCTTCCAAAATGGAAAAGAGACTTGCCGACTATATGGTGAAATTTGCAAAAGACC
>Ga0207931_1000212_pt1 | contig 22026 bp, 23 predicted proteins | sample NGESurdeep092012_2_FD_184478 | JGI IMG/M metagenome (GOLD analysis project Ga0207931, IMG submission 184478) | Arctic peat soil microbial communities from Barrow, Alaska - NGEE Surface sample 415-1 deep-092012 (SPAdes) | ecosystem: Environmental > Terrestrial > Soil > Wetlands > Peat ...
GAGCCTCAGAACCGATCGGTGGACCAAATCAGGTCGGCGCGAGACCGCAGTCTTGCACTGTCCGATGAGCGCGCCGCGAAAGACACCGCCCACCTAGAGGAGACTCCTGCACCGACTGCGCAAGAGAGCTCGCCGTGCTCACCGCGGATGATCGGGTCGGATAGAACGACCCGATCATCCGCAATCCGGCCGACCCGCACCAGCAAGTCAGGGGGAACCCTCCTGATCAGACATCGTCCAGGGTGATCAAGCCGTCCTGCAGGGCCCGCGCGATCAACGCGGCCTTGGTGGTGGCCGGCCGTCCCACCGCGGCGTACTTCGTGCGCACCCGCGCCAGATGGGTGTTCACCGTGGCGGTGCTGATGTACAGCGCGCTGGCGACGAGGTTCTTGGAGTCGGTGCGGAACCAGTGCAACAGCACCTCCTTCTCCCTGGGCGAGAGCACCGGGCGTTCCTCGCGGCGGTCATCTGCCATCGCTCCGGCCATCGTCGGACCGAGATACGGGGTGTTCGCGGCCGCGGCCTGGATCGCCGCCACGAGATGTCGCTTGCCTTCCGACTTGGTCAGGAAGCACGCCGCGCCATAGTCCAGGCAGGTCAGCACCGTGCCGGCGTCCGTGCTCGTGGTGTACACCACGACGCGTAGCCCGGCGGCCACGAAGCGTCGCAGCACCTCCAGCCCGGACCGGCTTTCCTGGAACTGCAGGTCGAGCACGATGACATCGACCTCGGCCAGGTCGGCGGGATCAAGCTCGGCAGGATCGGTATAGGACCCGGCAACGGTGATCGGCGGGTCCGTGTCGCGGCACCAGGCCTCGATCCCGGCATGCACCACGTCATGGTCGTCGACGACGGCCACTGTGATGGGCCTGTTGATCGGCCCTGTGATGGGTTCGTCAGTGGGCCCATTGGTCGGTACGGTCACGGGTGGGCCTCCTCGGATCGGGTCCAGGTGGACTGCGTCCAGGTCACTTCCGGCGCGGTCGTGGTGCTGGTCTTCACATGCCAGCGAGCGCCGTCCGGTTGCACCGGGCCAGGCGGCCCATCCGTCACGACGCTGACCGACACGGAACCATCGTCAGCGATGATCACCACGCGCGCCGATGACATGGCGCTGGCCAGTGTCGACATCGGCGTCTCCAGCACGGCGCGACGCAGCGGCACCCGCAGCGCTGGAACCCGCCCGCGGCTTTCCAGCACGACCGCAACACCCAGTCGCTCGACGGCGTGGATGGACGCCCGGACTTCGTGCAGCATCGGGTCGTCGACGGCATCGATCTCGGCGAACAACCGCCGCATTCGGGCCGATTCCACCCGGGCGGCGGTGCGTACCAGGGGGTCCTGCGGGTCGGCGCTGCCGTCGGCGATGGCGCGGAGCAGTGGCACGATGGTCGATTCGATCGCGCCGGAACGTTGCGCTCGATCGGCGGCAAGCTGGGTGGCCGTGGCGTCCCGCGCATCCAGTTCCTGCATGATCCGCTGGTCGCGTTCGGCCGCGGTCGCCACACGCTCCAACTGGCGGTAGAACAGTGCGCCGGCGATCTGGAAGACCGAGATGCCCACCGCATTGGAACCGAACCGGATGAGGGTCTCGATGTCCAGCAGGCCGGCAGCGAGCAGGCACGCAAACCCGATCAGCACATTGGTCACCTGCACCCCGACCATGAAGATCACCCGCTGGCCGAGCAGCACTGCCAGAGCCACGAAACCCAGCGGACCGGGCGACCAGTCCGGGATCGAGGCGATCTGGTCAGGCGGGAGAGCGGAGCGCAGCAGCGCGGAGGCCGTCAGTATCGAGACGATCCACACCGCGGTCAGCAGCCGCCACTGCGCACCCCGCACGATGCGTAGTGCGGAAGCGCCCGTGGCGGCAAGGAACACCGCGAGGCAGAGCACGTTCAGGGCCGGGCCGGCCGGGTTGCCGACCACGGCGAAAGGGAAGGTGGACACGGTGTTCACCACGGCGACCAGGCAGACGCCGATGCCGAACGCCCTCAGGTACCAGCGGTGTCCGCGCTCAGCTGTCATGACGACCGCCAGCGCAGCACAACCACGGTGCCGTGGCCGGGCGTTGAGGTGATGTCGACATTCCCGCCGACCCGCTCCATCCGGGCGATCACCGATTCGCTCAACCCCCGCCCGGTTTCCATCGAGCTGAATCCGGCCCCTTCATCGCTGATGGCCACCTCGAACCCGCCCTCGACAGTGCGAGCCGCCACGGTCGCCGTATCGACGCCGGCGTGCCGTTCGACATTGGTGAGGGCTTCGCCCACCGCCCGCGCAGTGGCCCGCGCGACGGGCTCCGGCGCCTGCGGCGCTCCGGTGATCCGTAGGTCCACCCGCAGCGGCGAATCACCGACCACCCGCCGCAGGTCGTCGGCCAGCCCGGAACTGTCAGCGGAACTGTCAGCGGAACTGTCAGCGGAAATGTCAGCGGAAATGTCGCCGGAAATGTCGCCGGAACTGTCATCGGAGGCGTCCTCGGACGCGCCCAGGGTGAGCAGGTCGCGGCGGGCCTGCCGGCGAATGCGCTCATCCGCGCTGGGTGGTACTCCCTCCCCGACCATCAGCAGCGTCGACGCGGCGGTGTCGTGCAGCACTGCCCAGTGCTCGCGCTCGGCGGCGCGGCGCGCGGTGGCGACCTCCAGTGCCACCGCGGTCGATCGTCTGGCGGCCGCGGCCCGATCCGCCGACTGAGCCGCCGGGATGACCAGTTCGAGCAGCGCACGGGACACGGCCGCCTGGATCGGAAGCAGGTAGAACATGGGAGTAGACCAGGGCGGCCCGACTGCATCGACCATCGACGCGCCGACCAGATAGCAGGTGATCACCAGCGCACAGAGCAGGGCGGCCATCCCCCGCCTCGGCCGCCACGCGAACGTCAGGCTGGCCGGATTGCAGGTATTGAGCCCGAAACCGGTCTGGGTCAGCACAGCGGTCGGAGTGCTGGTCAGGGGTTGCGTGAGACCGACCACACACACCACGATGGTGTCCAGGACGAGCAGCGACGGCGTCGTCGGGCGGCGGCGCTGGATCAACCGCACGACCGCCCAGCCCACAACCAGCACGCAGATCGGCACCTGCCAGCTGGACACCCTGGGGCTGAGCAGGCAGAACACGGCGGCGGCCAGCGCGGTGATCCAGCGGATCGTCACCGCATAGCGGTCGATCAGTCGGCGGGTGCGCGACTCCGCTGTGATCTGCGTGGAGATGATCTCCGCTGACGGGATGTTCGGGCCCACGTTCACGCTCCGACCCCCCGATGCCTGGTTTGTCGTTCGAACGGATGATATTCACGTTGCCACGCGATCCCTAATGTGCGGAGCGCAGCTGGATTCTCCATGCCGCCCACCGACGAGGCCATGGCCAAGGGGGGTGTTGTCGGCGGTCGGTCGCCAGCAGTGCCCCGGTCGTGGTTCTGGCAGGCCTTCCCTGGCCGGAACCACGACCGCGGGCGGGTCGGCGGCTTCGTTCACACTGGTCCCATGACCTCAACAGCCGACCGGTTGTCGACCATGGCATCCTCCGTTCTCGGCGGCGAGCTGCCGATCCGTATCAGGGCCTGGGACGGTTCTATGAGCGGCCGCGCCGGCGGGCCCGTTCTGGTGATCAACAACCGCAGGGCGCTGCGCCGGCTGGTCTATTCGCCGGGCGAACTGGGCCTGGCCGAGGCATACGTCAGCGGTGACGTGGACGTCGAGGGCGACCTGGCGGAGGGCCTGTCGACCGTCTGGGCGGCCAACCGCAGCGGTCGGCTCGCCCGGCCGAAGTTGGCCCTGACGGACTATCCGCGGCTGGCCGTCGGCGCGGTCAGGCTCGGCGCACTCGGCCGGCGGCCGCCGGCGCCTGGCGAGGCTGCCGCACTGCGCGGGCGCCGTCATTCCCGCGATCGCGACCGCGCCGCGATCGCTCACCATTACGACCTGTCCAACGATTTCTACGAGTTGTTGTTGGACGAGTCGATGGCCTATTCCTGCGCCTATTTCATCGACGGGCCGAGCGGCTCGCTTGCTGATGCGCAACGCGCCAAGCTCGACCTGGTCTGCCGCAAACTCGGTCTCTCACAGGGCAAGCGGCACCTGGACATCGGCTGCGGCTGGGGTTCGCTGCTCTGCCACGCGGCGGAGCACTACGGCACCGTGTCCACCGGCATCACGCTGTCCCGCGCACAGTACGAATTCGTCAGCAAGCGGATCGCCGACGCCGGGCTGGGCGACCTGGCCAGCGTGCGGCTGGCCGACTATCGCGAGATCGCCGGCACCGCTGCCGACCAGGGAGCCTATGACGCGGTGTCCACCATCGAGATGGGCGAGCACGTCGGAGATGCGCAGTACCCCGCGTTCGCGCGGATCCTGCACGACGTGCTCCGGCCGGGCGGCCGGGCCATGATCCAGCAGATGTCCAGGGGTGCGGTCGCCGCCGGGGGCGGTGCATTCATCGAGACCTACATCGCGCCGGACATGCACATGAAACCGGTAGGCACCACCGTGTCGCTGCTCGCCGACGCCGGTCTGGAGGTGCGTGACGTGCACGCGTTGCGCGAGCACTACCAGTGGACCGCGCAGGCCTGGTTACGGACGCTGGAAAGCCGGTGGGACGACGCCGTGGCGATGATCGGCGAGGTCGGGGCAAGGGCCTGGCGGCTGTACCTGGTCGGCGGCGGGCTGGCGTTCGCGGAGAACCGGATGGGCGTCGACCAGATTCTCGCGGTCCGGCCGGACGAGTCCGGCCAGACCTACATGGAGCCGTCCCGGCGCGGCTGGGAGGGCCGACCGGCCGGGGGAATGGCGGCGGCCCCCGCGGCCTCGAATCGGACAGCCTCCTCGTACCGCAGGGCAGTTCCCGGCGCGGCCCGTCAGAATGGCTCGTAGGCGAGCTCATGACCATCGGTCGGGAGGGAAGGACGGTCGCGCACAATGGCGTCATGGACTTCCCCACAGGCGCGTTCCTGACGGCGCTGGGCTGCTCGCTGGCCGCGGTCGCGCTGGTGATGGCGGGGTCGTTCGTGATCGGCAAGTCCACCGGCAAGTACTCGATCATCGATGCGATCTGGGGCCCCGGGTTCGCGGTCATCGCCGTGGTGGCGTTCCTGGTGTCGCTGGGCAACGGCGATCCGACCTTGCGGTGGCTGGTGCTGGCCATGGTGGTCGTCTGGGGGCTGCGACTCGGCGGCTACATCCTGTTCCGGAACAAGGGCCTGCCGGAAGACCCGCGCTACCAGGAGATGCTGGCCGATGCCAACGGGCCGGGGGTCATCGTCAGGAAGGTGCAGGTCCCGCAGGGCCTGACGATGTGGTTCGTCTCGCTGCCCGTGCAACTTGCCATGGTGCTGCCGGGCCCGGCGGGCTGGGTGATCTGGCTCGGCCTGGCCGTGTATCTCGTCGGGCTGTTCTTCGAGGCCGTCGGTGACGGTCAGCTGGCTGCGTTCAAGAAGGACCCGGCCAACAAGGGCAAGCTGATGGATCGCGGCTTGTGGCGATACACCCGCCACCCCAACTACTTCGGTGACGCCTGCGTCTGGGTCGGCATCTTCCTGACGGTGTCCTGGACCTGGGTGGGCTGGCTGACGATCCTGTCGCCGGTGCTGATGATCTGGCTGCTGACGGCGAAAACCGGAAAGGCGCTCACCGAAAGGCGAATGTCCTCGTCCCGGCCGGGGTACGCCGACTACGTCGCCCGGACGTCGGGGTTCTTCCCGCTCCCGCCGAAGAAATCGTCGCCGAAGAAATCGCCGCCGAAGAAATCGCCGCCGAAGAAACTGCGGTCGACCGGGTAGGCGGGTTGGCCGGCCGTGGCGCGCTCAGCGGCCGCCGGTGAACGGTGCCTCGCCGGGGCGCAACACCCGGAACCGCAGCGCCGACCACACGTCGTCGATGGCCACCTGGCTGATCGGCCGCATGCCGAATTCAGCGAGAATCGGCCACAGGCTGTCGCGGTTGATGTCGGCCTTGTTGGCCTTCGGGTACGCGACCCAGATCGTGGCCGTTCGCTCCAGCTGACCTCGGCGCGTTTCCATGCTCTTTCGGACCGAGGCTGCATCGTCGGCGAACACGATCGCGACCTCCGCCTGGTCCGGACCACCGACCAGACGGACGTTCTCGGGCAGCGGTTCGAGGAGGGTCACCCGGACCGGGTGCGACAACCACAAGGTGCCGGCCGGTTTGATCAGCAGCTTCTGCGCGACCGACTTGGGACTCATCGATTCCTCATCGTCGCAACGTAACGCGCGGGTGCACGGAGTGGTCGCTGCCGCCGCCGGACGTTTCCGCGATATCGACAATTCGGACAGTTGTCAGGCTCGGTACCGTTGAACGTCAGCCCGCGAGATGCCCCCGATGATCGAGCGGTGCGTGCGCCATGATCGCGGGCAGGTGGCCGGTGAAGAAGATGTGGGACCGCAATTCGCGTCGGCTGCGCGTCCCGGTCTTGTCGAAGATCGCCTTGAGGTGGTCCTGAACCGTCCACGGTGAGATGACCAGCCGCTCAGCGATCGCCGCGGTATCCAGACCGGACGCCACCAGCACCGCTACCTCGCGCTCGCGTGCGGTGAGGCCGAACAGCTCGAGCAGCCGCGGTGCCGCGTGCTCCTCACGAGCCGGCTGAACCACGATTGCCACCCGGCCGGCGGCCGGACCGTCCGGGAGCGAGCCGTGCATCGTCAACCAGCCGGCGGCGGTCGGCACATGCAGGGGCGCGGGCGAGCGTCCCTCTCGCCCGGCTCTGCGGGTCTCGGCGGCCAGCGAGGTCACCGGCACCGGCACCTTGCGGACCACTCCGCCCTGCCGGAGCAGCGGCTCGATCAGCGGCGCAGCCGTGGGACTGATGAGCTCGATCGCGTCCGACGGGCCGAGCACCAGCAGACCCGGTGCCAGGTCGTCGGTGAACCGCCGTCCGGCGTCGAAACGGACGGAGTTGCGCAGCGACGCCGCGATCGGCCGGGAGAGCCGGGCCATGAGCCTGGCATCCTCCGGCCGGAAGTCACCGCTCGCCTCGGACCGGTGCATCACCACGCAGCCCCACGCACGTCCACGCGTCACCATGACGGTGCGCATCTCATACGGCGCACCAACAACCGCGAGAAAGTCGTTGTAGCGAGCGCTGCGGCCCGGGCGGCCGCGGGTGGTCTCACTGAGGATCGCCGACGGGGTACGCCGCCACGCCAGCGACGCGAAGGTGTTGACATCGGTACGCGCGTACTCGCTGGCGATGACACTGCCTGCCGCCTGCGCCTCGGTCTCTGCGCTGATGAATCCTCGCTCCAGCAGCTCCACCGGGTTGGCGGTCGTCATGAGCAGGGTGTCGGGGTCCAGTCCGTGCCAGCAGGCGGCGTCGACCGGGAATGCCCGGCGGATTCGCGCGGCCAATTCGCGGTGCAGGTCGTCGCGCGGCAAGCCGCGTGCTCCCAAGCGCTCGACCTCGGCAATGAGCCGGTCACCGGTCCATCTGTCCACGCCGTCATTGTGTCCGTAATCGCGGCCGCCGGCGCCAGATGCGCGAAAGATCCCAGATCCGCGGGGATGCCCCCGCCACTACCGGCGCCAAACACTGATGACGCACAACACCGTGCACTCACCAGGAGGAATCCATGCCCGCGATCACCACCACGCCGATCACCACCACGCCGCCCACCACCACGCCGCCCACCACCACGCCGCCCACCACCACGCCGCCCACCCCCACGGCCACCCGGACCCTGTGTTTCGCGGCGCCGCTGCTGCCGGGCGCGACCGCGACCGATCGGGAGGAGATGCTGTCATGTTGGACTGGCGAGCGCAGCGCCGCGCACCGTGAATCCCGCCGCCGCCACGGCATCACCCGGGAGGCAGTGTGGATCCAGACCACTCCCGCGGGGGACATCGCCGTCGTGCTGATCGAATCCCCGGACATCGCCGCTGCGCTCTTGGGTCTCGCCAACTCAGCGGACGATTTCGATATGTGGTTCCGCACTCACCTCGCCGACGTGCACGGCATCGACCTCGCCGCCGGGATGGCAGCTCCCGAAAGGGTTCTCGACGTCAGCATCTGATCCCCGAACCGCAATTGATGCCGATCAGTTTGGTGGCGTGTTCCGCGCCGAATCGAGCGGGTGACTCCAAGGGCGTTCCGGAAGTCACCCTGTGCGATCGTGGATGCGGTCGGCAGTCGAACCCGGGAATCCGGACGCAGCGAATCCGACGCAGCGAATCCGACGCAGCGAATCCGACGCAGCGAATCCAACGCAGCGAATCCAACGCAGCGAATCCGAGGGGAGAGTGGCGCTCATGGCACTGGCAGACAGCGAAGCGTTCAGCGGATTCGCGGTCGACGATCTCGCCGCCGCCCGCGAGTTCTACGGCACCACGCTGGGACTGCGGGTGTCCGACTTGCCGGACAATCCGTGGCTGATGCGGCTGAATCTCGCGGGCGGTCGGGATGTGCTGGTGTACCAGAAACCCGATCACGCACCGACGTCCTACACGATCTTGAACTCCCCCGTGCAGGACGTCGGTGCGGAGGTTGACGAATTCGCCGGTCGCGGCGTGGTGTTCCAGCGCTATGACGGGATGCCCCAGGATGCCGCCGGCGTCATGCGCGGGAACGGCCCGGACATTGCGTGGTTCACCGATCCGGCCGGCAACATCCTGTCGGTGGTGGCACCGGACTGACCTGCTCAGCCCCGCAGGTCGATGCTGGCCGACTCTCCGCCGCGGATGTCGACGCAGACCAGCTCGTTCCCGTCCCGGTCGAGTGCCCAGTAGGTCCCCTCCAGCAACTCCGCGAAAACTGCTGCGCTCACTACATTCTGGCTGCGGCCGGCGACGGCGCGGTTCCACACTCCGGTGTGGATCGAGATCGGCGGCTCGTGTTCCGATCGCAGGTGTAGCTCGGTGCCCACCGCACAGGAGTCCATGGTCGCGACCAGCGCGCCCACGTCACCGCCGATGTCGAGCACAGGGGGGCCGCCGTGCACATGCGGGTGCGTTTCCGCTGTGTTCATGCCGGTGTTCATGCCGGTGCTGATGCCTGTGCTCATGCCGACACCGACAACGGCACGACCCGGTAGCCGCTGGCCGGATGGTCCAGGTACGGGAACGTCTTCAGGTAGCTGACCGTATCCGGTGGATTGGGGCCGTCGGTGAGGTCGGTCAGCACGCCGGACGCGCCGTCCGGAACAAATGTCGGGTCGACAAGCGGGTACGTCGCGCCGGCCACCGCGCGCAACTCGATGGCCACCACGTTGTCGAACACCCTGCGCCCGTTGGGGAATCCGGCGAGGTCACCGGCCAGGATGCCGTTGATGTGCGGGCTCGGGCTCGGCGGGACCGCCACGTTGAGCCGCAGCAGATCGGCCTGGGTCTTGCCGGTGTAGTTCTGGAAACCAGGAATGAGTCCCTTGGGAATGCCGGTCAACAGAATGGCCAGCAAGTCCGCGCGATCGGCCTTCAGCGCCGCCAGCTTCGGAAACACCCCCGGATAGAGCGCCGGCAACAGCCGGGCGAGTTCCGGTTGCGCGACGTACTTGGCGAACTGCGAATCCTGGCACGGGGCGAGCCGGTTCCATCTGTCCTTCTGGCTCATCGGCACGACCACCTCGTTGAACAGCGGATTGGCCAACCGGGACACCTGGGTGAACGGCCCCGTCCACTGCTCCCGGTTCTCGTCCCGGTAGTGCCCCTTCTGCCGGTGCGCGGACGCCCACACCCCGATCACCGAGCGGGCGTCCATCACGTCCGATGGGCGGTAGCTGTTCCTGGTGAGCTGGGTGATCGGCACCTGAATGGCGATGGTGTGCACGTTGAACGCCCGCAGCGCGTTCACCCCGGGGGCGGCCGGCGACGGGATGGCGTGCAGGTTCTGGAACGGCCGCAGCACCGCGAGGTCGAACACCGATCCCAGGTCGACATAGAAACCGTCCAACCGCTGACCGGCGAACACCGCAATGCGGTCGCCGACCGTGTTGATGGCCGCGTTCGCCAGATCGGCATAATTCGGCGTCGACCTAGGCCCGATGTTGCAGGGCGGGGTGGGCAGCTTCCTGCCCAGCTCCTTGCGACGCCCACCTCGTACCTCGGTCAGCGTGTAGGTCTGCGGCCGGTTGAAATTCGCGCTGGCCAGGGAATCGATCGGGCCGGTGTTGTACAGGAACGTATTCGGATTGCGGACCGTGGTCTTGAAGCGGAATTCGTAGACGATGTCGGCCCGGCCGTCGCCGGTGTTGTCGATGTTGATCCGGTACAGCACGTCGTCGCCGAACTCGAAGAAGTTCGGTCCCCCGGCGGGGTCCTCGAGCGGGATGTAGTTGCTGATGATCGTCACGGTGTCCGGGCGGTCGGGGCTGACGAAGGCATAGGTATCGGTGTTGTCGGCCACGGGATCCTTGGAGATCTCCGGCGCCTCGCGGTGGGAAGACATGGCGGGTTCCTTTCGGTTCCAGTCGGGGTCAGGATCGAGGGGTCAGGACAGCCGGGAGCCGGCGGCCTGCAGGATGCGGGTGACGAGCTGGCGATCGGTGACGATGACCTCGTCCGTCCCGTGCAGGATCGAGACCTCACCGCGCTGCGCGTCGTGCACGCAGAACATCACCGGTCCGATACCGGAACCGCCGGCATCGCCGGACAATCCGGGGAATTCCGGTGGCTCGGACGGTTCGGCCGCATTCGCGGACCCACTCAATGCTGTCATCGGCACTGCGACCGCGGCACCGACCGCGGCACCTGCAGTGGCGCGCAACAGGTTTCGACGTGACCAGTCGTTCATGAGCCTCTCCCTGCGTCCGGCGGCCGGCTTTCGGTCCGCTCATCGGCTGTTCGTTCCGGAGGGGGCGAAGGATGGGCACGTCGCCGGCCGATGATCATCAGGCACTCGGGCGTCCTGCATGGCCGGCTGGATTCTCAGCCGGCCCAGGGATCGGAGCCGATAGTTGGAAACACAAAGTTGACATGAACGACCTTGTTGCCGAACACCGGTCCCTAGAGCATTCCCCCATGGCAACCACCGAGCTGGCTCCCACCGATCGTCATTACGGCGCGAAGGTCGCTGCCGTCGAGCCCGGTGGCGCAGAGGCCATCCCGCTCGCCGAGCGGCACGGCCGTCCCGTCCAGCTGCTCTGGACGTGGACCTCGCCCAACCTGGAGTTCGCCACCGTCTTCGTCGGCGTCATCTGCGTGCTGTTCTTCGGTCTGTCGTTCTGGCAGTCCGTGCTGGCGATCACGCTGGGTACCGGGCTGGGCGCACTGTCCCACGGCGTGTTGTCCAGCTGGGGCCCGAACACCGGCCAGTGCCAGATGGTGCTCAGCAGGCGCGGCTTCGGCTTCCTCGGCAACTTCCTGCCCGCCGGGTTGAACTCGCTGACAGCCGGCATCGGCTGGTTCGCGGTGAACAGCGTCAGCGGTGGGCTCGCGCTCGCCGCACTGACCAGCCTCAACAAGTACCTCTGCCTGGTGATCGTGGTCGCCGCCATGCTGTCGATCGCCTACTTCGGTCACAACCTGATCCAGCTGTTCGAGCGGTTCGCCTTCCCCCTGCTGGCGGTCGTCTTCGTGATCGGCGCCGTCGTGATCCTGTCGAAGGGGCACCCGGGCGCTCCGGCCGAGCCGGTCCCTGGCGGCTTCTGGATCGCGCTGGGCGCGACGTTCGGTTACGCGGCCGGCTGGAACCCCTACGCCTCGGACTACACCCGGTACCTCAAGCCCGGTTCCGGCCGCTCCGCCGGCATCTTCGCCGCGGTCGGGTTGTTCGCCTCGTGCGTGCTGCTCGAGACCGTGGGCGCGGCGGCCGTCACGGCTGTGGGCGGCGCGGACTGGAACTTCGACAACCCGGTCGCCTCCTACACCGGCCTGCTCCCGCTCTGGCTGGAGAAGCTCACCCTGCTGGCAATCTGCCTGGGCGCCATCGCGGCCAACGCGCTGAACGTCTACTCCAGCGCGCTGTCGTTCACCGCGATGGGCATCAAGCTGCCGACCAAGTCCTCGCGAGCGGCAATGGCCATCGTGATGGGCACGGCCGGGTTCTTGGTCGCAGTGATCGGCATCGACAACATCGGCAGTTACGAGAACTTCCTGCTGGTGATCGCCTACTGGATCGGACCATGGCTGGGGGTGGTCTTCGCCGATCGGGTGCTGCGCCGGTTCCGGGTGGGGGAGATGGTGACCTTCGACCCGAAGTACCGGAACTGGGCCGGCTTCGTCGCGATGCTGGTCGGTGCCGTCGTGTCGATCTGGCTGTTCTCCAACCAGGCGCAGTACGTCGGCATGGTTCCCACCGCTTTGCCGGAAATCGGCGACATCACGTTCGAGATCGGTTTCCTGCTTGCGTTCGGCCTCTACGCGCTGCTGCACCGCCCGCTGGCCGGCCCGATCACCTACCACCCCGCTGCCGAGTCCTTCGAGGCGCGGCACTGACGGGGCGCGCCATGGGCAGCGTCCCGACGATCGATCTGACGCCGTGGTTCGCCGGTACCGAACGGGACCGGCGGGCGGTGGCGGACCAGGTCGACCAGGCCCTGCAGTCGGTGGGTTTCTTCCTGCTGACCGGGCACGGCGTCACGGCCGACGAACGGGCCCGGGTCCGAGCGGCGGCGCGCCGGTTCTTCGCGCTCCCGGCTGCCACGAAACAGGCGTATGCGGTGACGGTGGGCGGCCGGGGCTGGCTCCCACCGGGAGTGGAGGCCAACGGGTACGCCGAGGGCACGCGCACCCCGCCGGACCTCAAGGAGTCCTTCGCGGTGGGCGCCGACGCCAAGACCGGCATCCCGGAGGGGGACGCATACTGGTTCCCGGACAACGTCTTTCCCGCCGAGATCGCCGAACTCCGCGACTGCGTCACCGGCTACCTGGCCCGGATGCGGGCCCTGGCCGACGAACTGCTGACCGTCGCCGCGGTGTCGATGGGCCAGACCGACGATTTCTTCACCCGGCACACCGGTCACTCCACGTACACCATGAACATCAACTGGTACCCGCCGATGACGCTGGCCGGCCCACACGCGGACGGTCAGTTCCGGATCGGACCGCACACCGATTTCGGCACCTTCACGATCCTGGACCGGGAGCCCGGGAGGGGCGGCCTGCAGGTCTGGAGCCCGGATGACGACTGGGAGGACGCTCCGTACCACCCGGACGCGTTCACCATCAACACCGGCGACCTGCTGGCCCGCTGGAGCGGTGACCGTTGGAAGTCCAACCGGCACCGGGTGCTGCCGCCGCAGGCCGATGCGCCCGACGAGGACCTGGTGTCGCTGGTGTTCTTCTACGAGGCGGACTGGGACACCATGGTCAACGCCGTGCAACCGCCGGTCGGCAAGCCGAACAACTACCCGCCTGTGGTGGCCTCGGAGTTCCTGCGGCGGCTGCTGGACGCCATCACCGTCGGAGGATAGTCACGGAGGATCGCTGGCGACGAACGCCTCGAGTGTCGCCCGATCGGTGATCCGGATGGCCCAGCCGCTTCCACGACGATGAGCCCGCGCCCGGCGAGCCTGGACAACGCCTGGTTGAGCGATTGCCTGGCGACACCGAGCCGAGCGGCGAGCTCCGTCTGGGTCATCCTGAGCTCGACCCTGCCCTCCCGCGACGGCGACTCGGCGAGCATCTGAGCGAGTCGTGGCGTTCCAGGTCGAGAAACACCAGATCGGCGAGCGATCCGTTGAGCACTCGGACGATTGCGGCGAGGTTCTTGGCATACGCGAGCAATGCCGCCGGTTCGGCTTCGAGCAGCTCGGTGCAGGTGCGGGCGGGCACGGCCAGCGCGGTGACGGCGTCGAGTGCCTGGGCCGATGCCGTGTGCGGGCCGTCGTGCAGCAGGTCGGTGTGACCGGGGCATTCGCCGGTCGTCGCGACGTGGAAGACCAATGGCGTCCCGCGTTTCGACGTGATGGTGGCGGCGACCTGGCCACTGGCTATCACGAAGATCCGGTCCACCTGCTCGCCGGCATGGAACAGGAATCCACCCTTCCCGAAGTGCTGCCAACTCGAGCGGCCGGCGGCCCGGCGAAGCGACGCTTCGGATGATGCGGCGAGAAACGGCACGCTGCGCAGCAAAGCCACCCGGTCCATACAGCAGTCTGCCAGCGACCGCGGCCGCGCTGTCAGCTGGCTGACAGACATCCCGGTCCGTCACGGGGACGATCTTCGGTCGCGGATCCGCGACAGTGCGGTGTCGCGGCAGAAAGGATCCTTGCTGACGATCCGACGTTCGGCCCTCCGATGGGGTGGGGGCGCGGTGGTCGCGGCAACCGTGGTGGCGTGCACCTCGTCACCGGAGCCGACGACCTCCGCAAGCCCCTCCGTCGCCGCGGCAGCTTCCTACGCGTCCGCCGCGTGCCCGAACCCATCTATCCGGGTGTACCCGCCATCGACTTGGGCCCGGAATTCGACTGCGGGTATCTGACGGTGCCGCAGAACCGCGAGCAGCCCAAGGGGAAGAAGATCCGGATCGCGGTTGCCAGGATCAAGGCCACGTCAGCGAACCCGGCGCCGGATCCGATTGTGTATCTGGCGGGTGGGCCCGGCGGGAGTGGCCTGCTCAGCGCGGCGCAGCGAGTCCAATCGGGGTGGAGCTCGGATCGGGATGTCATCTTCATCGACCAGCGGGGGACCTGGAAATCCGACCCATTGCTGGCCTGCCCGGAGATCGACCAGTTCCTCGCCGAATCCGTCAGCCTGAGCACGGCCGATCCGGTCGCCGTGGCGAATTCCGGCGCCGCCGTGCGGGCCTGCCGGGACCGGATCGTCGCCGAGGGCTGGGATCCGGCGGACTTCAACAGCACCGAGAATGCGACGGACGTCGCCGATCTCCGGGTGGCGTTGGGCATCGAGAGCTGGAACTGTACGGCGTCTCCTACGGCACCGACCTCGCGCTGCAGACCCTGCGGGACCACCCGGAGGGCATCCGTTCGGTGGTGCTGGATTCCGTGGTTCCACCGCAGGACAACCTCTTCGATCATTTCTGGCCCTCCGCAGCGCATGGCTTCCAGGTGCTGTTCGACGATTGCGCCGCCGACACCGCTTGCAACGCCGCCTATCCGAACGTCCGCACCGCATTCACGACCTTGGTGAACGAGCTCACCGAGCAACCCAGGACGGTCACCGTGCGCGCTCCTTCCACGGGCCAGGACGTCCAGGTCGTGATCGACGGGTACAAGCTGGCAAATCTCGTGCTGACGTCCAGCCTGAGCCCGGGGTCCATCGCCCCCATCCCCGCGCTCATCGACAACCTGGCGAACGGGGACGGGACCCAGGCAGCCATCCGACTGGCGGCCGGTGTCCCACCGCCGGGTGTCACCGGATACGGCTCGCGCTGGGAGTGTTCTCCAGTGAGCAGACCCCCTTCAGCAGTACGGAAGACGTGCAGGCCGAGGGACGCCAGGCACTCCCGGATTTTCCCGACGCGGTGCTGTCCTTCCCGCCACAAGCCCCCTGGATCTTCAGCGACTGCCAGCAGTGGGACGTCGCTCCGGCGGACCCGGCAATCACCGAACCTGCCACTAGCGCCGTTCCGGCATTGCTGGTCAGCGGGTCGCTCGACGCCATCACCGCTCCGGCGAATGCCGTCGCGGCTGCAGCCGAGCTTCCCAACGCCCACCTGCTGGATTACCCGGACGGTGCGCACGACGTGATGATCTGGTCACCACGGTGTGGTGTCGCCGTCATGCAGAGTTTTCTGAATCAGCCGGACCGTTTCGACGACAGTTGCGTTGCCGCGCTGAAGGTGCCACCGTTCACGGTCTCCTGACGCGTCCCGTGAGGGTGCCTGCTCATCCCACGTCGTGCAGGTGGTGCACCAGGTCGTGCAGGCAGTAGATCCCGAGCGTCCGGACGGTGAAGACCGCGCCGTTGGACCGATAGCCGATCCGTTCCCACTGCTCGGGCCGCACGGCGGCGAAACCGCCGGCCAAGCGTTCGGCGGCCGCGCCGATCTCCGCCACCAGCGTCGCCGGATCGGCTTCCCAGTAACGCTTTTCCAGTGCCGTGGCGTCCTGGTCCCAGTTCGGGAAGGTCGGTTCTGACTCACGCAGCATCAGTTCCGCGCGGTCGCCCATGATCACGCAGACGTCGACAACGTGCGCGGCGTACTCCAGCGGCGACCACACCTGCGGGCTCGGCCGGACGGTGACTCCGGGGCGTTGCAGGACTCGTTGCCACCGCGTCGCGGCCTCCCGCAGGTCGTCCGCCAGCTGCGCTGTGCTGACTGCGCCCGGGTCAAACTCGCATTCCGGACAATGCTCTCGGACGACCCACGTCCAGTCCTTCTCGTCGGTCGGGGGAATTGCCGGGGACTCGCTCACGGCCTTGAAAATAGGCCAAGAAGCTCTCGCCAACGGACGGCGGTGCGAGCAGACTGTCGGATCATCTGCCGTGAGGAGTCAACGATGACCGATCATCAGCTGTCCCGCCGGTCCGCGCTGGTTGGGCTCGGCGGAACCGCAGTCGGGGCGCTCTCCGCGTCCCTACTCGGCGCACCGACCGCGGTCGCGGCCACCGCTGCACCAGCGTCCACCGCTGCAGCGCCGACAGGAACCCCCGGGAGTAGCGCGGTCGAGCGGCGGGTCAGCGCGCTGCTGCGCCGGATGACGCTGGCGGAGAAGCTCGGACAGCTTCAGCTCCTCAGCACTCCGGAGCTGGCCCGGCAGTCCCTGGAGGGTGCGCACCCCTGCGGTGGGGTCTTTTCGGTGGTCGGCGCCGCCAAGCTCAACGAGCTGCAGCGACTGGCCGTGCAGAAGACCCGTCTGCACATCCCGCTCATTTTCGGTCTCGATGTCATTCACGGGTACACGACCAACTTCCCGATACCGCTGGGCCAGGCGTCCAGCTTCGACCCCGAGGTCGCCAGGACGGATGCGGTCGTCTCGGCGGGCGAAGCCAGGCGCAGTGGCATCACCTGGACGTATGCGCCGATGATGGACGTCACGCACGAACCGCGCTGGGGACGGATCGCCGAAGGTGCCGGCGAGGACCCGTATCTGGCCACCCAGATCGCCGTCGCCAAGGTACAGGGCTATCAGGGCAGCGACTATTCAGCGCAGGACAAACTGGCGGCCTGCGCCAAGCACTATGTCGCCTACGGCGGCGCCGAAGGTGGCCGCGACTACAACACGGTGGACGTCTCGATCCAGGAACTGCACAACCACTACCTGCCGCCGTTCAAGGCCTCTGTGGCGGCCGGAGTCGCAACAGTGATGGCGTCGTTCAACGCGATCTCCGGCGTACCGGCGCACGCCAATTCCTACGTTCTGCGCGACATCCTCAAGGGAATCTACGGTTTCGACGGGTTCGTGGTCAGCGACTACACCGGCATCCAGGAATTGATCATGCACGGGGTGGCCGGGGACGGTGCCGACGCCGCCGCCGCAGGGATCACCGCCGGGGTCGACATGGAAATGGTGTCGACCAACTACGTCGACTTCGGCAGTCAATTGCTGGCTCAGGGCCGGATCACCCGGCGGGAGATCGACGACGCGGTCCGCCGGATTTTGCGGGTGAAATTCGCGCTCGGCTTGTTCGAGCATCCCTATGTCGACGAATCGAACGAGGTCACCGCGGTCTCGGACGCCGCCCGGGTGAGTGCCAGGGCAGCGGCCGGCAGGTCGATGGTGCTGATGAAGAACGACAACGCCATGCTGCCGCTGTCCCGTGATGCCCGCATCGCGGTGATCGGCCCGCTGGCCACCGCGACCTACGACCTGAACGGCACATGGTCGGGTCTGGGCACCGGCGCCGGCACCACGCCACCGGTGACGGTGCTCGACGGCATCAAGGCCGCCAATCCGTCGGCGATCATCTTCGCGCAGGGTTGTGACATCGAGTCCGAGGACACCAGCGGGTTCGTCGCCGCTGCCGAGGCGGCCGCTGCCGCGGATGTGGTCGTGCTCGCCCTCGGCGAGAGCGCGGCGATGAGCGGCGAGGCGTCGGCCCGCAGCAACATCGATCTGCCGGGTGTGCAGGAGGGCTTGCTCGCGGCCGTCGTGGCCGCCGGAAAGCCGGTAGCCGTAGTGCTTTTCAACGGGCGGCCATTGACCCTGCAGTCCACGCACGACACCGCGACCGCGATCCTGGAGGCGTGGGCGCCCGGGGTCGAGGGCGGGAACGCCGTCGCCGACGTGCTCTTCGGCAAGGTCAATCCCGGCGGCAAACTGCCGGTGTCGTTCCCGCGGGCGGTGGGCCAGGTCCCGATCTACTACAACCATCTGAACACCGGGCGACCCGCCGACCCGGCCAACAAGTACACGTCGAAATACCTGGACCTGCCCAGTGGCCCCCTGTACAGCTTCGGGTTCGGCCTGAGCTACACCACCTTCACGATCAGCGCACCGCGGCTGAGTTCGACGAGTATGAATCGGCGCGGTGGGCGCATCGACGTGAGCGTCGATGTGAAGAACACCGGCGCGGTGGCCGGTGACGAGGTCGTCCAGCTCTACCTGCACGACCCGGTGGCCAGCATCGCGCAGCCGGTGCGCAGGCTGCGCGGATTCCGTCGGGTGACGCTGGAGGCGGGGCTGAGCACGACGGTGACGTTCACCGTCGGAACCGATGACGTCGGCTTCTACGACAACCAGGCCAAGTTCGTCGTAGAGACCGGAACCATCGAGGTCTACGTGGGCGACAGTTCCGACACCGATCAGACGGCCGCCTTCACCGTGGTGTGACCGTTGCGCGTGCTGTTCAGCTTCGTCGGTGGAACCGGCCACGCCGAGCCGTTGGCGCCGGTCGCCGACGTGATGCGTGCGGCCGGCCACGAGGTCGCGTTCACCGGGCACGAGCGCTACCTTTCGCCCCTGGCGTCGCAGGGGTTTCGCACCTTCGCGGTCGACGGCGGGAGTGGCGGCCCGCCCCTCGCCGGGCGGCTGCCGCTGGTCGAGCCCAGTCAGGAGAACGAAGACCGGGTGATCCGCGAGTACTACCTGGGCGAGGTGCCGCGCCAGCGGGCGCCGGGGTACGCCGAGCTGTTCGACGATTGGCGACCGAACCTGGTGGTCCGCGACGAGATGGATCTGGGCGCCGCGGTTCTCGCTGAGGCGCAAGGCATTCCGCACGTCGTGGTGCTGGTCTTCGCGGCCGGCTCGTTCCTACGGTCGGCGGTGGTGGCCGAACCGCTGTCGACGCTCCGCGGCGAACACGGCCTGCCTCCCGGACCGGGGAAGAGTCTGCACGGCGATCTCGTACTCTCCCCGTTCCCGGCAGGCTTCCGGGACCCGGCCTTCCCGCTGCCGCCCGGCGCGCGACTGTTCCGAGCGGCCGATTCTATTGGGGCCCAACCCGTCCCGATGCCGTCGTGGTGGACGGGTCTGCCCGACCGGCCGGTCGTGTACCTCACCCTCGGCACGATTTTCGCCTGGAATCCGGTGACCTGTTCGAGCGCCTGCTCGGCGGGCTCGCGGAACTTCCGGTCGAGGTGATCGCGACGGTGGGGCGCGATCTCGACCCGGCTGCGCTCGGCCGGCAGCCCGTCAACGTCCACGTGGAACGCTGGCTGCCGTCCGCACAGGTGCTGTCCAGGGCCGATCTCGTGGTCAGCCACGGCGGCTCGGGCACCGTCGCGGCCGCGATCACCCGCGGATTGCCGCAGCTGGTGGTTGCCATGGGCGCCGATCAACTGCAGAACGCTTGCCGGATCAGCGATCTCGGGATCGGCACGGCACTGAATCCGATCACCTGCACACCCGGGCAGGTCCGAACGGCTGCCGCGGCGCTGCTCGTCGATCAGCGCGCGCGCAGCCGGGCCAGGCGGCTGCAACGCGAGACGATGCAGATGCCCGGCGTCGACACGCTGGTTCCGGTGCTGGAAGGACTGGCCCGCGGTCAGTCCGGCTGACCGTCGCGCAGCTCCCGTACCAGCGAGGACACCACGGCCTTCAGGCTGCCGTCGTTCGCGGCGGCGACCCGCAGCTGGCGTTGGTAGCTGGCGCCGCGCTTGACGATGTCGCGCACGTTCTCCAATTCGGTGGCGCAGTCCAGCGCCTGCGCGACCGGTGCCAGCATCGGCAGCAGCTCGTCGAGGTCCTCGGTGACCAACCGTTCGTCGCCGACGGTGTTCTGGATGATGATCGCGTCCATGCCGTACCGGGCGGCCCGCCACTTGTTCTCCCGGACGAACCACGGCTGGAGGGTCGGCACCTGGCGCCCGGCGTCCAGTTCCCGGGAGAAGTGCTCGACCAGGCATTGGGTCAGCGCCGCGATGGCGCCGATCTCCATGGACGTGGAGATCCCGTCGAAGGTGCGCACCTCGATGGTGCCCCAACGCGGGGACGGCCGGATGTCCCAGCGGAGCTCGCCGAGCTCGTCGATGACGCCGGTGTGCAGCAGGTCGGCGACCATGCCCTCGTACTGCTCCCACTCGGCGAACTGCGGGGGCAGCCCGGCGGTCGGCAGCTGCTGGAACATCAGCGCCCGGTTCGAGGCGTAGCCGGTAACCTCTCCGGACCAGAACGGGCTCGACGCGCTCAGCGCCTGGAAGTGCGGGAGGTAGGTCAGCAGGCCGTCGATGATGGGCAGCACCTTGCGGCGGTCCTCCACCGCGACGTGCACGTGCACGCCCCAGATCATCATCTGCCGCCCCCACCACCTGGTGCGGTCGATCAGGGTGTCGTAGCGCGTCTTGCCGGGGGTGACCTGCTGCTGGAACCACTGGCTGAAGGGGTGCGTGCCAGCCGACATCAGTTCCACGCCAAGCGGTTCGGCGTAGCCGATGACCCGTTCGACCAGTGTGGTGAGGTCGGCGACGGCGTGCCTGGCGCGGTGGTGCGGGGCGGTGACGATCTCCACTGTGTTGGTGAGCAGCTCGTTCGTCACGTGCGGGAAGCCCTGGCCGTCGCCGATCCGGGCCAGCAACTCGGGTGCCGCCGGGCTCAGCTCACCGCTCCGGCGGTCGACGCAGGCGATTTCCCACTCGATACCAAGGCGTGATCGCTCCGAGTGGGCGAAATCGATACCCATGTGATGTTGGCCAACTTTCGGGGCGGCGGCAGGCGTCAACTCGCGGCGAGTTTAGTCGTCGCCTCGTGGGCGGAGTTGACAACGGCCGGATGCGTGACGATTGTCGGGTGATGCGCACCGCGATGCAGGCCTGTTCGCAGGCCGTCCGCGTGCTGGTCCGGCGCCGGCACGTCGACCACATGCGCATCAGCACGGCTCTGTGTTGCGAAGAACGCTGAATCCTGGCCCCGTTCGGTTCCACGGTTTCTTCGCTTCCCACCCCAGCCCGCTGCCTGAAAGAGCCTCTCATGACCGTCACCGACGAACTGGTGCGCAACTCCCAGCAGTACGCCGATTCCTTCGACAAGGGTGACCTTCCGTTGCCGCCGGCCAAGCACGTGGCCGTGGTGGCCTGTATGGATGCGCGGCTGAACGTGTATGGCCTGCTCGGCCTGTCCGAGGGCGACGCCCACGTGATCCGCAATGCCGGCGGCATCGTCACCCAGGACGAACTGCGCTCGCTGGCCATCAGCCAGCGCCTGCTGGGCACCACCGAGATCATCCTCATCCATCACACCGACTGCGGGATGTTGACGTTCCAGGACGACGAGTTCCGACAGTCGATCGAGGCCGAGACGGGCGTGAAGCCGACCTGGGCCGCAGGGGCCTTCACCGATCCGGACGCCGACGTGCGCCAGAACATCGCCCGGATCCACGCCGAATCGGCCATCCCGATCAAGGACTCGGTGCGTGGCTTTGTGTACGACGTGGCCGCCGGCACTCTCCGAGAGATCAGTGGAGAATCGCCATGAAGAAGCTGCTGACATTCCCGAACCCGGTCAATGAGTACGCGGCGCGGTCGGTCGCCGGCATGGTGGTGCTGCTGTGCATCGCCACCCTGATCTTCCGCAGCCCGTGGCTGCTCTGGCCGCTGGCGCTCGGGTTCGTGGCCCGAGTGGCTTCCGGTCCGAGGTTCTCGCCGTTCGGGCAACTCGCGACAAAGGTGATCGCGCCCCGCCTGGGACCGGCCAAGCTGGTCCCGGGTCCGCCGAAACGCTTCGCGCAGACCATCGGCGCGACCCTGTCGGTCGGCGCGCTCGTTGCCTTCTACCTGGGTGCGCCGACGGTGTCGTGGGTG